>Ga0007833_1000141_pt1 | contig 14825 bp, 6 predicted proteins | sample CryBogCBE25Jul07_FD_71204 | JGI IMG/M metagenome (GOLD analysis project Ga0007833, IMG submission 71204) | Freshwater microbial communities from Crystal Bog, Wisconsin, USA - CBE25Jul07 | ecosystem: Environmental > Aquatic > Freshwater > Lake | place: Crystal Bog, Wisconsin, USA | collected...
ACCAGAACTGTAGAGTCCACCCGCTAGGAGTGTGATTTGCCCTCCCTGCCCAGAATGACTGAAGTATGTTCCGTGTGCGTCAAGACAAGCACTCGCATTATTCATAGTGATACTGTCACCCGCGTATAGTGAAATTTGTCCACCCGTCATGCCAGCGGCATCGATTTTGCCGCTTATATCAATTGATCCGTTATCAACCGAAAGGGTATAGGAGTTGGCTTGCACATTACCGACATGAACCATGGAGTCTGATCTGATTCGGATTGTTTGTGAGGAAGTGAAGCCATCCTTGGTTAACTGGCCCTCCATATCGCTAATATCACCGCCATCTACACCAACCCCCAATCCTCCCAAATGGGCAATATCAAGAGAGAAAGTTCCTGCAGAGCCGAGGGGTGCCGTAGCTTGAATTCCACCCAAGGATCCGAACAACTCGCCCAATGGTGCTGAAATTGAAACCTTGCCCGCCGAACCTCCACCATTCTGGGCCGCAAGATTAATGACTCCGCCAGTCAGATCAATAGAGCCTGTTGAACTGAAGAGGGATACTGTGCCTGCATCGGTATATTTTACCACACCTTGGATTGATAGAGCCCTTCCCCCGACATCGATCTGCGAGGCCATGCTCAAATTCCTGAATAAATAGTCTCCTTGAGGTCCTGCGCCAGATGCAATCACCGCAAGACTTCCGGAGGGGAGGATAACGCCAACCCCACTGCCAAGGTTCACGGTGGGAGCGGAGAGCGTCAGAGAAGTTCCCAGTCCTGGTACTGGTGGATTGGCGGGTGCCACTCCTGCCCAAGTTGTGCTAATTGAGGCTCCTCCATCGGCACTCCCCGCAAGAAAAGTATTAACCGCATTTCCCATTCCCTGAATCAAGGGCGCTTGGATCTGAATACCTCCGGCTACATTGATCACTCCGGGATTTGCAGTGCTTCCTGCGGCAAGTAGGGCGGTTGAGGCATGTACTGAAAGGGAGGCAACGTCTGCACTGCCACGACCAACCCCTCCAAAACCTGCCACAGAAGATCCGCCTGAAGCAAATGTCACCGTCCCTCCATTTCCATCGATATCAGTAGGAGCGCTTAGCGTGAGCTGATTTCCACTCCCGACCACAGGATTTCCGGAGGAGGGATCACTTGATCCGAGACTGTTATCAATCACGATGGACGAGGCAATGACCGAAGCGCTATCGCCGCTCAGTCCCAACAATTCGCCAGTTTGAAGATGAATCGAGGAGGACACTGACGAGCCAAGTTGGACGGGCCCATTAAAATCAATAGAGGAGTAGCTATGAAGTAAAAGTTGGCCGGCTGATGAAATAGCTTGAAGGGTGGTTCCTGAAATATTGAGTGCCGAGGGAACTCTTGAGTTCTGGTCTCCCAGTAAAATTTCTGCAGCTGTGAGGTTAATAGCTCCCTTGCTTAGCGTTGATGTCGGTGAGATAATACCAGAGCCAGAGCAGTCGATGGTAACACTTCCACCTGAAAGGTTAGCCTGGTTGCCGATTGCGATAAAACCGAGTCCTGCAACATTCCCTTGTGGAACAACACGTGTCACTGAAGTAAGGGGATCGGAACTCAAGCGCAGGATAACGCCCTCTCCCGAAACCTTGACAGGAGGGGCAATCCCAGGAATATTAAGCGTGTCCCCGCTCCCAATCTCCTGTCCCTTGGGTAGGGCGGCCAGCAATTCGGGGTTGGCCAACCTTAGGTCACTGACACTCACCCCAAGAGTGGCGGCGACTGTTCCGGGAGTATCCGTGCCAGTCGTTACATATTTGGAACTGATCGAGGAAATCGAAGCGCCGTCGCCGATGAGAATTCCTGAGGGGATGGTAACAACTTGATTCGCTCCGATCGAACTCAACGGGGCGATCGAGCCGAACAGGTAAGGGTTGTCCTGTTGGAGTTGAGCCAATGGTAGGCCGAACGCTGAGGCCAAGGACTGGGGAGTATCTGACACCGAAGTGGTGTAAGTTTGCCCAGGATCCCCCTGAGATGAGAGGACCGCTAAAATCACATCATTGGCAGATAGAGGGGTGGCGACCGTGTTATTAACGAGAATTGCGGTTGTTCGAGGTGTAATCGTATCCCCGGATGTGGAGAACGTAACGGTTCCTCCAATGACAAGCAGCCCCGCATTCCAAGAACTTAAAACGGAGGGATCCAGTGAAACAGAGCCTGCAAGAGCGTGTGATCCGATGCTGAAAGGCTGGGATCCCGAAATTTCTACTGTCGCACCATCGGAAGAATTCAAACCTTGGGCGAAAGCCTGCCCTTTAAGAGACAAAGCTGATGTTGTGGAAATGGCCAGCGTCCCTCCATGGGATACCGCATTTGCTGAGGCGGTATTCGGTAGGAACTGCGAAGCAAGACTCGACTGGACATAGGCACTTGCCAGAACCAAAGAAGGGGGAACAACCGTGTAATACGTTTCTATTCCGTTCGGTTTGGCATTAATATTCATTCCGTTGAATCGGAATCCCCCCATTTGGAAAGATCCATTCGGCAGACTGACCAGTCCCGACTTGCCATCCACCGGCGTTGTTCCAGGGGTGACGAGATAAGCACCCCCCAACTGGGCATAGGCTGCTGGCAGCAGCAGATAATCGCCCGCAGCAAGATTCCCTCCCCCTGTCAGATAGACCTCGTCACCCGGAAGAATGTTTGAAACGGGTAGGGATTTAGAAAACGATCCCACCGAAACAAAACCTTGCTGGGATCCTCCGGACTGCGTTGCCTCGGGAAATAGGCTTGGGCTCTTTCCCGCCGCAACTTCAAATTGTGAGACTGGAATGATGGCAAAGGAAGCTTGCGTTAGATTCCAGAAGAGCTGCCAGTTACGTCCCAATCCAGGTTCAGGTTGCGCTTCCGCTGAGGAGGCAATAGCGGTGTACATCTTCCCATTTTCTGAAACCTCTTCTCCCACGTTATAGGCACGACTGGACCAGAGTGAGGAAGGCTGTGAAAAGGGGTTGATGGTTCCCTTGTTACCACTTATCCATTCGTAGGCTGCGAGATCACCTCCTCCGCGGACATCGACGAAAGAGCCGGATTCCGTCGATATGGAATCTCCCGCAAGAGAGATTCCTTTTGACGGAAGACCAGATGCATTGATCACGTTTCCCGAAGGATCGAACCACTGCCCTGATGAAAGTGAGCCATAGGGCAGCGTCAGGGCGGACTGATCCAGCCCCCCTCCAAGATTACTGAGATCATAGGGGTAGGATGTTACGGAGGAGTAGCTGCCCGACTTAAGCAGGACACCCGGGGTACTAAGATTGGGATTCTGATTAGAGAGGCCATTGGCCAGAGGAACCTGCATCCCGCTGAATGTATCCGTTGGCGCACCCACACCACCCGAACTACCTAGTGTTATAGAGCCGAATGGGGCAAGAAGGACGCCCCCTTGAGAGATGGAATTCGCGTACAAGGAGAGGGATCCTCCTGCCGAATACGGAACCGGCAACGAGTCCGGCGTAGCAGGCAAGCCGATGCTGATGGAGCCAAGAGTTCCTCCCGATGCAAGCGGGGCACCGTAAGAATCGTAATCATAAGCGATCAAATTAAAGCTTTTACCGCTGAACGGGTAAACTTGATCAGCGGAAAGCACGAGATTCCCAGCCATACTAAATGTCCCATCACCCCTGATCACTTGCGCGGCATTAAAATTTGCCGCACCGATGTTTTTAAGCAAGAGATCTCCCAGATCAATACTCGAGGCGCTCACATTAAGAATCCCGGTGCCGTGAGATGGAGTTGCCCCCGAGCCAATCAACTGGCTGGGGAGCAAATCGGGAATTCCGGCGACATTACCACCGATCGCGACGTAGGGAGCAGAGATCCTTACCGTACCGGAGGCATTGATCACTCCCCCTTGATTACCAAGTATGACGGACGAAGGGGCGTTCAGCGTGATATTGCCATCAAAAGAAATGTTTCCGTTCAGCGTCACAGAATCAAAACCGACCGCCGAATTGATCCCATAATAACCATGCGCAGTTTGGTTAAAGGACGCATTTTGTCCATCCACCGGCAAGAGACCGGAGAAGGAGGCAGAAGCTAATTCGGGAGCATTCTGGCTCACTTCGAGGGAAATTTGTGAAGCACTCTGACTGCTCGAAAGTTTTGATATGTCGTAAACAAAAACTCCGGAGCCAATCGTTAGGCTTCCACCAGCCTCATTAGATGCTCCGGCTTTCCCTAGCAGACTGCCCGCCGTCAGCAGAAACTGGCTTCCAGCGAGTTGAATCGAACCGGCCGCACTTCCCATGGAAATATTGCCCGCTTCATTCGATAACGCCCCTCCTACGACTGAATTAGCATAGATGATCCCCGATGCACCGCTAACGTCCAGTGTGGCAGAGGCATTAGGGATGAGGATGTTGCCTGAAAGACTGATTTTTCCTCCTGAAAGAACACTGCCAATCGCACGTCCAAATGTATCGGGTAGATAAACTGCCTCGCCTTTGGTGGAGACCATGGCTCCCGGATCAATCTGCAACGTAGAAAATGCCACTCCCGGCCTCGGCGAGGGATCATTGTAATTATCAGGATGGCTTGAGGCTCCAGAAAGACTTATCTGACCTCCCGGAACATCAAGACGTCCTCCGATCTCAACAATTTTCCCGGTAATATTCAGGACGCCGGTTGATGCGGTTGGTACAGTCAGGTTGAGAGCATTCGGTGCTGCGACAGAGGGATTCAGAAGGATCGAAGCCGTGTCATCAATCTGGACGGTGCCTCTCAGAAGATAAGGGTTGGCGTTGTCACTACTCCCAAGGGAGGTGGCCGTGAGTGAGAGTTTTGGTGCTGGTCTCTCCCCTTGGGGCATCAGGAAAACTGTCCCAGAGCTATTCGCAGGGGAAAACTGGATGTTGGAAACATCAGGACTGATGATTGTGGGTGACTGGATACTGGAAGAGACAAGAATACCGGGAATTTCATAGTCGGTACCCACTCCCGAGCTGGAGAGGGAGAAGGCCGTCTGTTGGGTTGTCGGACCAGTTACGATAGGCTCTCCGCTACCACTTAGAGAAAAAGATGCGAACCCCCCATTATCAAAGAAAGTACTATTCAGTCCTATTCCGCCAGAAGCAACTCCAGTGCCACCAATCTGAATGGCAGGTGCTGAGATGGAGATCTGTCCAGAGGAGGCCCCCACCCCCGCATAACCCATGAGGTCTGCACCGGCAAAGGCAAAGAGACCATTTCTAACCGTGATGACATCGGTGTCTGTCCCTCCACTCATTGACAACAGCCCTGCGTTCCCATAATTGGGCTTGGAGAGCGGCGTGGAAAATCGCGCTCCTCCCGATACATCCAGCACACTGGATGAAGAAACGTTGAGATTGAGCCCCTGGAGGTTGATCTGCCCTCCTGAGATCACGTCAGAAAGAACTCCCATGCTATCAACCGTAACAAGCCCTGCCGTACTGAGAGTGGTTTGGGTAGGAACCAGCAAGTGCGTCTGTGGATCCTGCCACCATCCGATCATGAGATTCCCATGCTGAGGATCGATTGTTGAATAATTGGGAGTCAAGTTTGCAAGGGTGGCATAGGTAAAATCATGCGTGGTCATAGAAATCATCCCACCAGGGGAGCTGATGCTCCCGCCAATGGTTATATTCTGAGCATCAAACCAGACACCTCTTCCTTGATAGCTTTGTGCATTCAGGGGATCAGCTGAAGCTAAAACCGCTGTTTGGTTTTGGGAGGGATTGAGGTAGGGATTGTATGAACCGGCAGGCAAGGAGATGGAAACATTGGGAGGCAAGGAGATGGATCCGTCATGGTTCTCGATCACGAGGCAACCAAATCCACCACCGTAAGAAGACCCGTCAGAGGATGCAGCACCAGCAACGACAATCGGATCCAAAAAGGCCTGAGTGAAGTCGCTTGGCGTTCCGGGAGAAATCGTCAAGAAAGGATGGTAAGATGAGCTTGGTTCATTGCCATGAAAATTCAAACTCAGCGTTGAAGCAGCCGGCAACGAGGAGAGCGATAGCGTCGAAGAGAGTGTAGGGGTGTCCATTCGCTGCCGCGGTCCAACCGTCACATCACCATATAACGAGGCCGAAACATTTATCCCTTGAGCAGTGACGCTGAGTCTCCCTCCATCACCTCCCTGCTGATAAGGTGCTTCATATGATGGAGAGGGGTCCTGAACAATCCCGGTATAAATTTGATCAGGGGTCGCTTTAGACATTGGGACGACGACCCCTTGAGCAGATATCAACTCGGACTGAGCATAAGAACCTCCTGAATACTGCAGGTAACCGCCCGATACATTGACCGTGGCCCCCTGGGAGAGTGTGATAGAGTCACCTGCCGTCAATGCTATGCTCCCCCCGTTCACCGTGAGTTGCTGGGCCGTTCGCGGGATGAGGTTCACATATCCAAGGATGTTTCCAAGTGGAGTTCCGATCCAGTATTGCCCATTATAATTTCCCGAATTCCTGACATCGACCACCAGATTTTTCCCATAGATGGCGTTATTTTTGTTATCCTCAAGCGGATAGTTTGCAAGTTCAGCGGCGCGAAGCTGGATTGTCTGGAAATTTTGTTGGCTGCTCACGGGCACCGATGCGGAGCCTGCGGCGCTGATGATTGCTCCTGGACTGACCATTATGGTTCCGGAGGCTGGGTCCAGATAATCATACCCGCGCTCCGTGCCACTGGAAGTGATGGGAACAAACGTGCCAGCACTGATGGTGATGCCACTGGAGAGAACGTCTGAAACTGGCGCAGTGATAGGTGCGCTGTATGCCTGTGATTGCGAGATCGACGTCATGTCATAGTAAGGCGCTCCGATGGGATCGGGGCTTCCATTTGCTCCGGGAGCCAGGATAAGGGCCCCTTGCCCAATGGAGACCGAAGCAGCAGTGATATCGATGAGCGATGACAATGCCATCTGCGTTCCAGTTGTAGTATCCGGGGCCTGTGATGGGAGAACCTGAATCAACGATCCAGGCGCGATGTTCACGCTTCCCGTGGTCCCTCCGGATGAAGTCGAATAATGATATCCTGGACTGTCTGCTCTGGCACCATTGACTACAGCATTGTAAGCAGCAAGAATATCGATCCTTCCGTTAAGGGATACAGTGGTTGTTCCTTCAATGCTTGAGGGAACCAGTGGGGCCAACTGAGATGGTGTCCAGGCAACGAATGGAATGGAATCATCCGATGTCGAAGCATTCAACCCTCCGATAGAGACTGACTTGCCAACCAAGGCTACTTCGCCTCCGGAAATCAGAATTGATCCATTATTTTGTACTGTACCGACGGCTGTACCAGAGGCATCAACAGCTCCGCCAACATGATCGTTGACCGCCCCAACATAGACATCAAGCCCTCGCAAGCTAGGATCTGAAGACCGCGAGGTCTGAGCATGCGGAGTCAGACCGATCTCAAGTCCTGCCGCGAGGATGGTCTGACCATTCGGCGTGCTTATGTTTCCGTTATTAATAACGCTCCCACCGGCAAGGATAACTTTTCCACCGGAGTTGTCAGAAGCAATGGATGTCACGAGAGACGCTCCAGGTTCCACAAGAACCTGACCGATCTGGGAGGCGAGGTAGGAGCCATTCGCACCCTCGGGATTGGGAGTAAAACCATCCCCGCCGACTTTAGAGGGTGAAAGATTGAGTGCTGAGAAGAGGAACTGGTATCCTGGATTATTAACCAATCCGTTCGCGGCAACCTGATCAAGCGAATCCCCCGCAAGATTTTCGTTAATTGGGAGCGTTGCGGCGACTAGCGACTGCACGTTCACCTCTGAACCAGCATGAAAGAGAATCCCATTCTGGTTAAGGATGTAGACCTGACCTGAAGAATTAATCTGACCGAAAATGTGGGAGGGATCTGAGGAGCCCATGACCTTGTTGAAAGCAATCCATGTTCCGGGTGTCCCTAAATTGCCCGACTGATTGAAGTTCAGTGTCGTTTGGGCACCGACATTGAAACTCGACCAATAGAGGTAGGCGGACTGCTGGTTCTGGGTGATCGTCACCGTGGCAGAATCGGGCGCTGCGGCATTATTCCCCGTGACCGTCTGGGAAAGACTGGAAACTCCACTCCATGTTCCCGGAGTCGGTACTGTCCCCGTGGGAACCGTCGGTCCGCTCGGTGCTGGGTTTTGGGTTGTGTAGTAAGGAACAAGTCCTGCAACCAGTCCACTCCCTACCGACGGCTTGCTTAGTTGGAGTCCATTGATCACCCGCTGCCCATTCACCTGACCGTTATTCGGATTGTTTTTTGCTGCGGCCGCCGCCTGAGCCTGGGCGTTATTGAGTGCGCTGATCACAGCTTGCGACTTCTGGAGAGACTTCTGGGCAAGCGAGGCGGTAAGTGCCGCCGAGGCGGCTCCAGCACTCTGGAGAGCGGGAGCCGATCCTTGACCTCCTCCCGCTTGGGAGTAACCCGAACGTCCCACAGCAGAAAACTCCAAAGCCATTGCAACTGGTGTCCCAGAGAGAAACAGAATTACGATTTGCAGGATTGCAAGAGCTTTTACCATCGGCTTGGTTGTCCTCATTGAAATCGTCGTCTTGCTGAAGGGATTCACTCTTTTACAATAGAGGAAGAGTACTAGATTATCATGTTACGATTTAGCCACAATCAACAACTGGAGTTAAATCTTTCGAATGCGATCTCTCAATTGCTAATTTTATTCATCCCTTCCTCACCCAATCTTTGCGCTAGATCGAGTTGAAATCCATTAATTGCATCGTTCCAGATGTTAGGATCTTTCTTATAGGAGGATTGATATGACTGGTAAAAATCCAAAAACTCTTTTCTTACATATAAATAATCCGATAATTCGGTTGGATCAAGGCGATAGAGATGCTCCTCATGAAAGTTCCCAAATGGTATCTCATAGAGGGTGGGAGCGGGAGTGGTTGGGTTCTCCTCAACTATTGACTCACCGGCATCCTGCATCCTCTGTCTAGAGGAACATTCATCTTGGTTAGCATCAATATTTTTAGTTCCTTTAATATCATCATGAAGGTTTTCCTGAATTAGTGAAACAGCGTTGGTTGATTCGGTCACTTTTTTTGCATCCATTTCTCTCGCGACACACACTATCGTGATGATGAAAATTAGTCCACTAACGGCGGTTAAGGCGGAAAGTATAATCAAAAATACGTTTTTTCTAACATTCATTTGAATCGTGCATGATTTGATTTCTCTCGTTAATAAGAAAGGGGGTGGGCCAGTAGGCCCACCCCCTCTTGAATCTTACTAAGTGTCTAAATACCTTGAATTAGGGAGTAGGAAGGCAGGTGGTTGTGTTCGTGTTGATGAGCACTGGTCCGCCATCCTTTACACGATAGACGGCCATATCGTTAAGGTTGATCGCACCAAACATGAATTCGTTTGTGCTGTTGCCTGTCACAGTGTTAGTAAAATTACTAACGATCTGAGAGAACAGATTCGTCGCGCAACCTCCAGCTGCGGCCGTGGAGGCCCAGTTGGTGTTGTAATAGGCTGTCTCGTAACCCCAGTAAGGGAAGGCACCATTGATCACGTTTGTGAACCCAGCATCCGTGTATCCGATACCATTAACGGAGGAACCATCGACAGGGTCAACAAGAGCTCCATTGACCTGCGAGTTAAGGAAGTCAAGCGATGGATTCGTCGTGAAGCAACGACCGGCAATGCCGTTGTAAAGCATTGGACGTACTCCTGCTGTTCCAGCCTTAAACTTGGCAACTGCATCACCGTTGGCAATGTAGCTAGCCATATAGACGTGTCCTGTCCCAGTCTTAGGAAGGCTGAAGGGCCAGCTAGTAACACTGGTGACGCTAGGCGCTGCATTTGTCAGCCACTGGGCAAGCGTACCGCCGGAAGCTTCACCATTGTTACCGAGACCCATGGAGATCCCGTTGATGGTTGCAGGAAGTTCAAAACTGAAGCTTGTTGCTGTGCTCGAGGCATTGTTAGGAGCAAGCTGCTTAAGAGAAACACTAGTTGGGATATGTGTGGAAGCCTGCATATTAACGCGTGTTCCAGAGTCAACGTTGCGCCCTGTCATGATGATCACGTCGTTTGAGTCACTTGCTACGCCAGTGAGCTCATTGCCGGTGATGTATCCGACGGTGGCAAGATCATACCACGCAGAGGCTGTTAAATTCGTGTACTTTGCACCATTCTGGATGAAGAACTGGAATGGAATGACAGCGACAACTTGACCACTGCATCCAGGAGTGGCATTGGTTCCGACTGAGTTGTAGGTCACACCGTCTGGTGAGGCGGTATTGCCGTGGAAGGCAGATGCAGCTTGTGTATTGTCCGCGAAGGTGATCTGCGCGTTTGTTCCAATGCAGTAGCTAGTAGTGGGAGTGCCTCCCTTTCCAAGGTTTCCATCGTCAGCATATTTGTTGAGCCAGTTTGTACCGCCCGAAGCACTCGCGGAGTTACTAATGGCTGCAAGATTGTAGAACACCTGCTTCTTATTGGTTAGACCTGATGGGGCCATAACGTTTTGCATGCCCGCTTCCGATCCGATCCAACTCAGGATGATATCGCAGGTCGTGCTTCCAATGGTGACGTTGGTGAAGGCCAACATCTTGGCGCTGGCTGCTGCTGCGATGGTATTAGTATTTTGATCCCAAACAGCAAGGTTATTGCTGTACTGGGTGTAGAGGTAGGCATTTACCGAACCGCGGAATCCCGTGGAACCGGTGATGTAGACTTGATTCGCATTCGGCGTAATCAATGTGGCGTGAGCTGCTGCAGCGCTGAGCACTGCAATAGCCATTGCTTTGATGGTGTTTTTCATGGTGTGGGTTGTGTGGAGTTAGGATTAGAACTAGCTGTTTTGCTTGGTTAAGAGAGTTTTCTGCGGTAGGCGATTACAAGGAGGAGAGCTCCTACGGCAAACATGGCATAGGTGCTTGGTTCTGGAACAACGGTACCCGTCCCGGTGACGAATGCAGAGGCGGCATTCGGTGTCACATTGCCGCTGGCATCGATCAGGTTCACTGCTTGCCCTTGATGGCCACTGATCGACTTAAGAACTCCGTTGTTTAAGCCACCGAAGTAGGCTCCGGCATCGGTTGTTGCCTCGGAATTATATACCGTACTTGCACTGGCAAGCGTGTAATAAGTAACGCTGCTGCTGGGCACAATCCCTGTTGACGTGGAGGGTCCACTTGCACCGATTGTCTGTGGTCCGTACGCAATGGCGTTATTGATGAGTTGGACATCTGTGGCGGTGTTGTAAATGCTATTAAAGGCACCGGTTCCTGCGGTCGTGTAGATCCCGCCATTCGCTGCTGTTCCAAGCAACGTCCAGGAGATGTTGGGGTTATTTTGCCAGTTGGCACCGTAGGTGGCGGCCAAGGTCGTGGAGAGGTCGAGATTGATCGAGGAGAGTGAGTTAGCGCTCCCGAGATCAAACACCACTTCTGTATCATATCCCGTGCCACTGACTCCGTTGTAGAATGCCGCCATCACATCACCGTTGGTCCATTGTGCTTGTGCCACTCCTCCTAGTAGAAGAGACAACGCTATTGAGCTGATTGTTTTTTTCATTGTATAGTTTTTTGGGTTTTTTGGGTTTTTTAACTGCTGTAATGATTTTTTATGCTGACTTTTTGCGTAGTCTCTTGGTTGCAAGAAGCAGGGTAGCTGCCCCCAATCCAATATATACAACTTGTGAGGGCTCAGGAACGGCTGTTACACTGATATTACCCACTCCGTCGTAGGAGACAGATCCAACATTTTTGCTGCCAATTCCATCTGTTAAGTAGGCAATATTCCAATTTTTTGCCCCTTGGATTCCGGTCATAATACCATTGTTGAAGCCACTATCCCAAGCCGTGCTGTCTTTGCCGAAGAATGAAGCATTTACATTGGCTGCGTTGTATTCCATCCAAGAAAAAGTATTTCCGTTCGTGGTCAACGTTCCCGTGGTTACGCCGAGTCCAAAATTTTGCTCAACCTGAACTGCTGCTGCCGCCACGATCAGGGTGTCGGTACTGATTCCATAAGTTTGATTCAGATTGGCAGCGGAAGTGTTTGCCCAAATTTGGCCCAAGCTTCCCGCATATCCGCTTCCATCCCCCGGGGCGTTTGCTCCTAGAAGACCTGCTGTTATATTTGCACTATTCGTCCAGGTGCTGCCGTAAAAAGTGTTCAGCACCGAGGAGAGATTAAGCGAGTAGGCAGCGGGGGCCAATGTAGTTGAGGTGGGCGCTCCAAGGTCAATAACAACCTCCAGTCCGCTGCCTGTTCCTCCCGAGCTATAAAATCCCATCATGAGATCTCCGGTTGAACCAGTTCCTGCATTGCTGAAATTGTAGGTTGCAGCGTGAGCCGCTCCACTCAGGATTGCCAGCGTTGCGATGAGGGCGAGTTTATTTCTCATGTTTATTTGATTGGTTGGTTTTCTTCTAGAGCCTGCTTTTATCTTGGTTTGCAGTCGATTGGATTAAATTTTGTTTGGTTGATTTCAATGAACAATGCCGTTTCTACATCCCCTTGTCATCTTCTTAAAGGTAACGATTCTGTCACAATTGGACAGGGCTCGACGGCCGATATTTCAGTTGCTGGGTGCACACGTCTAACCCTCGTGAGCTACGCTAGATATTGTTGGCAGATTTATCCTCACACTGCTCCTTCCCCCGATTTCACCGCCCACAGTTCTAGTGAGCAGATTTACTCATTTGTAATTCTGGATGCGATGAAACTACTACCTCCTTCGCGGCCCCACTCCCAACGATCGGGCGCGGTGAATTTGATTCCAACAGTCTGGATCGTTCCGTCTCCGTGTCGTAGGACTAATTTTTCCCCATTAAGATCCCACGTTCCCGAAATCGGGTGAACTGGGTCAAATCTCGTCGTGTATGTAAAGGCGTGACTTGCTTCAAATTTGTATTTGAAGGAGAGAATAGACCATTCGCCCTCAAGGAGTCTGGAGTACTGCTCCGGAGCGATTGACTTTGCATTGCTTTGAACTGAGGCCATGACTAGGGCCGCTAGCAGGACGATAGACACCTTGATCTTCATGAATTGGGAGCAGAGCGAGTTTTTTTCTTTTTAAAAAAATCGGCATATCATATGGCAAGAAAAAATGATCGCCCCCCTCCCAACTCATTGCGCACATTCAAAAACCGCCAAGTGCTGGAGGGGAGGCTGATTGACTCTCTTTGACTCTGTTGCTCCTTAAAAATAGCTTCCGTCATCCTCATCGAGCACTAATCCAAGAATACGCTGGACGGATTTGCCTATCACTCCCTTCAATCAAATTCCTAAATCATGTCCTCAATGAATTGGAAAATCTTCACATCATCCCGGGCAGGACTCCTAACAACTTTGGCTGTTGTTTTTTTGATTGGAATTATTTCCATGCCCGCAGAGGAAATGAAGGGAGACGCTATCTCTGTCAGGTTTGAAACGAGCAATTTAATTGATAACGGTCGCTTTGGGGTGTCAGAAGCCATTGCAACCGCTCCCGGCGTTGAACCTGGGCAATTTTTTTTTCATAACGTCAACGGCATTTACTACCCAAAATATGGGGTAATGAATACCCTTATCTATTTTCCTATCCTCGGGATAGAGAAATGCGCACGGGAGATTTTTCATTTAACGTTTCCGGATCATGTTTTATTTTTAAACATCCATAATCTCATTCTGTCACTTGGATGCGCGTTCCTTATTTATTCCATAGCCTATCTTTTTTGCAGTGATCAAAAGACCAGCTTTTGTTTTACCCTGGCAACGGTTTACACCACGTTTTGCTGGTATTATTTCAGAGCCCAAATGTTCGAAATCCATCAGGTTTTCTTCTTTTCGGGAGCTTTTTATTTTCTCATTCGGTTTTTCCGAACAACGAAGATATCAGGTCTTCAAAAACCTTTAAATCCAGAAACGGGCAAGCATTGCCTGTTTTTGTGCTCCCTTTTTTTATCACTGCTAATCTTCTCAAAAAGCATCTACGTGGTGATACTTCCAGTTTTTGCCAGTTTGATCCTGTATTCTGCATTTAAAAACCAAAAAGCCGGCTCTCGCCATTGCAAGTTTTTCAACAATGTTTTTTGGTTCTTCATTCTACCGATGCTTGCATCATGTTTACTATTATTGCTTGTTAATAATGCAAGATATGGCTCCCCTTTTTGTAACCCATACACCCAATGGGAGAAGGAGAGGGAGCCATTTAGCGGCGATCTCTGGATGGGAGTCTGGGGCTATCTCTTTAGTTCCAAGTTTGGAGTTTTCGCGTGTTTTCCCTTAGCACTTCTTGCACTTTTTAAGTGGAGAGAGTTTTTCTATAGGTACAGGCTGGAGAGCGCTATCATCTTAATGATCTCGATCCCACTGGTGCTCCTCAACGCTAAATTCATCAACTGGAGCGGAGAGCAATGCTACGGTCCAAGGTACCTTTTGCCAATCCTTCCCATCCTGTCTTTACCTTGCGTGCTGATGATTAGGGAATTTATCAGTGGATCAAATTCGATCCTTAAGTACGCGTTGATCGGCGCAACCGCTTTGCTTCTGGGGCATTCACTCCTTCTACAGCTGAATGTAAACAAATACCCTTTTCTATTTTTTTATACCTTGGAAAAAGATCTCTTCGTTAATGCAGAATTCGCCAATTACTTTAACACCCACAACTATGGAGAGATCAATGAGGACATTGATGCTTTCAGCAGAGGTAAAAAAGGGTTTCCCCCAATCGAAAAATTAAAGTTGGAATTTCCATCCGAACAGGATCAGGAAAATATTGCCGCTCTGAACGTCACTTTGCTCCGCGACATCAGGTCCAATTATTATTGGAGCCCAAAGTTGGGTTGGTGATTTTTTGTTTGTCCTAGGATA
>Ga0007833_1000149_pt1 | contig 14550 bp, 16 predicted proteins | sample CryBogCBE25Jul07_FD_71204 | JGI IMG/M metagenome (GOLD analysis project Ga0007833, IMG submission 71204) | Freshwater microbial communities from Crystal Bog, Wisconsin, USA - CBE25Jul07 | ecosystem: Environmental > Aquatic > Freshwater > Lake | place: Crystal Bog, Wisconsin, USA | collected...
TACAAAAAAAATACATCATATCTATTTAAATGTATTTCTGATATACTAAATCAATTGACCCAAATATTTGATCTGTGTAATACTCAGATCCTCTTACTGGATTTGTTTGCATAAAACGATAAAAAAAAATATATAAAATAATAATATATATTTAAACTCTATTATATGATTGAGCTGTAAATGTACTGTGTAATAATTGTTTATGTAAATCATTTTTTTGACCAATAGTTAATTTTGCATATTCTGGACTATTTTGTAAATAAATTTCATATATATGACGAAATGTATTAATACTTAAAGATTTACCAAATAAATTATTTGATGTTTTTAATAATCGTTTAATAATTACATCTTCACTTAAAGGAATAATTTCATCAATTTTATATGTATTAAATAAATATTCTGGAAGTCGTTTATATACTTTTTTTACTAATCCTAAATAATATCTCATATATTGTTGATTAATTTTACTAATATCTACTCTTACTGATCCAATTATTGCTGCATTTTTAAATTCATTAAGATATACATACATTGTTCTAGGAGTCATCATAAAATAATTTCCTTTATTTGTAATACTTTTTTTATTACTAACAATTTTACAATAAGCATAATCATTTCTAATTGGTGGTTGATTAATATATAAACTTAAAATCATAAAATTAACTACTTCATTTAATACTGCTGGTGTTAATTCTTTAGGATTTAATTTATTAATATCTTCAATTAACTGTTTAAAATAATCATTAAATTCTTTATTCAATTTTTCATAAGGAATATATGTATCTAATGTTTTATCAGTATGTACATTATTATCAGATGCCGCAAATGCTTTTTTTACAATACCATCTTTATATTGGTTATATTTATTATATAATTCTTCATTTCCAATTGCTTTTAAATATTCTAAAATATGAAATAAATATGTTTTATACGAACCAACCGATTTATTCTTTAACATATTTATTACATATTTTACATCTTCTAATTTACCTAATTTATCATTTGGATTAATATCAATGTCTTTTCCTGTTAAAAAGTTAACACGATTTCTAGTTGTTAATGCTGATTTACCTGGAAATAAATCCATCATTTCATTCTTAAATTGTTTAATATAATTCATATTTATTTACTTAGCTTATATATATGTATAAATTATTTCTTAAGATTATAAAGAAATTAAAAATTAGAAATTAATTTATTGTTCATTTTAAAGAAAAAAAATGATAGTAATATAAAAGCAAATATATATACTATCCAAAATAGTAATCCCTATATACTAATACTAATAATATTAAAATGGATAAATTAATTAAGTTCAATCTAACTCTTGAATATAATTCTGATGGTAGTAAAAATGCTAAAAAATTTAATATTACTAAAGGATATAAAAAATTTACAGAATCTGAAATAATTACTCGTGATAATTATGGTTTCTTATGTGGTAAAATATCTGATGTTATTGTTATTGATATTGATATTAAAAATGGTAAAGATGGTATGCAGGCTTTACTTGATTTAGGTATTGATATTAATAAGTATGATACTTATACAGTAAAAACACGTAATGGATTTCATTATTATTTTAAATATAATCCTAAATGGAAGAAGACTAAACTTTTACCTAATGGAATTGATATTTTAACTAATGGTTCTAATTGTTTTGCAGGTAAAGGATATGAAGTTATTAATGATAAAGGTTTTAAAGAATTATCTAATGAATTATATAATGCAATTTATCCAATGTGTAATGCTAAAATTACAAAATCCAAAAAACAAATTCTTCCAATTGTTGCTAATGATAGTATTATTCCAACTACAACTGAATATAACGAAGTAATTGCTAAGGTAAATAAAATTAATCCTAAATGGATTGATGAATATGCTACTTGGATTGTAGGTGCTAAATGTATTAAATTATTAATTAAAGATGATTGTTTAGCATTAAAAGCTTTTCTTTATTATTGTAATAAATCATTTCATATTAGAAAGTTTAAAGAATCTGATTTAATTATTCAATTTAATTCATTTAAGACTGATGTTAATCCTAATACTTTAGATATCTTAATTGCTAAAGTTGATGAACAAAGTGATGATGTATTAGAATTAAAATTACTTAGAAGCCCATTTGATGATACTACAATTATTGAATACTTCTTAAAAGTAAATGATAATTATAAAAGTTATAATAATACTCTTTATTACTTTAATGGAAATAATTGGATTAAAGGTGATAGTAAATATCTTATTGCAGATATTGATTCTATGTATCGTAAATTATATAATTATATTCAATCTGAATACCAAGATGAAGAATTAGGTAAAATGCTTAAAAAAATTTTAGTATTACGTTCAATTAAATATAAAGAAAATTTAATTAAAGGCATTGTAGGATATGTAAGTGTCGATAAAGATCTTTGGGATTTAAATGATGATTTAATTGGATTTAAAAATGGTGTATATGATTTACTTAATGATACTTTTAGATCTGGAACAAAAGAAGATTATATTAGTATGATTATTAATTATGATTATAAAGAATCTACTAATGAAGAGTTAAATAATGTAAGAAATCATTTTAATAAAATTATGCCGGTTGAAGAGGAACGTGATTTATTATTATTATTATTATCTACTTGTTTAAGTGGTAGACATTTAGAAAAATTTATTGTATGTACCGGCAAAGGCCGTAATAGCAAGGATGCATTATTTACATATTTATTAGAACGAACAATTGGTCCATATTATTATCGATTAAATAATACAGCAATTACACAAACTATTAAAGGTGATCAAAATCAATCTATTGCAAATGCAAATAAAAAGCGTGCAATTATTACAACTGAACCAGACCAAAATGTTAAAGTAAAGACTGGTATGGTTAAAGAACTCACTGGAGGTAAAAGTATTGCAATGCGAGGAATTTATTCTAATGATACTCATGTTAATTTAAATGAAACTTTATTTATGTTATGTAATGATAAACCTGATTTAGATCGTTCAGATGATGCCATGCTTAGTCGTTTAATAGTTATTCCATTTCGAAGTACTTTTAGGGCTAAAGAACTTATGGATGAAGATGGAATTAAAGAAGGTGAAAATAATGTATTTGCTGCAAATGAAAATGTAAAAAGTGATCAATTTCTTGATAATATGAAATTACCTTTTATGAATTTGATGTTAGAATATTTTAAAATTTTTAGAAATAATGGATATTTAATTCAAACTTTACCAGAATCAATTAAAGCATTAAGAGCTTTATATTTAGAAGAAAGTGATGAATTTATGAATTGGTTTAATTCCGAATATGAAAAAACTAATAATAAATCTGATATACTTAAAATTAATGATATCTTCTCTAATTATAAATGTTCTGAATTCTACACTAATTTGAATAAAGAACAAAAACGTAAAAATAACAAATCCAAATTTATAGAAATGATTCAAAATAATGTTTCTTTAAAAATATTCTTTAAAGAAAGACTTAATTTAAATGGTACTTATCATCGTACAATAATTACTAATTATAAAGTAAGAAATGATGATGATAATAAAGAAGATGATGATATTTAATTATACATATTTTAAATTACTATTTATAAAAGTGTCAAAAATGTCAAAAGTGTCAAATTTTGCCCATGATTTGTAAACTTTTTTTTTTTGAATTCTCCTATAGGACTTTACTTTTGATGGGCAAAATTTGACACTTTTGACATTTATTATTTTTCTCTTTTTTGTATCTTAGTATTTTATTTATTGTATTATTTACTCTCTTTATTAATCACTTTTTTTAGCTTTAAAAAAAAGTAAAATATATACAAAAAAAGTAATTATCTATTTTGCTAATTGTATCAATAAATACATTACTAAGATAACAAATTAGCAAAAATTAGCAAAATATTAGAAAAAAAGAGATTGTAAATTTATGATTTTTTGGATAATTTTCAGATATTTTCTAATATTTTTTGGATATATTTCACCATAGATATTGGTCTGCAAACCAACCAGGAGACCACTTAACATGTCTATCTCCTTCATGTCTAATTTTGTACAATCTTCTTCTATTTTCATCATGATGATCTAAATTTTTATACAATCCTATTTTATCATGATACTGTTCATAACCATTAGCTCCAAATGATACTTTAAATATTCTATTTCCATTTTTTACATAAGCATCATACTTTTTATTGGGATTTTTGCTTTTTTCAAAGCCAAGTAAAATTTTCATAGTTGTTTAAAAAATAAAATTTATAAAATTTCTTTCAGAGTTCTTTTTAAAATTTTATAATTAATTTTATTTTCTATATTATAAATAATAAATTATGGATAAAATAAAAACTAAAAATCCAGTAGGTCGACCAAAACTAACAGATGAACAGAAATTATTAAATAAACAAAAAGAACGTGATCCGTCTAAACCACCAATAGGAAGACCTAAAGGTACTATAAAAGTAAAAGAAGATATTAAATTTAGAAGAAAAAAATATTTACAGACATATATAATTAAATTATTTAGTGAATTTGTAGAAAATAAATTTAAAGAAGAACTATGATTGGACGAATATATAAGATATTTCATTTAAAAGAACCTTCAATATATTATATAGGAAGTACATTATGTGAATTAAATATTAGATTAACAAAGCATCGTACTCACTATAAAAGATATTTGAAAGGTGTTAGTAGTAATTATACATTATTTAAAATATTTAAAGATTATGGTACAAATGTTCAAATAGAACTTATAAAATCATACGATGTAGTTGATAATAAGCATTTAAAAGTATATGAAACATTAGCTATATTACGGTTGAATGATTGTATAAATAAAAATGTTAGTTTTTACTTACAAAAATTATATAATAAAAAATATTATATAGAAAATAAAATTAAATATAAAACCCCAGCATATTGTTCTAACTGTAATATGACTTTATTAAAAAATAATTTAAATAAACATAAAGAAAGCATTAAACATAAAAATAATATTTTAGCTTATGAAAATTTTGGACTTTCATATCAAGCTCCTTTATACTATAACTCAGATACCGATACGTTTGAATGACTTCTTACTTTTGTTAGCTTGAGGCTCGCTTAATAAAGCTCTAAGTTCTTCAATTTTTTTTTCATTTTTAAGAATTCGCTCATCTTGCATTAATATATATTTATGTAATAATGCACATATTTTTACGTAATTTACTGCTAATGTTATATCTTTTGGACTTACAAATCCGAGGGAACAACCCTTTAAGTGTTCCGATGATTGCGTTCCACAATCACATACATCTATTAATTCTTCTATTTCATCTGCTGTATGCATTGTTATAAGACTTTGTAAATCTTCTGCATGAAATAATTCTGCTTTGCAAATATCTTGAGCTATATAACCATAACTTGTTTCTTTATGTTTATCTAACATATAATGTTTAGGCTTTACATGATTTATAAAAGCATTTGCTTCATCTTCTGTAATATCTCTAATTTCTGATTTTAAACGTTTATCACTATAACAATCTACTTCTCCACTTACAGCTATACGACCATTAAATTTAGCTGAAAAGTTTGAAGCTCCAGTTGTAGTTCCACTACCAGTTGATCCTCCTAAATTTAAATAACCATATCCTCCACTTACAGTTTGAGTATTATAACCAACTTCTAATGGATATTGTGAAGTATTTGTAGTGCCTATACCGGTTGCTCCTAATGCTGTAATATAAACACCATTTCCTAATTGACAAGCTGTTTGTAATAATGTACTTCTATTATAGCCAAAGAAATGAGCAGTTGAACTTATAAATTCAATTTCAGCTCCTGCACCTCCATAATGTGGATTACTTCCTGAACATCTAAATCCTGCTTGAGCTATAACATTTCCATATTGATCAATTTGAGCATTTAAAGTACCTATAGATGTCTGAGCTCCAACTCCAGAAACTGATGATGAATTATAAAACGCATGGCCATTTATACCGGCTGAAATATATTGAATAGCACTATTATTTGCGCCAAAACCATATGTTGGAGTAATGTTTGAAGGATTATATAAAGAAATAATAATATCAGCAGCCGTAGACCCAAAATGTAAACGAAAATTATTACCTACACTAGCTGGAGGGCTATTACCTGATAATGAAAATCTAGGAACTGTACAATAATCATATGAATCAAACCAATACTGTAAATAATTTCCAGAAGTTGTAAGAGCAGTAAATGATAAACGTGAATCTCCTAAAAAACTGAAATAACCATTATGTGAGGCATCATACGCAAAATTTATTGCGGAGCCAAATGATTGAATATTTAATTTAGATGTAGTTGTAGTTGGTGAATTTATATTTAATTGTGTAGTTATATTACAAGTTCCTAATAAATTTGCAGTTCCTGATACATTACAAGTTCCTAATAAATTTGTAGTAGTACCTTTAAATGTAGCACAAATTGTTTCACCTGCACCTGAATTTTGATTACCAAGCATTACACCATCATAACCAAATAAAACTGGTCCATCAGTTTTATTAGTTGAGCTATTACCAAAACCATTTCCTGAATTCCAATTTGTATTATTTATTCCTGAATACATAATTCCATGATTTGTATCTGCTCCATTTTGATTTCTAAAATAAATTGCTTGATCATTTAAACATAATGCTTGAGTACTAACTGAATGACTAGTAGCACCACTATTAGCAGTATTACAATTATAATTACTATTATTTAATATAGCCTTTGCAGTATATAAACCACCAGCAATTTGTACTGCATTTGATGTTGATGTTGTTGAAACAGAAGAATTTGTTAATAGAAATATACCAGAACTTGATAAACTCATATTAATTTGACCGGAATACCAATATAAACCATTTGATGGTGCATTTGTTATTCCTGCAGCTGAACATCTCATTCCTGTTTCATAAATAGTACCATCATCAGATTTATAATTAATAGTACATAGTTGAGAATTAGTAGATCCAGTTATATTTAATACTGGATTAGCAGAAGCATTTTGAATTGTTTGGATTTTATTAGAAATATTATAAACAGATAATACGGAAGTAGCCCCATTAATAGATAATAAATTATTAGTACTACTTGTTAATGATGATAAAGTCATTGCATTTACTAATGATCCTCCAATAGTTGTATAAAATTGTAATTGACCTTGTTGTAAAGATGCTACATTTCCACTTATTACGCAATTAATAGCTCCAAAATCTACTATAGCATTACTTTGATTAGGTGCTTGAAATTTAAATCCCATACCATAACTATTTGTACCAGCTATTGTAGCATAATTTGATGTATTATGAATAATATTTAATGGATAAACAATATTAGCTGTACCAGTATCAGTAATAGTTGCATTTAATAAAGGACTTGTAAATGAACTAGATAAAGTCATTGATGAAGCATTAATACTTGTACCTACATATAAAGATTTAGCGATAGCCATACCACCTCTAGTAGTAAATGATCCACCATTAGTACTTGAAGAAGCATCATCAGATAATCCTATACCAATAGCCCCAGATAATAATAAAGCTCCAGTTGAGAATGATGTAGAAGTAGTTGTATTTGTCGATGTTTGAATACCACTTAAAGTAAATGTTGTGCAATTACTTATAGAATTTGTATTCATATTAATTCCTGATGTTGATTGAAAAGCTATAGCACCTGTAATTAATAATGATCCTATTAATGTCTGTGAACCTTGACAATTAATATTACCAGCAAAATATGAATTAGCCCCAGCATAAATACCACCAGAACATTGAATAGCACCAGTTGTACTAGATGATGAAGCACTTGTATTAGTTAATTTTATAACTCCTGAGCTTCCAGTAAGTGTTAATATACTATTAGTACCTGATATAGTTAAAGTACTATTAATATCATTAAGTGTTAAATTTCTTATTCCACTTATATCTTTATTTGAATCAACTATTAGAGCTTTAGAAGCAGAAGCAGTACCAGCTACAACACTAGTTAAAGAACTCATTAATAAGCTGCTACCAGCTAATAAATAAGCATTAGCATTTAAAGTTGGAGTATTAATAACACTAGATGCTGTAAAACTAGTAGCTGAAACACTATTTAATCCACTAATACTATTAGATGAATCTGTAAGCATTAAAGTACCAGCAGTAGCAATTCCTGGAGTAGTAGGTAAAAAAGTTAATGAAATGTAATATTGATCAGCTATAGTTTTTGTTAAATAATTAGTAAATTGAAAAGCAGCATCATTAAATTTAGTAGTATTAAATAAAGGTGCATTAGATAAACTCATACTGTAATTTTTTTACTAAATATTTGACTACTATATTATATAGATAAAATATCTCTTATTATGATTAATTTTTATCATACTATTAAACAAACTAAAAGATTAAATCCTTATTATGAAGAACATAAACTACAACCAATTTTTAGAGGCCTTATATGTACAGCTTCAGGTGGTGGTAAAACTTCTTTATTAATGAATATTTTATATCAAATGAGTGATACATATCATAAGATAGTAATAGTAACTAAAGAACAAGAAGATTTATATGATATGTTTATAGAACGATTAAAAGATCAAAAGGATCAAATAGAGATACATTATGATGGTAAAATTCCAGATTTAGCCCCATTACCAAAAACAGAATCTGGAATTATTATATTTGATGATATGGTGCTTAGTCAAACTAAAAAAATAGGAGAATACTTTATTCGATGTCGTAAACTTGGATATGCAGCAATCTTCATTTCACAAAATTATTTTGGAATAGATCCAGTAATTCGTCGTCAATGTAATTATATATGGTTAGGACGTGGTATATTAGATCGCGATTTAAAGCTTATATTAAGTGATTATTCTATAAAGTTAAGTAAAGATAAGCTAATACATTTATATAATAAGATAACTGAAAAGAAAATGTATTTCATGTTTATAAATTTAGATGATAATACAATTAGAGAAAATATTACTGATATAATTTTACATTTTTAAATTGGTTCAGAGATCCAACTAAAAATATTTACATTTTTAATTAAAAACAATATCTTTATTAATATATTATAAGGCATGAGTTCCCCAGTTTTAATTTCGAGTGCAAATTACGTAAATAATAATTTATTTAAAATCACACTACCTCATACTACTGATTTAACTGATTATGATTGTAGTATAGATGAAATGTTCTTATACTATTCATGGTATAATATTAGTGCAGCTGCTAATAATAATACTTTTCAAATTACAATTCCTTTATCTACACCAATTACAGCTACTCTAGTTTTACCAGATGGTGCATACAATATAAGTACCATCAACAATTATTTCCAATATTGGTCAATTTTGAATGGATATTATTTACAAAATCAAACAACGCTCCAATATTATTATTTTGGTACTTTCCAAGTATCTCCTCAAAGTTATGCAGTTCAGTTTATTACAACAGCCTTTCCATCATCTAGTGATTCTAGTGATGCTAATGCAACTCCAAAATTAGGTAATTATGTAGGATTAGGAAATACAAATACTGGTGTAAATGTAGGAAGTGGATTTACTGGTAAATGGCCAACTGCCGCATATCAAACTGAACAATTAATTGTATCATCTACAAATGGTTTTGGTAAAATTATTGGTTTCGCTGCTGGAACATTTCCATCAAGTTCTACAATTCCATCTAGTGGAACTACATCAACTGTACAGTCTACATTTACTCCTAATGTGAATCCAGTAAGTACTGTTCAATGTCGATTAAGTTGTTTATATAATCAGTTTTCATCAAATTCTCAATTATTACATGTATTTACTAATAAAGGAACCAGTATTGGTAATATTATTGATGCTACTCCTAATTTTTATACAAGTGTCCCTTGTAGTGGAGCTCATAAAGAAATTTATTTTAGTCTATTTGATTCATTAGGTAATCCATTAGGTTTATTAGATTCAAATATATGTGTAAAATTATCATTTAAAAAAGTAAGAAATTTATAAAAAGATCTCGTCTTTAATATAAATAAATTATTATCAATTATGTATAAAAGAAGATATACAAATAAAAAATTAAATTATGCTTTTAAAGAGTTTAATAAAGATGAATTGGAAAAAGAGAATTTTAATAAAGATAGTGAAAAAAATGAAATTAAAAAGATAATTAAAAAAGATGAGCCTATTAAAAAGCTACATAAAGATATTGAAAAGAAATCTAAAAAAAAACCAATTAACACAAGAATTTTGTTAAAAGGTTGGATCTAATTTAATTAATAAAAATTTAAAAAGATATATTTTATAAAATATATACTATTTTAAAAAATATGTCTCATCGGGCCGAATATAAACCTGCTAAATTTCATTTTAATGAAACACAATTACGTAAAATTGCAAGTGGACATGGTGTAAGAGTAGCTCATCATCAAATTGGTAAAGGACCTCATACATTAATGCTTCATCCAATGCAACATCATAAATTATCTATGAATCATTCAAAAGGAAAAGGTATGGACCTTATGATTACACCAGGTGAAATGCAATCTACTGTTGAAAGTGGAATTGAAGGTACTGGTATTTGGGATACGATTAAAGATGGCCTTTCTTCAGTTTGGAAATATGTTAAACCAGTACTTTCTGGTGTTGGTGATGCTATTGCTTATACAAATCCTGAATTAGCCCCTCTTCGCGAAGGAGTACGTGGAATTACAGGAGTTGGTCTTCATAAACACCATAAGCATCATAAACATCGTTCTCATAGTGAAGAACGTGAAATGCATCATGAAGCTCCTAAAAAGCATCACCGTAAACGTGTATCTAAACATGGAAATGGTCTTTATTTATAATTAATATTTCATATCTTAGTTAAAATATAATATGGATTTAGAAGTTCATGAATATGTTAAAGAATTTGAAGAACTTCAAAAAGAAAAAAGAATATATAAAGCTACTTATCAGCGTAAATATATGAAAACTTATTTTCAAAAAAATGCAGAAGCTAAAAAGAAAAGAGCTCAATATATGAAAGGATATATGCAACGATATAATGAATCTAAAAGGAATGAAATAAAGACAAAATTAGAAGAATTAAATAATAAAGTTGAGGAGTTAAATATTGAAAAAACTAAATTAGAAGATCAATCTAAAGTTGAGATTGAAGAATTGCGCACTAAAGTTGATAAATTAATAATTAAACCATTAGAGATTGAAGTAAAAAAAAATAAGTTTGGTATATCTAGACTTTCATACCTTTAAGTTGATGAACTATTTTTTTTAATTCATTTTTAAGAATATGACTATTATTATGTGCTTGAATTTCACCTTTTAAAATTACATATTTATAATATTTTTTTATGTATTTTTTATACTTGGGATTCATCTTATCTATATTATCTAAAATAAAGAATTTCCAGAATTTCGAACTCCTTGTTTACGTTTTTTATTTAAATTAAATTGTCTTGGTTCAAATTCTTTATGAGATTTTCTTGAAAAAGCATAACCATGTGGATTTAAAGAAAATTTGTGTTCAGTATCTTCATAAGGATTTACACTTTTTTTATAATAAATCCCATGCTTTTTATGTTTAGAATCTTCTATTTGACCACTATAATCTAAATATATATCTAAAGGTTGTTTTTGTACATTATGAATAAAATTATTTTTTATTCTTAATTTTTTTTGCTTTATATATGGTTTAACTTGATTTAATACATTATTATAATTAAATCTAGCACTATTTAATAATTTATCTTCAAGTAATTGTTTTTTGAATTTAGGATCTGATCTAATAATATCAGGAGAATTTTGTTTTCTCTCAACTTCTTCACGATGTTTTAAACCCTCTTTAAAATGTTCTTTAAGAACTTCATGTTCAGCTTCACGTTTAGCTTTATTTATTTTCATTTGAGGAGCAATTTGAGATCTTAATCTTTCTTTTAAATCTTCTAATTGAACAGCACGCGCTTGATTATTTATTAGACCAATTTCCTTTTCTAATTCTTCTTTTAAAGCTAAATTATGTAATTCGTCATTAATTTCTTGTTCATTTAGTTGTTTTCTAAATGATTTCATATGAGAATTTAATGATTTATAATAAAGCGAAACCATGTTTGCAAATTTATGTATATATTAATATAGTTTTTTAAATAATGAGTAAAATTCTTTTTCACTTTTATTATTAACATACCATAACCATAAACAACATAATTGTCCACATTCATTACCATTAATACCTTCAATAATTTTAGTTTTATATTTATAATTAGATGGAACTTCATTAGGCATATGCATTCCATATGAGTCAAAATACATCTTTTTTTTTCTATTCATTGCAACCCAATGACTGCCAGAATGATAATCATCAAGATTAATAATAACATTATCTGAATGTGTGTAAGGAATATCTTTTTTTCTAATAATATCAAAGTTATGAATATTCATATTTAATAATAATTTTTTTAAATCATCAGAAGATGTCATTGTAATTAATTTTTAAATTTTCTCTCTACTACTATATATATACAAATACACTTATAATCTTCTTATATAAACCTAAGAAAAATGGACGGAGATGAAGTTGTGTTCGAAAATTCTGTAAAGAATAACGAAGATCCTGTTTTATTCACTGAAAAAAAATATACATTTATCACTGATGCCACTTCTAACCAAGGTAGTTTTAGTGGTGGTCAAATCCAATTTGCATTAGATACATTCAATAGTCAAAGTCAATGGATTAACTTAACAGAAGCAGTAGTTGAATTTCCAATTAAATGCACAGTTCAAGTAACTGGAGCAGCTGCTGCTACTGCTACTAATGGATTTGCTGATATTAATAGTATTATTATGAAAAATGGGTTCCATCAATGGTTTAATGGTGCTCAGTTAATAGTTAATGGTCAAACTATTCAATCCAATCAAAGTTATGAAAATGTGGCAGCAACATACCGTATTCTCTCTAGTTGGTCTCAAGATAATCTTGTAAAATGGGGACCAACTTGTGGGATTGCTTTAGATGATATGACTTGTTCTTTCTCAGGACAAACTACTGCTGGTGTTGATAAATTAGGTTTAAATAATGCAGCTTATAATATTGTTTGTACAACTGCTAAAGGATTTGATTGTGTAAATAATCAAGGAGTATTAGGTAATACTGGTGTAATTACTCGAGCTAAATTAAATAATACAACTATGAATACAACCTCTGTAGCAGGTACAATTCTAGGAGTTTCTCAAATTACTAATGCTGGTATTTCAAATGTAGTTGGTACAGCTTCTACTGCAGCTGGTTCTAATACAGTAGGAACTTATTTATATACTCAATTTATGATGGGTACTGTACGTGTACGTGATCTTTTTGATATTTCTGAATTTCCATTAGTAAAGAATATTCGAGGTTTTATGTATTTAAGTTATAATTCATTTTCATGTGTACTTAATGGTAGTGTATCTAGTGGTACTACATTAAGTTCTTTTACATCATCTCCTTTAAATGGTCTATCATGTCCATTTTTAATTAATGATTCAGCAGGTGGTATTACTTATCCATTAACAACTGCTGGTTCTGGAGCTGGTCAATTAACAGTTGTAGGTAAAGTAGATGGTACATCTACTGGTGCTTTAGGTAGTTCAGCTCCTTTATTAACTCAAGCTCGCATGTTAGCTCCATTTTATGTAGCTACTCCTCGTGTTGATGCCGCTCTTACAAAAACTCAACGATTTTCAACATATGAGAAAATTGTTAATCCTATTATTTGTGCTGCTGGACAAACTATTAATTATACAGTAACAGTAGGAGTTCCTAACCCTCGTAAATTAGTTCTATTACCTATGTGGCAATCTTTAGGTAGTTGTACATCTACAGCCACTCCGGAGTTTTCTCCTTGGGATTCGGTGCCATCAACTTCTGGACCATTTGCAGTATTGAATCAGCTTCAAGTATATGTCGCTAACAAGCCTCTATTCCAATATCCAATCAGCTACGATTTTGAGCAATGGAATGCTAATATTAGTCAATTAGGAGCAAATGGTAATATAATTTCTGAATTAACTAGTGGTCTTCTAACTCAACAACAATGGCAACAAAATCAACGTTTTTACGCTATTGATTTAGAACGTCGCAATGAAAGTGAAGATGGTGCATCTAAGAGTGTTCAAGTATCATTTACTAATCCTTCAGCTACTATTGGTATGAAAGTAATTGCTATTGTATTCTATGAAAAGAGATGGGAAATCGTAACTGATATTTGTAAATTATCTTCTTATGCTTAAATATAATTATATATATATAATGCCAGTAATTAGTAAATCTCAAGCTGATGCTAAAGGCTATCCAAGAGGAAAATATTTCTTACAAACTATATTAATAGATAAATCATTTACAAAGCCCGAAGCAATACATTGGTTAAAAAAGCATAAATATAGATATGATGATTATCGTGAAACTACAAACTTCCATCGTTTTATGCAAACAAATCCAGTAAGAGGATCTGAGTATTACACAGATCAAATATTTGGGTCAATTGATTTAGTATATCAGAAATACATTTAAATAGATATGATGTATTTTTTTTGTA
>Ga0007833_1000152_pt1 | contig 14478 bp, 23 predicted proteins | sample CryBogCBE25Jul07_FD_71204 | JGI IMG/M metagenome (GOLD analysis project Ga0007833, IMG submission 71204) | Freshwater microbial communities from Crystal Bog, Wisconsin, USA - CBE25Jul07 | ecosystem: Environmental > Aquatic > Freshwater > Lake | place: Crystal Bog, Wisconsin, USA | collected...
CGGAACACGACAGCCTCCTGACCGGGCCGTGCGGCTTCAGCCTTGTCCAGTTCGGCCTGACGCAGAACCGCCTTGGCTTGCATCATCGAAGCCGTTAGGTACGCGCCCTTACGGCTAGAGCCCTTCCACGGGGTCCAGACCTCGCCGGTCTGCAAGGTGTAGGTGGACGAGACCACATCGCGGAACATCTCGAAGCCTGCCACGGCGGCCATGAGCTTATGCAGCTTGGCCGTGGCTTCCTGAAGCTCCACGTCGACGATCTCGCTGCCGTCGAAGTTGCGGGTCAGGGTCTTGACCTGATCGGCGGCGGCGTCCTGCAACTTCTCCAGACGCTGGATGGCGGAGTGGACGCCTCCGATGACGCTCTGGACCAGAAGATTGGTGTGGTCCTCGGCGGGGGAGTCGGCGAAGAGGTCGATCACAGTGTTGGCAAGGCCTTCAGCCTCGCCCTCGATCTGATCCGACCAGGGATAGAGACGCTCTTCGCCATCAGCATAAACGGCTTCGACAGCCGATTCATAACGGTTTAACGCCACCTTCTCGGTGGACGGGGCAAGATTGTAAGACATGAGAAGAAGTTCCGTTTGACGCTGCCGACGGAATGTCGAGTGCAGCCTCAAATTTTCAGGCCGGGGGGGCCTCGGTAGTCACCAAGCGGCCCGAAGGGTCGCGCCGGGGCCCCCCCCCCTCCCCATGGGGGGGGTTGACTTCCGGGGTCCCGGCCTATGGTGCTGAGGCCTGCGCGCGCTATGTGTTTGAGGTTTGGGTCGCCCACCCCGGGCGACGCCGACTGAGAGGCGGACCTTTATTCCGCCGAACAGTCTGCCGGTGGCGGATGCAATGCGGGGAGGGGGTAGGGCGTGCGAACAAGCGCGCAGTGCCGCACGGCCTGCCCCTCCTCGCCGGCGGCGATCGTAAGCCGGAAGGAGCGCCAGGCGCGACTGAGGACGTCGCAGCCCGACCGGGCCACAGCCTCGCCGACTACGGCAGGCAGACGGAGGCGCGCGTCAGGCGGGGCGGCGAGGCCGAAGCGGCGCGCAGGCGTCGCCGGACCGCCGACCCGACCCGCGCAGATCCAGGAGACAGAAGGGCCGGCCACAGCCAGCCTTCCGCCCAAGGCGACCAAGCCTTGCCTTGGGCGGCCTGACCGTCGCCTGTGACAAAAAAGGAAGAGCCCCGCCCGAAGCGGCGAGGCTCCGGACGGGGCAGGGAAGGGTCACTTCGGCCGAATGTCGATGATCTGACCGCCGTCCTTGTAGTTCACCACGGCCTCGAGCGTGGAGTGCTCGACCCCGTCTTTACCGGTCCAGGTCCGCTGGACCATTTTACCGAGGATCGAGATGTAGCAGCCCTTGTCTGCCTGTTTCTCGATGCGCTTGACCGAGGCTTCGCCCCAGACCTGAACGCGAACCCAGGTGGTGATGTCTTTCCAGTCATCACCGGACTTGTAGCTCTCGGTGTTGGCGATCGAGAAGTTCGCGACCCGCGCACCGTTCGAAGTGGTGCGGATGTCCGGCTTGGCGCCGATGTGACCGTCGAAGAAGAAGCGATTGAGAGACATGAGCGAAGATCCTAGAAATCAGTCGTCCCAGTGACGACGCCTGATCCCCGTTCACGCGGTGGCTTGAGCAGTCACCGGAGCGCAGCGGAGGGGAACCCCCGGCAGGGGGTTGACTTCGCAAGTCGCGTGATAAGGTGGGAAGGCGTTGTTGCTGGCGACCGTCGCGCCCACGGGCGCGACACCTTCCGGCCGGAGGCCGGCAGCACGGGTGGGTCCTGAGGCGGCAAGAGGCCTCGTCCGAAGTCGCTCCGGTGACTTCGGGGCGAGGCATCGGGTGTCATTTGGTCATCGCAAGGTCGCGCAAGCGCGGCCGGACGAGGGCCAGCGTCCCGGACATGAGTGGGTGGAGCCACGTTAACGGCGGCCAGGGCCGAGGAGCGCGACAGGCGGGGAGGCGAGGCCGAAGCGGCGCCGGGGCGTCGCCGGACCGCCGCACCGACCCGCGCGGATCCAGATGAACAGAGGGGCCGGCCACAGCCAGCCTTTTTGCGCGAGGCGACCAGCCTTGCCTCGCGCAAGATCTGCCTGACAGACGCGGCCCCAGGGGGTCAAGGCTGCAACAGACCCGAACGATGGCGCAACAGTTGGCGGCAATGGCGCAACAGGTGGGTCAGGAGCGGGATATGGCCTTGTCGCGCCCACGGCGCGACGCTGCTTCAGGCGCCGGATGGCCGCGGCTGTCGCCGGGGTCGTGGGGCCCCTGTGGTCCCTCGACCCCGGGGGTGTCCTTCACAGTGTCTGGACGCCGGAAAAGAAAAGCCCGCCGGCGGGGACGCGCGGCGGGCCGGAGACGATAGGCGAAGCGTGAGGTCAGTGCTTGAACAGCAGTTGCGAGAAAAACGTCCCAACGCCCAACAAACCCATCATCCAGATTAGGATCTTGAGCTGACCCTCAACGGTGGACAATTTACCGGTCAACCGCTCCTCCGCCTGGGAGACATCCTTGCGCACCAGATCAATCTTGGCGTCGAGGCGCTGCTCAATGAGTGTCATGTCCTTCCGGACAATCTCAACATCCTTCCGGACCATCTCGATCGCGTGATCCACATCGACCTTGGTCGACAGAAGCGACAGGTCGGGTTGAACGAGCGCCACTGGGGGCGACTTTGCCGGCGCGCGGGCGGCCTTATTGGTGAGCTCGAGCAGAAACTCGACCTGTTCCTTCGGCGTGGTCGCCTTTGACCATTGGTCAATCTGGTTTTGTGTCGCGGACATGGTTCCATCCTATCAAAGGTTTCTGGGTTTGTCGCTACCCGGTCTTTCAGCCCGCGAAGCGCACTTCAAATCGCCCTCACTTTCCCTTTTCGGCGGCCTTCAGCACAAAGGCCCGCCGGCTGGAGCGCCGGCGGGCCAACAGTCAACTAACCTTCTACTGCGGCAGGACTCTCACCTGCCAGGATCTGAGCAGTCTCGATGGAGCCTTTCGGCTCCATCAATTCGAAACGCTCAGAACGGAATCTCGTCATCGAAGACGTCTTGGTCCGCCGTCGCCGCGGCCGCCTCCTTCTTCGGCCGGGACCTGGCCCGGGACGAGGACTTGGCCGCTGCAGGCTCCGAGGCGCCGGAGGCGCGGTCATCGGTGCTCGAACGGGTCTGGACCTGGGCGCGAACCTCGCCGCCGGCGCGGAAGTCGCAATTGACCTCAGTGGCGAAGCGCTCCTCGCCGTTCTTGTCGACGAACTTACGGGTGCGGATCTGGCCCAGCACGTCGATCGACGCGCCCTTCAGCCCGTGCTTCTCGAGGTGCTTGACGCTTCCCTCGCCCCAGACGGTCACCCGGTGCCATTCCGAGCGCTCCTTCCACTCGCCGGACTCCTTGTCCTTCCAGCTGTCCGTAGTCACCATGCGCAGATTGGCGACACGGTCGCCGGTGTTGAGGGTGCGGATCTCGGCGTCGGCGCCCAGGCGGCCCTTGAGCATGACCAGGTTGTTCATCAGCATCGTCGTGTTCCTCATTCCGGAGGGTTGAAAGGATGCCCGCGACCTTCTTTCCATCTGCGCGAGCACAATTTCCCTTCCATCCTCCCTCACTTTCTGGACCCCGCTTACGTCCCCAGGATCGCCGCAACGGGCTTCCAGTCCGCACCAAAGAAAATGCCCCGTCAGCTGAGCCGACGGGGCAGGGGAATGTTCTGCTGAGGGTCACAGACGCCAGACGTGGACCATGTCCTGAGCATCCGCGTGATAGCGCAGCATCTCCCGATAGAACTGGTTGCGCTCGTCCTTCAGCGTGGGATCGCGCAGGGCCTCCGGCCTGAGCTTCCCAGCTGCGGCCCGCACCACGGTGCGCCAGCCGGCGTGGACGGGGACATTCAGACGGCAATAGGTTCCATACATCTCAACCTCTTTTCGGCTGGTCATTGACCGCAAAAGGGTCGACGCTTCGGTGAATGGGCTGAGCCCGACCCATCCATGCCTCCGGCCGGATGTTGCGCACCCAGTCGGCGAAGCTCGGGATGAAACCCAGATCTTCAATCACGTGCTGCTCGCCCACCAGGCGGACCGGTACGACCCGACCGGACGACAGGGTCAGGGTGCTCCCAAAAGCCCTCTCCAGCTCGAAAATGCCTTGAGCGTGATGCCTCAAGGCCCGGTGGCGGAAGTCCGCGGTGATCTCCTTGGAGGGCTGATCGAACCATTGGTGAAGGGGAAGGAAGTCTTCAGCCTTCCCACCCCATTTTTTCACCGAAGACAGGGCGTGATGGTAACAATGTCCCATGCTCGCCCCCTCAGAACTCGTAGCCGTTGCAGTTGTAATCGGTGAAGCGGATGTTCACCTCGAGCTCGATCACCTGGGCATCGACGACGAACCGCGCCTCTCCAAAGCCGCCATCGTCGTTTTCCCAACCGCCATGGGTTTTTCCCAGGAGGTCGTAGAAAACCTCCTCGATGGCGTCTCGCAGGGTCAGGGACCGCGTCTTGACCTCGATCCGCCGGTGCTCGTCGCTGACGACGGACTGTAAATCGACCATGTCCTTAGGCAGCGTCAGAACCGGACCGAGCCCACCCTCGCCCTCAGGTGGGGGACCATAGGCCGTGATTTCCTCGATCTGCCCACTGTCGCCGCTGCCGTCGAAGGACAGGACGACAATGGCGATCCCGGCCGCGGCCAGGACCGTGAAGATGGCCGCCTTGTTCAGCGGCAGGAGCTCATCCTCCCTGGCCTGAACGGCGTCCCGGTGGATCTGGTATTCTTCGAAGTCGCTAACCGCCATGGCATGGCCCACAGGAATGGACGCCGGGGGGTTCGTGCTGCTCACGCTCGGGTCTGAGCCGGGAGCGGGATTCAGTTCGGTCGTCATGGGTCTAGATCCTGACGGCTGGGCAAGTGGCTCTTCACCCCCTTCTTCCGTCTCCCCTCACAGCCCTTTGCTTTCCCTTCGGGCCGAGGACCCTGCGGGTGAACCAGGGGAGAGCGGGAACGGGTGATCCGGCCGCCTCTTCTCATGACGCTGACGCTTTCACGGAGCGCCACCAAGCGATCCGCTCGTCGCGCGTCGCATTCGCCAATCGCAGTAGAAGGTCGCCGTGGCAGGCCAAGGGTCGACAGTGACAAACGTTGTCGCGGTTGCGCAGATCATCGAGCGCGCGCAGCAGATCGTGCTGATCCGCCAACCAGCGCTCGTGCTTTGCTATGACGGCGGCCCGATCGCCATCAGGGCCGATCCGGAAAGGGTTGCCCCACTTGCTCCCGCGTCCGATATAGACCGCGCCGGCCGGGACGCCATCCAGTCGCTTGTTGAGCACCTTGCACATACGCTTTTGGTCGGTCGTCATGGGTCTGGATCCTGACGGCCGGGTGCGTGGTTCTTCACCCCCTTCCTCCGTCTCCCCTCAGAGCCCTTCGCTTTCGCTTCGGGCCGAGGCCCCTGCGGTTGACCCTTGAAAGAGCTTGAGCTCAGGCCGCGCGAGGCCAGAGCTGACTTGCCGGGTTTGGCGCAGATGTGAGAAAACGACGATGGACCAAAGGCCGGAGCCACCCATGCACGACGACATTTCCTTCACCGCCTCGACCCTGCCGGAAGGCTACCAGGTGGGGCCGGAGGCCGATGAAGTCCCCTCGAATGTGGTGAACCTGACGGCGAAGAACCTGAAGGCCACCATCGCCATCGATGTGGCCGCGATCCCGTTCAACAAGGTTCCGAAGAAGGGCACACCCGGCTCCAAGTCCATGGCCCTGCCGTTCCATGTGAAGACGCCGGCCGGTGTCATCCGCATGAACCTCAAGGTCACCACCTTGCAGAAGATCGCCGAGACCCGGCTGAACCACCCCGATGGTGGGTTCTTCGTGATCCAGGGCAATCTCGTCGGGCACTTCCTGGAGGAGGCGGGCGTGGCCTTCATGCCCAAGGTCCCCAAGACGCCGCCTCCGCCAACGCCCGCGGCCCAGCCTGCATCGGCTCAGCCCCAGCAAGGCGAACAGGAGACGGGTGCTCAAGACCCGGCCTGAGAGCGCCAAACATGACTACGCCCCGCCGCCTCAAGGGGACGACGGGGCGCATGCGCAGCGGAACTGGCGAAAGCTCAATGCTGCATTGCAGCATTAGACCCTTTGAGCCTGACGGTCGAGCCGCCATCGAGTGTCAGGCGGCCTTTTCCACAACACCTTCGGCGCAGTCCTGCCGGACCAGCTGCTGCAGGTCCGGCGGCAGATCCACAAACCGCACCTGTTTGCCAAAGGCAGAGCGATTGTGTGTCGGCAACTCGTCATAGAGGCCGATGCCCATCGGATGAAAGGGCGCGGCATTGGCGATGCGGGCCGGGACCACGCGGCCCATGGCAGGCGACCACAGGGGCGCCCCATAGAGGACCGTATAGCGGTCGATGAAGGCTGGGCCTGCATCATAACACGCAAGCACGCCCGCAGGGGCGTTCTGGAGCCAGCGGGCCGCAGCGCGGCGGGGATAGTAGGCCATGGTCAGATCTCTCCTGACGGGCGGGGTAAAGGCGCTTCACCCCTTCTGCCGTCATGACCTTCAAGCCCTCATCTTCCGCTTCGGAGGTTTCGGCTGGGGCGGACGTTTCCCCAAGGGTCATGCCCCCCAAACGACAAGACCCGCCAGAGGAACCGGGCGAGGGCTCTGGCGGGTCCGTCAGGGGCGCTTGGTCGCCCCCATGCTGCTGTCGTCGATGTCAATATTCCGACGGCAACAGGAGCACATTATCGGTGAACCATAGGGTAAGGCCGGGCTCCGGGAAATCGGTGAATGTGATCTCCTCGATCGAGATCTGGGTGTCATCCCCATCGGTGCAGATCAGGCTGGCCCGCCGCTCCCGAACCTCGAGCGTCCAGACCTGGAACGCTTCGGAACGATGCGGCTCGGCCAGCTGGGCCGTGGCGATCTTGTCCAGGAGCCAGTAGGCGCCAGCGGTCTCCGCCACATAGCGGACGCCGTCCGTATAGGTTACGCCCGGCACGAGGCCGTGGCGATACCACTGGCTGGTCCCGGTGAACTGGGTAAGGGCGTCCGGCGAAAATTCGCGGGCGGGGGTCTCAAGGGCTGCGGCGGTCATGGTGCTCATCCTCGCCCCAGGGCGGAACAGGACCATTCCTTTCCTGCCCGGGGCTCATAGCCCCTTGCCCTCGTCTTCTCCTTCACACCGGATCCAGCCAGCGCGCCGCCCAGAACCAGCAGTTCAACACGATGCGACGATGCCTGCGCGTGGGCCGCCGCCCACCATGCCAGCTCCAGCGCGCAGCAAGGCGTGTGCAGGCGGCGTCGTAATAGGCCACCACATCGAACCTGTGCGGATAGGGCTGGTCCAGATGTTCCAGCAGGACCGGACCAGGCGGCTCCCGGCGCAGATAGAGGGGCAGAAGCCCGGAAAGGTTCATGGCCATGGCGATATCTCCCAAAGGGCCACAAGCGGCCCAGTGCGCAAAGCCCGTGTCCCGAGCCCCAGTGAGGGCAAGGACACGGGCCAGAGCCGCCTGTTACAGATTGTAACAGGCGGTTGATGGCGCCTCAGGCGGCGATCGGGACGGCCTCGCTGCTCTCGGTCTCATCGCCGCCATCCTCCTGCGCCACCGTCCTGCCCATGGCGGCATGGACATAGTCGCAGGCGGCCTGGGCCTTGGAGGCGGCGGTGAAGATGGCTTTAGAATCGGACTTGAGTAATGCGATCCAAGATGCAATATAGGCGGCGTGGTCCGCACGTGGATGACTGGCAAGTCCCAGATCAGCCATAACAAAGGACGCAAACATCTCGGCAACCAATTCTTCGGCAGCGTAACTTTGCGTTCCAAACCGCCCCGTCAGGTCTCTGTCCAGGCGGTGTTTGGCGCCCAGACTGTGACCGAGTTCATGGGCCAGCGTCCCCCCGTGATAGAGCGCGTCCTTGAACATCTCGAATCTCGGCATGTAGATCCTGTCCTCAGCCGGACGATAGAAGGCCTGATCGCCGCCTTCGGTAAGCGGAACACCACAGGCCGCCAGCATCTGGTCGATCTCCCGGATGCGAAGCGCCGGATCGAGCAGGGGAGGGGCCGAGGCGGCCGGGACCTCATAGCCGTCCACCTGCTCAACATTGAACACGTTGAAGCCCTTGGCGAAGAGGCGGGGACGAGCCTTGCCGTCTTCTGCGCCCGTGTCTTCGTCATCGCGGCGGCGCATCTCCTTCCACAGCACCACCAGGGTCGAGCGCTCGCCCTTTCGGACCTGAGCGCCCAGTTCCTCCCACTGGCGATAGGTGCCCCAGATCCCCTCGCCATAGCCCTTGACCTGAGCCGTGGCCCACAGGACCGCAGTGTTGATGCCGCGATAGCGCTTGCGGCTCTTCACATTGGTCGGGCGGGAATATCCACCGCCGGAGTGATGCCAGGGCGCAGACCACGATCCGACCTGGCCGGACTCCAGCGTGGCCACGATATCGGCCGTGACACGGGTATAGACGTCAGCGCGCTCGGCGGCGGGTTTGAAGGTGCGGGCCATGAGGACTTTCTCCGGACGGCCGGGGAGACCTCTTCCCCCCTCTTTCCGTCATCCCTCAAAGCCCTCCCTTCATCTTTGAACCGCCTCCGCGCGCTAGATCCCGTCCTGGGCCTGCGCGTCGGTGGCCTTGCCCTCGATCCGGAAGGCCCGATGGCGATAGTGCCGGATCTGGCAGACACGACCATCGGACCGCACGAACCGCACACAGGGGCGCATCTTGCGGCCCCGGCGGATCAGCACGCTGAAGGTCTTCTCCTCGACCCCATCGATGAAGGTCATGGGCTGTTCGAAGGTCACGGTCTGGCCATGGGCCAGACGGGCGGCGCCTGCCTTGCGGCTGGCTTGATAAGCCCGGCAACGGGCGCGCCAGGCGATGGCGTACTCGTAAGTCGTCGGGCTGAGGAGATTGAGGATGCCCGCGGGGCACTTCGCTTCCACAGGTCCGCAGGTCTCATCCATATCCTTGTACCCAAAGCGGCATCCGTCCGGATCGCGGCGCCGTACCTTGGTCAGGCACACAGCGGCGAAGACGAAGGGCTCGGCGCCGTATTGACGCTTCTCGACGGCCGCGTACCAGGTGGACCCCACCATGGCCGACCGGATCACCTTCAGGGCCACATCGTCCCGGGAGAAGGTGAACTCATCGTCGAGGAAATCCTTGAATCGGTTGAAGCGCCCAAGGTCGCGCATGAACAGCCATCCCATGGCCGGGTTCCTTTACGGTGAAGATGAAGGGGAGGGGCGGCTTTGGCCGACCCATGGCCAGCGTCCTGTGACGCTGCAGACCGATACCCGCGAAGGCCCAAAACCCATTGAAGGTTCAGAGCCCACGCGGGTTCAGTCAGATGATGGCGAGCTGGACGGCTTCAGACGTCCCGCCCAGGCTCCCAGCCGGCAAACTCCCGCAAGCGGGCCTCGTGAGAGACTATGGCGCGTTCACCGGCGTCGGCATCGAGATCGGCGGCGGATTGCGCGGCGGCCAGGGACGGTGTTCGCTCCGGCGGACTGGTCTCGCTCGCCGGAAACACGAAGGCTTCGCAGACGGGGCAATCGCCCGCCGGAACGATGTCGCCGGGCTCCACCCGGGACCAGAAGTCGCGGCAGGGCAGGGCGTCGGTGGCGTCGCCGGTCCAGTCGCAGTTGGCGCAGGCGCAAGGGCGGCGCCCCTCCAGCGCGCCAAGGCCGAAGGGCGGGAAGCCAAGGCCGGCAGGGCGCGATGGGAGGCTGGGGCTGTGGGTGGCCATGGAAGGATCTCCGGACGGGCCGGAGGAAACCACTTCCCCCCTTCTTCCCGTCACCCTTTCGCGCCATGGGCTTTGCCTTTGGGACGCCGACGACGACAGCGACCTGACCTTGGCTCGCACGCAAGGTCAGGTCGCCCCCGGCTGGTCAGGATTTAATCCCAGTCGCCGTCCTCATCGTATTTGGCGAGGAAGGCCGAGCGCTGGCCGTTCGAACCCGGCAGGAAGCCCGAATAGACCTCCCCCAGGGGCTCATAGGCGGTCCTGGTCACCGTCACGCCCTCCATGTCGCCCAGCAGCTGGGCGAGCCGTCCCTGGGCCTCCTCGATCGCCTGAATGGCGGCCTCAAGCTCAGCCGCCTCCGACGTGCCGCCGATGTCCGCCACAAGTTCATGGGCGGCCTCGATCAGGTTCCTGGTCGATAGAATGATCGCCATGGCTCAGGCCTCCCTGACAGATGCGACTGAAGAGGCAGGAGCGGCGACGAGCGCCGCGGCGAGCGATGCTTCAGCGGCCATGAGCGCGCCGGCCTCCACCTCTTCGGCATCGAAGGTGTACCGTTCCGGCTCGACATCGCCGCAGTCGTTGCACCAGCCATCGTCGTAGCTGTGGCCCAGCACCCAGCTCTGGGTCTCCACATCCCAGCGCGAGGTGGCCTCATAGCCCACATGATCGCTGCCGCAGTCGGGGCAGCGGTAGCCGACACGAGGGCCTTCGACGGGTGCAGGGGCCGGTATGGGCGGGGTGACGGCCTGTGTGAGCTTCGGCACGTCGAACCGGCAGGCGAAGACCTCCCTCAGGCTCCGGCTGACCAGGCTGTAGGTCCGGACGATCCCGGCCACGTCGTGCACGAAATGCACCTCCGCGCCGACCAGCAGCTCCGCCAGCTGCAGCGGTCGGACGCTCGTGTGATAGCCGAGGATCTGGCGGGCGAGATCCTAAGGCCAGTCCGAGACCTCCTGTTCAATCAGGATGAAGCGGTAGCGGGTCACGATCGCCTCGATCAGGACCGCGTCGATCTCCCGGGCCAGGGGCGTTGTGGTCGTAGCGTCCGGCTCGAGGGTCCGGCGCAGGCGGCGGAGCAGATCGATGCTGTGCGGCGCGAGCTGGCGCACATGGCCCTCCAGCACGGCTCCGGCGATGGTCTGGGAGACGGGGCTCGAGATCATGTCACCGACGGTGTGACGATGATTTGGAGGGCCGCGCAGTTCCTTGGGCAGGGGCCTGGCGCGAATGATCGCATCCAGCGCCCAGAGCTCGCCGAGCGTCGGCGTCGCAAAAGCCGGTGATGGCATGGGGAATATCTCCGGACGGCTGGCCGGGGAACCACTCCCCAGCTCAATCCGTCCCTTCCCAAAGCCCTCGGCTTCTTCTTTGCTCAGTCCTCCTCCCCGTCCAGAAGGCCCGCCGCAAGCCGGGCCCGGCGCCAGACAGGCGCATCCCATCCACCCAGACGGTCAGACCAGGCGACGAGGTCCTTCACCAGCTTCAGAAGCTCGGACCCGGACGGCGTCTCGTCCGGTGCATTGGGCTCCCATTCGTACTCCGCCAGGCCCTCGATCTGCGGCCCATCACAATCGAACTTCACCCATTGGCAGCCCTGGTCCCTGGCGAGACGCATGACCGCCAGGGCGTCCGGCTCGAGCGTGGGCGGGTCCGCAAGCAGATGGTCTTCGTCGACCCACAGGATCCAGCCATAGCCGAAGGGGATGGTCAGCACGTCCAGCCGGGCGTCCTCGAGAAGGCGGCGGGTTTTATCCGACAGGTGGACGGTGGAAACCGTCAAGCTCCACTGGATCTCAGGATCAGCGGAAAAGGGGAAGTTGGCGGTCATGGAGACGTTCCTCAGCAGGGGCTTGCGCATCATGCCAAGCCTGCCAGGGCCCAGCCCTTCTCTTTGGCTTTGGAAACGATGAGCCGCCGACCGCGGACAGGTAGAGTGTCCTGGGCCCGGTCTTGCGCACAAAATCGAATCCCGGATAGCCTGACCCCGTAGCCGCTTCCAAAAGCGGGAAACACAAGAAGAACGAAACCCAACATAGGGCGGTGTGGCCCAGGCCGACCGCTTTATGTTGGGTTAGCGATTCGTTCTCTTCAGCCGAAATCACGCCTGCACGGAGATGGGCTAGAGCAGCGTGGTTTGAGCGCCGGAAGCGGACACTCCGAACTTCCGGGTTGGGTGGACTTCTGCCGGTTCGATTGCGGCTATATAGGGTCAAATCTGGACATTCGGTCGGGTCAAAGTTTGTGAGCCAACTGAAGTCGAATATTATCTGATCCCAATCCAAGACGATGTCGCGCACTGCAAATTTAACAAATGGTTACTCAAGGGATCTACTAACAGATGAACAACAATGGATTTCTTGAACATTTGAAGAAAGGGTTGCGCATCTCGTTGCGCGACATCCAGGACTTCTCGGAAGATCATGACGCAGAAATCTACCCCGAGTATCTCAAGACAATATCGATTGCTCGGGTTCTCAAGGATAAATTTGGGCCGTCTGCCTGGATCAGGCTCGAACAGGCCACCAACAGGACCACCTCGAACATACCTCTTGGCGACGCCTAACCGGCCATCATAATTGTCGGCGACCGGCCATCGTAATTGTCGCGCTCCACCGCACCGAGGCCGCTGCCGTCGGGGGCATGGATCGGCAAATTCTGCGGGATTGGGCGGTGCGGTTTAACGCGGAAGGCCCTGAGGGTCTGATCTCGCGCAAGGCGACCGGCGCGAAGCCGAAGTTGAACGCCGAGCAATTGGCCGCAGTCATCCAGCTCGTCGAGCAGGGTCCCGTTCCCGCCGTTCATGGGGTTGTTCGCTGGCGATTGGTGGACCTGGCCGGCTGGATCTACGACGAATACGGCGTGTCCCTCGACACGACCCGCCTGGGCCGGATCCTCAAAAGCCTTGGCTATGGAAAGCTCTCGGCTCGGCCCCGGCACCATGGCCAGAACGAATATGCGCTTGAGGATTTTAAAAAAACTTCCCCGCCAGGATCGAAGAAATCAGAGACAAGCTCCCCGCTGGCACTGAAATCGAGCTCTGGTGGCAGGATGAAGCCCGCATAGGCCAGAAGAACAAGATTACCAGGCGCTGGGCGAAGCGCGGAACCCGCCCTTCAGCTCCCAAGGATCAGCGAACCCAGTGGGTCTACATCTTCGGTGCTATCTGCCCTCAAACCGGCAGCGCCGCCGGCATCGTCATGCCCTATTGCGACAGCCACGGCATGAATGCCCATCTCGCCGAGATCAGCACACAGATCCAGCCCGGGCATCACGCTGTTCTGATCCTCGATCAGGCCGGCTGGCACACAACCAAGGCCTTAGACCTTCCCGACAACATCACCCTGCTGCCGTTGCCGCCAAGATCGCCAGAGCTGAACCCCGTCGAAAACCTCTGGCAGTTCATGCGAGACAACTACCTGTCCAATCGCATCTTCAAGGACTACGACGACATCGTCGATCACTGCTGCGAGGCTTGGAACAAAATCGCAGACCAGCCCTGGCGGATCATGTCCATCGGACTCCGGGACTGGGCGCATCGGTACTAATCAGCGCATGTTGGTATAAGCTCATGAAAAACCTAGAAACTCGCACTTCAAAATAGAATGCACCCTGGCGGAGATAGGCTCGCGCCTAAGTTGCATTATCGGCAATCCCACAGAGCAAATTCAAAGTGTTCGGAAGTCACGGAGCGCCAGAATCCGTCAACCGCAATTTTAGACAGTCTAACCCAGCCCAAAGCGGCCTCCGGAAAGCCGCGGCAGGCCTACGAATACTGGCGTGGCTAGCTGCCGCCCGAAATGATAGCGGCAGCCTTGCGTGCAATATCCATTCGATGGGCTTCGCTGGTTTCGAGCCCCATTCGCTCACGTTCGATCTCGGCGAGATAGTCGGCAATCTCAGTCTCTGGCGCTCCGCTTCGGAGCAACTGCCAGAATTGCGGAAGGTAGGCTCGATACTCGTCCGGCGAGCCATCTAGCGTAGAAACACCGATAGGGTCCCACTCCCTGAAAAGCAGACGGTCAAGCGCCTCATAGGCACGTGCATCTGCGGCGCTAAGCTTTGTTCCCATTCAACCATCTTGTAAGCGAGACCTAGTGTTGACAATGGCTTGTGAGCTGCCCGCAACCCCTGCGCCGAAACCCTCCGTTAACCCCCCAGAAGGGAGCCCACATGTAGGCCTCTCTGTGAGCCCGACAGGAGGACCGACATGCCTAGCACCTGGATGACATACGAAGAGCTGGCCGTGGCGCGGGGCATCGCTCTCAAATCAGCCAAAACCTTGGCCCGGCGCCATCACTGGGCACGGCAAATCGGCAATGACGGCAAGGTGCGCGTGTCGCTCCCTGAGGGGGTCACTGTCGGGCCCTCTGAGGTTCCTACTGAGGCCCCCTCAGAGGGGCTCACTGTGGGACCCTCAGTAGGAACCTCACCCATTCACGAATTACAGGCCCGTGTAGCCGTGCTGGAGGTAGAATTGGCCGGAGAACGCCGCCGAGTCGATACGGCTGAAGCGGATCGGGACGCCTGGCGTGACCAGGCCAAGCAGCTGGCCCAAGCTCAGAAGCCCAAACGTTGGGCGCTGTTCGGAACCCGGCGATAAACAGTGTCGCATCGATCTATTTTTTGTAGTAACATAAATTGTGAACATCGAGTTCGACCCCGCAAAGCGCGCAGCGACACTTGAGGCCCGCGGTTTGGATATGGCCCGGGCTGGCGAGGTGTTCGAAGGCCCCTCCCT
>Ga0007833_1000159_pt1 | contig 14182 bp, 18 predicted proteins | sample CryBogCBE25Jul07_FD_71204 | JGI IMG/M metagenome (GOLD analysis project Ga0007833, IMG submission 71204) | Freshwater microbial communities from Crystal Bog, Wisconsin, USA - CBE25Jul07 | ecosystem: Environmental > Aquatic > Freshwater > Lake | place: Crystal Bog, Wisconsin, USA | collected...
ATGCGTTCTTTTTGAGAAACGAATTTGAAAAACATGCGTGTTGGCATAAAGAACCGTGGAGAATAATAATCACTCGTCAAATTGCAAACTTCATCAAACTCTAAGTAAAGGTTGTCATTCCATAACTTTCCTTTGTAGATGCCTGAGTATACATCGCCCGCAACGATTTTGTATTTTTGATTGTAACGAAGATCATCGGCTTGGATGGGCTGAAACATTTTACTTTTATGTATGAAAGACGATTCAATTTTTTGAGCTTCCAGCTTAACCGGGTAGTAGGCTTTCCCCTATGCATTATAAAGGGGTTGTAGGGGTTTACCCCTACCTACCACTCAAAATGATCGTCGCCTAAGATGCGCCGCACAACTTGATTGACAGCACGTCGCTCCATCTTTTCTTGAGGATTTTGAGAAATAAATTGTTCGAATGTATATCCTGAAACCGGAAACATTTCTATTTCTACGTGAGTACGAACGTTATGAAAAACGGCAACTGCTCCTATTTTGTATTGATAATAACCAGTATAGCCATTAATTTTGTACTTGGTGCCGCGCACCAGATCGCGTGGATGAATCGGTGCAAACATTTTACAGATAGTATATGTACATTTCAATTTTTACTTAAACCTATACCTTTAGTTAAGTAGTATGAAGTGTATTATATTCTTCTTATTGCAACATAGTTTAGGACTTAACACAGATCGGCGACAGGTCTTAAGAGTACCTTTGGTACTTCGTAGCCAACCTGACGAAAAATTCTGTAAAGACTGCAAGTTTTTTAAAAAGGATTTTTTTGTAGAAACCAAATATGGTCATTGTTCCAATTTTCCCTTTGTACAGACAGATAATTATTTAGTGGATGGATACAAAGATGAATCACCCACCAATTACTTTTATTGTTCTACTGCAAGATCAAGTGATCGATTGTGTGGTCCAGAAGGAAAGTATTTCAAGTCTAAAAAAGAAGTGTAAAAAAATGGGTTTTCACCCTTTTTTATTTTTTTTAGTGCGTGAGGCATTGGCGGCAGCTGCGGCATACGAACTTGACACACCCGGCACGGGTGCACTTACGTTTTGTCTTGCTGCGTGTATGGCACTCGCCCGTTTCCCGTCGTCCGCTCTGGCAAAAGGCGTTGCACGGTCTCGGGCGGGCGTCAGGAGTGACACGGGCAGGAGTGACACGAGGCGCCGGAGGAGTAACGCGGACAGGAGGAGTGACACGGGCAGGAGGAGTGGCACGGACCGGAGGAGTGACACGAGGCGCAGGAGGAGTAACGCGAGGGATAGTACGAGATGCAATCCCTTCTGCCGTTGCGATAGCTGCCTCTACAGACAACCGGTGCACAGGAACATAGTTTTCAAAATAGGGAGCCAATTGAGGGTACACACAAATGTATGCCTCTCGCGTGAGAGTAGGTAGGTGCCGCACGCGTTCGGCAACAGCTGCCCAGTCCCGCTGTACTGGAATGCTTGCCTTATACAGATGAGATAATTCTTGCTCATACGAGAAAGTAGACCTTTTTCCGGGTACTTTCTCGTATACTCGGCACATGGGACACTTGAGTACACGACCTTTGATGGTCGCAGGTTCTTTCATGCGCATGCCTACTTCACACGTATCGCATACCTTGTGTTCTACGGTAGAACCGCAGTTGATCACGTAGGTTGGCTCGTTGGTGTAACAGATAGAGCACTCCATAGCATTGGGATACAACGAGACCCACTTTCACGTTTCAATTTTGTGAGCTTCCAGCTCAACCGGACTGCAACGGATCTGTAGGGGCAAGCCCTACGACCCCATAATAAAGGCAAGCCCCCCTACAAAGGAGGTGAGGAACCTTGGTTCTGCTAAAAATTGAATTGATCTATCCAAAATACACAAAACCATGGCAAGAGAAAGAAGAATTACGCGTTTGTTTACTGAATTCAAAGAACATTTAAATGGTCAAAGTATTGCGGATTATTTTCAAATCAATCACACTAAATATGAATTGACACGCATCAATGAACAATCGTTTGAATTCAAGTTATCCTATGAAGTACTTCCACGGTATGCGGTAGATCTTCCCATTGAATTGTCCATAAAAATCGCCGGCTACTTGTACGAGTACACTCAAATATATTATAAAATACAATTTCCCGAGGATTATCCATTCAAGCCACCAAAGTGGATCATGCAAACCATTTTACCACCCAAGGTTTACATCGATGCCCTACATATACTAAACTATCGTTATAGCAAGGATTGGTCACCTGCCATTACGATGGAAAAAGATGTATTGAATATGATTGAATGTATTGAAGGTCTTAAGAATTAAAAAAATGTTTACGTAAACGCTCCATATTTTTGTCTGCAAATGTTTTTTTGTTTTTAAAATAACTAAATTCATTGGTTTGAAGCATGATGATTAAAAAGAAGAGTACGTACATACCACATTCCGTATTTCCAAATTGATGTTCTACGGGTGCATTTTGAATTAATTCATATTCAGGATCCTGACCCTTTACTTTCTCATAAAATTTATAAATATTTTCATGAATTTCTTCTCCTGTAGAATCAAAGTAGTACATTTTTTTACTTGAAATATCTATAAAAATGGCAACCCAATGTGTACCTGGTCCATCATGTAAATCTAAATTAAAAACAATCCCTACTTTATTTTCTTTGGATAACTTTCTTATATCAAAACGACATAATTCTTCCCAAACGCAGGTACCATTTTCACGAAAATAAAAATCAGAGGGCGATGGACCTATATATAAAAAATGAGGATAGGCTTTTTCGTATTGTTTCAATACTTTGGTAATGTCATCACTGGATAACCAAGAGGTTGGATTTTTCTTCCATTCGGCGGGACTTTTGGGAGCAAATCGATTTATCTTTAATTGTAACGTAGTGGCTAAACAGGATTCTTTTTGGCAAGGCATTTTTTCCATGAGTTCTTTCCATATTTCAGTAGGAGAAGATGCTTTAATTTTTTCCCGATAGGTACGATTGTATTTTTTTTTCATTTGTTTTAAATCTTTTGGAGTGTAACATGAATATTTCTTTTTTGTTCTGGAAGGAGCACAACTTTCCGGCTTTATTTCTTTCATACTATATCGAAATATAGTATGGATCCGTTTGATACAAGAATCATAGAAGAAGTAAACCATATATTAAAAACAAAATGTAGAGGTCTGGAGTTCTTTTATGAATATAGTGGTAATCGACGTATAGGCATTCATTATCACGGACGTACTGTATCGTATATATTGTTAGATCCGCCACGAGATGGTATGTTACGTATTGCTATTTCTAAAACAGTGAATGTAGAAAGGGAATTTACAGGAAGAAATTTTAATGCTTGTTTACGTTTATTAGCTGCAATGATTGCTTCTAAAGAAGGGTGTTATTTATATTCGGAGGCCATGAATCCTACTTCTTTGTATCTAATGACTAAATTATTTCAATGTGAATTTTTAAACGAATCTGGGTTTCAGCGTGCACCAGTTGATTTAGAGTATGCAGATTGTGAAAGAATATTACAAAGAAGGCCTGGAAATCAAGTCATGGTTCGTGCAGATACAAAAGAGTATGATTCTTTTGTAACAGCATTAGTTGAGAATATAGGATCTATCAAATGTAGTGATCTGGGTGGAACAAGAAGAAAAAGAAGAAGAACTAAAAGATCGGTTGGTTGGTAACCAACTCTTGTACGATGAATCCAAGTACACCAAACATGGCAAGTCTACCATTGTTCAACTCCTTGTCCATCAAGTCTACATTGGTACGATCCCAGATACCAAAACCAAAATCACCTGGCTGATAATCTTCCTTGATGGTAAATGGTTTCTCTATCGGGTTCTCCCAACCAAGCTGCATGGATCGAAACTCGGACATAAACATCATAGTGAGAATACTACCTTGCACGTAGGGTGACCATGTATCAAACTGATAAATTGCCAAGGTATCTGACCATTGCTCCGTAAGGGGTAATAGCACAGATGCCACCATGGCTAACCGTCCATGCTTCAACTCTGCCTCTCGTACAAAGGAGGGCTGAATATCCTTGGCGAATACGGCAGGTGAAAAGATGCTACTTTGTGCTATAGGAGCAGTAGGTGGGCGGATAATGGGTTTCGAAAAACGAGTGTCTAATGCGAGACAAACCGGAATAAAAAAGAATCGCATAACACATATCGTTACATGTCTTTAAACTAAAATTTAGGGTTTATTGTGTGTTGTCTTTATTATGGGGTCGTAGGGGCTTGCCTTTATTGGGGTCGTAGGGGCTTGCCTTTATTATGGGGTCGTAGGGGCTTGCCTTTATTATGGGGTCGTAGGGGCTTGCCTTTATTATGGGGTCGTAGGGGCTTGCCCCTACAAAGATCCGTTGCAGGAGGCTCACAAAATTGAAATGAAATTTTCTGTAAAGATGGTATAAAAGATGATTGCTCCTCCTCCTTTCAATCGTCAGTGTGCTGATATTCAGGCGTTCGTGACGTCCCATGGCGTGGATGGTTACAAGCGCACGTTTCGTCCTCATGCAACGATTGAGGAACTGCTACAAGATCATCGTGTCGCGCGCGGGAATGACGATTACGAGAAAGATTTCGGCCCGAGAGTTACGGAAGAGCATCGATGCACCTACATTGAACAGTGGGGCGTGGTCAAGTACTGCGAATGGTTCGCGCGGGATAGCGATTATCTCACGATCGTACAGAACCCTCGGTTTGCGGCAGCAGAGCAAGTCTTTCTCGACAAACCGATTCCAGAAGTAGAGCCAGGCATTCGATCGGCGCGATACGTGGAGAATCCGTTTCATCGAGGCATGCGGGACATCCATGGCGTCGCTATACCAGAACCATCGCTGGTCGTGGGCGAGGACGATTACTACGACACGGCGCACGAGCTCTACATTCAAGATCACGGCATCCTCAACTACATGCTCTTGGTCAACAGTGAGTTACCCTTGGAGACCTTGCTTCACTACCCGAACGTCGCCTTTTGGCAACGGTGCTACATTCGCAAGCTGGAATACGACGACAAAATAGAAACATATGTATAAATTAAAAAAACGGGTGGTAGGCGAAACCATCCTTTTTTTTTAAAATTGAAATGCTTGAGGATGGAATTTTTATACTATGGATTCGAGACATCTTACCTTCTTGCGAATCAATGGCGTGGATACGTACAACAATTACTTTAATCGAGACAAAAAGAGAAATGTAGTAGAACTACCGATAGAATGGTTGAGTCAAGGTATCCCTCCACCAAGAAAGTTACCGTCTTCCCCATCACCCATGTTAAATGATTCATCACTATATAAATATCAAGTCGTATATGATCCGTTTCTCTATGAATATCGAGATGGGGACAATGCAGTACCAAGGCCACCAGAAAGTAAAAAAATTGGAGTGGAACCGGATCCATCACAATACAAAAATGTACCACTGGAATACATTCGGGAACATGGTGTCCTCGAATTTATTTTAGAATCAGGATATCCATATTGTTTGAATTCACTTTTCAGTTACAGTAAACCGAGTGACTATCAAATGGAGTATTTAAGAAAACTTATCAAAGAAGGGAGATTGACACAAAAAGTATTTCGATTATAGCTTTGGTTTAGGTTTCCACAGTGATCTTCATTCGACCAATCTATTTTTTTGTTTGTCTTTTTGATACATTCGTTTGTCCATCGTCCTAATGGTTTTGGAATTTCTTTTTTAATCCAATTTTTTACTATAATAAAAAAATTCATAGTATAAAAAAGTATATTTATCTAAGTTTTATTTTGTATGTTTAGAGGAGCAACTAATTAGAAGAATAGAGAGTTTGCTGTGAAAGGATGCGATGCAAACATATAGAAGGTATATAGTCGTCGAGCGAATCTAAATTTAGAGAGGAGTCAAGAAAGTCTTGTTCCAACAAAGTAAAAGACCCTCGTAATTTGAGATGCCAGAACCACTGATCATGGTAGTAAAGTTTAACAGGTTTATCGCGAATGTTGCGTAAAAGTGTACGAAGTTCCGTAGAAAGAAAGTGGAAATGTAAGAAGAAGGCTTTGTGGTCGCCGATGACAACTTCATCGATGCGTCGAATGTCAAAGGGAAAGGCAAGTCGTACATGAGATGCATCAAAGCAATTGAGAGAATAGGGTATACAGACGGAAGGAGGAGAAGCAAAAGTATTGTCAAGGATAGCAACAGAAACGTCGTCAATGGAATCATAGGTAGTAGAAACATTGCCGAATTTCCACAATTGTTTCCATCGTCGTACGGCTTCAAGACACAAGTCTTTTGCTTTTCCATCGGTAGGGGGAAGCATGTCCCAAAAGCCATCGGTCCCGCAAACGACGCGTACAGTATCAAACATGTCAAATTGCAAAGTGTAGTGTCCTGGATCAAGTCCAGAGATGCCATTGTGACCGAGTGCTTGACTGGGAACAAAGGCTTCTCCGTTGGGAAAGTGTCCGACAGGAGAATCGACCATTTGTACTTCCGTGTCACTGACAGGGAAGGGTGCCTTGGAGTGCTGAATGCGAGCGGTAGTGCGTGCGATTTCAGCAGGATTGTCAAAGGTATGATCGAGTGTTTCATGTACCATGAGGCCATTGAGAAAGACGCGAGCTTTGGCATCGCCGACATGAAAGACTTCCAAGGTGGTATTTTTGATGCGAGCAAGAACAAAGGTAGCGCCGGATTTGTAAAATGGTTTACCGGCAAAGGCAGCTTCCAATGCGGTAGGTGGGCAAGGTAATGTGGCAAAGTGGTTCATGTCAAGAGAGCGAATGTAGTCGATGCAGTCGTTGCGTCCATGTCCATCAAAGGCGAAGCAATAGTATGTATCACCGATGGTAGCATGTCCAGAGTAATCTTGTCCAGAGCCGGATTGAATGGAAAAAGAGTCCATGTTGTTTTGATGTAAGTAGGTGAAATACGTTTCAATTTTTTGTAGGGGCATGCCCCTACGACCCCGGACCTTCGAGGTTCACTGGATAATTCCCCTACATGACCATAAGGTTTTCTGCCACTGATTTCTCACTTAACCACTCATTTCTGGTTTAGCGTGAAATGTATGCACAGGTGACGAAGCAGAGCCATTTGTTTTCACACCGACCCTACAGGATTGCAGGGTATCCACAGGTGACGAAGTGTAGGGTCAACCCTTTATAAGGGAGGTGCGGAACCGTAGGTTCTGTAAAAGATCCGTTGCAAATCCGGTTGAGCTGGAAGCTCACAAAATTGAAACGTAAATAAGAGAAAGGTATACAATCATGGAGTGCGGTATTTGCTACAAGACCGAGGCGCCTTACACGGTGAAGTGTGGATCAAGTGTTCCGCATAAGATATGCTTTACGTGTGAAAAGGAATGGCGTCTTCAATCGAAACCGACAAAAAAGGGTCGTATATTGACGTGTCCATTTTGTCGTAAAGAAGAAGTGGAAGCGGGATGTAGGTCGCGTTCTTCTTACGAAGCGGAACTGGCTCTACTATACGAACAACTGTACGGTTCCCCATCTGTTGCACGTCCACTACAATGGTGTGCGAATCGAAGCACTGGATGTTCTACCCGTACCAAAACAAGTCGTACGTGTACATATCCTGCAGGATGCACGCAACATGTTTGCCGTAATTGCAACATGTGCATGTCGCATTTTCAAGGGGAACTATGAAAAAAAAAGAAGGGTCGCGACAACACCCTCGCTTTTTTTTGCAGAACCCAGGTTCCGCACCTCCTTCGTATAGCTCCGCCCTACGACCCCCATTATTGGTAGGGGCAAGCCCCTACAACCCATTATGAAAGGTTCAAAGGAGGTGCGGAACCTGGGTTCTGCAAAAAAGGAGGTCGTTGATGTCCGCTTTTTATTTTTTCGTTAAAGAGCCAAGATGAACCTGGAAAGATTCGGGTTTATGCATCCAGAATCCCGACGTCGTTGGATTTGTCGAATGTCCACGTTCCATCGTAAATACCTGTGATAGAGCAACCGTATTCCGTCGAGTATACTTCCTTACCTAACATTGCCGCAAAAGAGCCGATGCAGTCCCCGTGCGTAAAGATCTGTACGTGCTTGATGCCACCTCGAAGTGCGCGTTCTGCATAGTCTTGGATAGCCGCACGATAGCGTTTGTCTGCATCACCATTGATTCCTCGTGTTTCTGGTGCAGGAGGTAGTCCGTGTACCGTATGAATGTAGAACGCCGGCGGTAGTTCTTCATCCGTACGAAACATGAATTCATGTAGTGGGCCGATGACGTTGGAATGGTAGACTTCCATGAATCGTGCATCCAGGATAAGAGGTCCATTGAGCCATGGCAACGCCGTTTGGACGCACCGATACAGAGGAGAGGAGACCATAATGTCGCCGGGCCGTCCAGCAGCAGCAGCCGCATGGGCTACTCCAGCCGTAGAAAGAGGTGTGTCGTAGGCCCGATCGACATTTCCCTTTTCTACTTCATCACAGTCCATGCGAGCATCGTGGCGGATTACTTCAATGGTCGTCATTTTGTGAAAGTATAGTGGTAAAAGACATTTCAATTTTTGTAAACCGGATTGCAACGGATCTATGAAAAAATTGAAATGAGAAAAGAAGTAGATGTGTATTCAAAAACCATGTTCTCCGCAACTCTCTCCCGCGCTTTCACTGACTCGATGGCTGACTTCTCGAGCAAGATATTGAACGACGCTGTGGAACGTTTGGCAAGCAAGTACGGGTTTGATGGTGACGACGCAAAAGCCTTTCTCATGGCAGGCGGTGTCGTACAAGTCAAACTGCCGACACTTGAAAAGTCAAAACTTCCATGGTGTGGTCATGTCGATCCTGCGTGTTGCAAGGCTATCCAAAAGAACGGAGGCCTATTCACGCAGTGCACGAATTCTCCTCTGGACAGTGGATGGTGCAAGAAGTGTGCGAAGGACGTGGAAAAGAACGGGACTCCATCGAACGGCGACGTGGAGGCACGTCTCGCAGGTGACATCATGGCATACAAGGTCGGCAAAACGGAAGTCAAGCCCTACATTGAATACATGACGAAGAATGGAATCACACGAGAACAGGTAGAAGAAGCTGTCGCAGAGTACGGTCTTACGATCGATCCACGACAGTTCGAGAAGAAGAAGCGCGGACGCAAGAACACGACACCTCGTGCAATGGCGACTGCAGCTGCAGAAGAGCCGCCCGAGGCAGAAGAAGCAGAAGAAGCAGAAGAAGCAGAAGAAGAAGAGGAAGAATTAAAAGTAGAGAAACTGACGGAAACTGCAACGGCGGTTGATCTCGGCGCTCTACATAAAGATCGACTTGCACGAGCCGAAAAGGCAGCAAAAGAGGAAAAGGAAAAAGCAGACAGGGAGATCGTGGCCGACGACAAGGAACTTACTCTACAGGAGATCAAGGGAATGACAAAGGAGGAGGTACATGCGGCATGCGGACGACACGGAATCAGCATCGACGGCAAAAACATTATGGAACTAAAGAAGGAACTCAAGACCAAGGTCAAGTAGCGAACCTCAACATAAAAACACATAAATAGCTGGAGCAAGTAGCCGGAGGGGCTAAGGATACAACATCCTTTTTTTGCATTTCTACAAAAAAAAGATGACCTTTTTTTATAGTTTTTCTTTTCTTTCTTTTTTTTTCTTACAGTAACTGATTGGCACACTCGAACACGTCGTCTTCCTCCATCTCCCATTGTTCCCATGCGTTGCAGTTGTCATTCCAATCCACTCCACGCTTCACGCTGATCGCATGAAGAACATCGAGAAGTTCCTTGTATTTACCTGAAACGTCAATGGCATCTGCTGACTCAACCACGGCAATGGTATACGCGACATCGTAGTTACTTTCCAATGTAAGTTCGATCGTCGTCATACGTTCAGCATTCACCCCTACAAGGGATTCTGCAATACGACAGTGTTCGGTACAGAAGCGTGCAAGAGCCATCCAGATCTTTTTCATACATCTATGGATTCTCACTTCAATTTTTGTGAGATCCCCTACAAAGATCCGTTACACGGGGTTGTAGGGGTGACCCCTACAAAATTGAAACGTGATTCGGTATATACATTCACAACCCAAAACGATGTCGCTTTTCAACGAATCCATCGAGTCCATCGCGCAGGCGATCGTGACGGTCAACCGCGCACTAAAAGCCGGTGCCATTGAGAAGGAAGACTACCAAGAGCTCACCACCTACCTCAACAAGCGGGCAGTGGACTTTCACGTCAAGAAGAGTCACATTGCGAAAGCAAAACGCGACCTGACCGAAGAGCTAAAGGTAGAAGCAGAAGAGTTCTTCATGGACAAAACGGAAGCACTCTACAAGATGGCAGAAGAGATCTTGGAAGAGTTTGGCGGGAATGAAGAAGAAGATCAAGCAGCAAAGATGTGGGCAAAGATGAACGACAAGGAACGAGCAACGATGGCGGTACTGGCAAGCAACTGGCGACGATAAAAAAAGAAAGGGCCAGACGGGGCCCACTTTTTTTGAAAAGCATTAAGTTAGAAGCAAAACACTTTCCTTCATTTGCTCTACATCCTTCCATCGATTCTCATCTGTTTTATGACGATAGATGAATGGTTCTAATGGTGTTGGATTTGTTTTTAAAAGGTGACCAATAAGAAGGTCATCTACATACAATGCATCCAAGTCATGATTGTATTGATTCAATAAAAGAACCGCTTTTTTATGTAATACAATCGTAGTTCCTTCGACAAATGTTAATCCATAAAGTGATCCTTTATTTTCATATCCATGCGGCCAATTTACTTGTAATATGTGTCGTTTATCACCACCGTAGAATACAGGTAATTGTTTCTGTAAAGCATGAAAATCAGTAATGGTAGAAATATTCGTACGATAGATATAATCATAGACATGATTCAGTTTAAAAAAAGCAAATGTTTTTTTTGTAATATGATATAAATCTTCTACACCATTTACATAAACCATATCCCCTTCTATTTGTACTTCTTCCTCTTGTTCTCGAAAGGTAACATAATAACTTTTTACAAAAGGATATTTATGAATATAAGTATCTTGTATCTCTTTCATTTTCATTTCATAATCCAATGGTTGATAGATGATAAGATTAAGAATAGTCGGTTCAAAAAGTAATTTCCAAAGTCCAGCACTACGTTCCCATGTACAGGACAAGGCATACTCTTTTGCTTTATCCAAATCATACGTATCAAAGTCCAATTCTTTTCCTTCTGTCATGGGAATACCAAATCCAGCCATGGTATCTACCAATCCTCCTACTGGATAAAAGTAACACTTTACTTTAGACGCCATCATTTCCAAGGCAGTAATACAAGATGTTTCTAAAAAAGTAGATGGTAACAACCAGTACTCTGCCGTAGACATAAAGGCATATAATTCCTTAGGACACAACTTACCTACATGACGTATCGAAGGATATTGATCGATTTTTTTCTTGAGTTCAATATCATGTTCCCTTGGAAAAGGTTGGTACGAAGAAATGATCAAGGTCGCATCCGGTTTCTTCTGTAAGATGGATGGCCATAATTCTACCAACTTTGCTAACCCGCGTTCACTACAGGAAGTAAATAGAAATCGGTTTGGTATTTTAGTCGCTTCTACAAAAAAAGAAGGTTCAATCCCATTAGGAATAATCGTAATGGGTAAATAAGGATATTTTTCAGCAAACATTTTTTTATGAAATGGTGTTAAACAAACACATGCTTTGATCGGCCATTTTTTCAAGGTAGCATGTACATCGGGTACACCCTGGAGATCTACATCATGCGCCATGATTAAAAGACGATCCGCATAATGAGTAGGACACAAATCTAAAAAGGAAATGTCCCTCGAAAGAACAATGGCCTTGAAATGATGAGACATGACTAATTCACCCAATCCTTGCATGGGAACATAATGCACATTCCCCACTACTTCTTCCAGTACATTCCCGCATACATAGACGGTATACTCTGGAAAGTGTTGAGTAAGATAACGAATGGCATGTTCGCTACCACCGACCGCATGTGTCAATCCAGATGTATAATTCCATGGAGAACAAAAATTACCAACAAAAAATAAAATAGAATTGTCCTGTTTGGGAATGTAATCCAGATCTACTTGATGGGTTTGTTTTACAAATTCTAAAAAGTCTTGAAATGGTTCTAAAAAAGGTTGGCGGGCAAAAGGTAACACATACTTTATATTGTCTATGATGGTATCCAGTTGATCCATCTTCATTTTTTCTTTTTGCTGAAATAAACGGAGACACATTTGTGCAGTCAACTCTACATTCTGGGTACCTTTTGCACTCGACGCTACATAATAGGATGTCAAAAAAGAATAGTCCTCGTCTACAATGTTTTGTACGGCATTCCAGTACATGCATGCAAGGGTATGTTGGTTACGGGTAGTGTAATGTTTGATCAATTCATAGGGTCCTTCTAATCCTTTTTGAAAGGAAATACTTTCTACTAAATAATAAAGATCACCCGATGATCGATAGGTTTCCAAACATTGTTCGTATGTCTCCATTCTCATGGTAGCAAAGTTATCTTTAAATAGGTACAGGATTCACCGTAGCCCTACAAAAAAAGGGTGTTTCCTACCCTGGCCCTCCGGCCTCCAGCTACTTGCTCCAGCTATTTATGTTTTATCTATAAGGGAGGTGCGGAGAAGCTTCCAGCTTCAACGGGGTTATAGGGGCGTAGCCCCTATGCCGTAGGTTCTGCCTACATGACAATCCGCGCCTTTGGCTTCGTTGCCGCCATTTCTGCCTCCTTTGATGCCTTATCCGCCTCCCGCTCCGCTGGTGTCTTTGCTGAAAATACCTGCCAGTACATGTCGTTGCCTGTTCGACGGTTGACCCCGTAGACGATCCGTGGAATGTCGCCCGCTGGAATGACCTCGCCGTTTTTCTGGCGCTCTTCATTCCTCTTCAAACGATCCATGAGGCCGACTGCATGCGCCTCCGTTGAATAGTTCGAGTAATGAACCCAGAATTTACGAAAGGTCGTCCCGTCGCGGTCGTACTCCTTCATATCCACCGATGCAATCACGCCGAGATCCAGCTCTTCGAACTTGGTGCGTACATCCTCCACCGAGGTGACCGTAAGTGCTTTGGAGATGAAGATGGTGCGAGACATGGTTGTAGTATGCAGATGGAAGAAGAAAATCCATTTCAATTTTTTTATAGATCCGTTACGTAGGGGCGAGCCCCTACAACCCCGTACCTCCCTTATAGGGGGCAAGCCCCCTACAACCCCGACCCTTCCAGGTTCATCGGGTAGGCGTCTACAATGTGGGGTCGTAGGGGCTGGCCCCTACAAAAAATTGAAACACTTTTCTTACTACACAAACATAGAAATGAAGTTCCTTTTCACACTCTTCGTCAGCGCTCTTTCTTACCGTGTAGAGACGGTCAAGACACTCTGTTTCTTCGTGAATGCTCAGTGTCATGAATATCACGCAAAGGATGTACAGATTGCCTTGAACAACAACATCAACTATCGTTCACACTCGACTACCTCGACGACATACGGTATGCACACCATGATCGTTTACAAGTAAGCTTCCAGCTTAACCGGATAATATCTGGTTGTAGGGGCGAGCCCCTACTCATTTCTCACTTAACCACTCATTTCTGGCTTACCATGAAAAATCATGCCTACGGGTTAACCTTTTTTTACAGGAATAGTATTTTTAGCAAACATTACAGGGTTTTACTATCCACCTACTACATGAAAACAAAAAAACATTGGTCTACGAAATATAAAAAAAGTATCAACTGTAAAAAACCTCGCGGATTTTCACAGAAACAATACTGTAAATATGGAAAGACGAAACGTAAGAAATCGTAAGTACTATGGGGTTGTAGGGGCTCGCCCCTACTCATTTCTCACTTAACCACTCATTTCTGGCTTACCATGAAAAAAAGACCACATGTACGGGTACATGTATAGTAGATACGTAACAAAGAATAAGAATAACAGGGTATTTAAAATTGAAACTCAACCTCTACATGTATGTAAAATGTCTGTCATTACATTTCAGGGTCAAATGGTGGAAGGGGAAATACGTTGCATGATGATTTCTCCTACTTCATTAAACGACGTCATTGACATTGCAAAAATACGTGGTTGTAATGTAGTGATCCAACACTTTCATTCATGGAAAATAATACATACCGTTTTCCATGAAACGAACCTTATTTATTCACC
>Ga0007833_1000162_pt1 | contig 13988 bp, 17 predicted proteins | sample CryBogCBE25Jul07_FD_71204 | JGI IMG/M metagenome (GOLD analysis project Ga0007833, IMG submission 71204) | Freshwater microbial communities from Crystal Bog, Wisconsin, USA - CBE25Jul07 | ecosystem: Environmental > Aquatic > Freshwater > Lake | place: Crystal Bog, Wisconsin, USA | collected...
TTCTATTAGCGGACAAGTCACCGCCGCCGGTTAATCCCGTACCAGCAGTGATTGTGCGGCTTGTCGGCACAGCGCCGATCGTGGCTGGCGTAATAGCGCTTGTGGATGCCGAGGTGATCCGTCCATACGAATCAACCGTGAATGTCGCAACGTCAGCGCCATCACCATATGAACCCGGCGCAACACCAGTTGTCGGTAATGAAATCGTCCCCGATGTAGTGATTGTCCCGCCATTCAAGCCAGCACCAGCTGTGATTGACGTTACAGTGCCGCCGCCGTAGCTTTGGGCTTTGACGAAAGCCGTAGTGGCAATGGTTGTGCTATTATCGCTGCTCAGTGGAGTTGGAGCAGTTGGCGTTCCAGTAAACGCAGGTGACGCAAGAGGCGCACCAGCGATAAGCGACAGAACTTGCGGGCCAGTAAGGTCTTGCGGATTGGCAGAGCCAGCAGTGTTGTTACCTTTGATCGTAAAAGTAGCCATAGGCGCAAGATAGGCATTGGTAACCCCACTTGATTGCAGCCCGATGGTGCCAGTCGTGGTAATAGTTCCGCCAGAAAGTGGCGCAGATGCCGTGATAGACGTAACTGTCCCAGTGTTTGCGTTCAGATTAGCAATCTGCTGGGTGGTAACACGGACAGATGTGTTACTTTGTACCGCTTCAACATATTCCGAGCCAGTGAGTGCTGCGGTGGTAGGCAGATTGAGGATTGTTGTATTAGACATGCGTACTAACCCACCAACGGTATCTGATTAAAGTCATATGGAAGCCCAACTATAACAGTTTTCGCCACTGTTTGCGACTGCAAGAGGCTTGCTGCAGGTATAGTTTTAGCCGTCAAATAAGTAAATGCTGTCGCCGTTGTTACGGTAACACTGTAAAAGCCGCATGCATCGGTGTTTGTAAGCCCTTCAATACTTATCTGATCATTTGTAGACAGCCCATGCACACCGTTACATGTAACAGTAACCTTGTTTGACCCGTCCGTGTTGACAGACAACAGTGGCAACACAACGCCATAGTGCACAGAGCCATTTAAAGGCGATATGGCATATGATTCGAGGCCGTTTGGTTTTCCAACAGGCTGCTCAACCATGTATTGACCATCTTGCGTCAACAAATACTGCCCTTGCGCCACATTGAGGCCCGTAATTGGGTCAATAACTGGCGGTACAACGGTTGTATGGTAGTTGGTTTCATCTGCGGTATAAGGTTCCACACGCGCATTCAACACGGGCAACGGATCCGCCGTCAAAACAATGGCACGTTTTTGCTGTTGTGGGATGTCTTCGCAACGATCGCAAACCAAAATGCGCAAATTGTTGAGCTTTGCACCGGCCCAATCATATTGCCAGCGAAGGTTTACGTGGTTGTTCCATATGCCACAGCGGTCACAGACGGCAAACGCCTGCGGGTTTCTCGTGCTTACCCTTGCTCTACCAGCCCGTGATGCATAGGCCATAACATAACCTACCTATAATAGCCGGAAATCATCGGCGATATGTAATACGACACGTATTCGGTGTCTTGATCAGCCGCAATCTTGTATGATTCGTCAGCCTCAATCTTCAATTGTGGGCTTATGGGCTTGTTCCAAATACGTGCAAGGCGATAAGCCAAGCCGTTAGCAACAGCATCGAGCCAACGATACGGCACATCAAGCGTCTGACCACTTGTAAAGTTGGCATCTTGGATCTGCTTTACTACGTAATATTTCAAAACAAGGTTACTATTATCTGGAACGGCCCAGAGAGTGATTGTCGGATTGATCAAACGGTCAAACCAGAACACCGTGACTTGCCCTTGCTGTGTTTTGTTGGGATATGAGGCCCATTCACTGCGCGAAATAGGAAAGATCAGACGGTCAATTGGCTGCCCAGAGCTGCTGTCTTCAATGTATGCGTCAAGAACCATAATGGTGCTGGGGTCTACATTGTAGGTTGAAGTACCAGCTGTAAGTGCTTGAGTTACAAGCGAAACTTCCCACAAATTAACGCCTTGATTTGCCCAATTTGCAAACATAAAGTTGCAAGCCATACGCGCACTTTGCATATGCTCTTGGGTAATTGCTGTAGGACGGACATCACACAAATTAAAAGCATAAAGCGTGATCTCGCCAAGCGAAGGGTTAAATGCAGTCGTGCCGCTCGTTGTCATAATAACCTCCAATTAGAAGGTTGTGGCAGACTTATCTGCAACCAAAACGCCTTCAGCGGTGAACCCAGCTGCAAAACTCGCTGTGACAGCCTGCATTTGCCACTGAATGTCGGTTTTGGCGGCATATGTATTGGGGTAATACCGCTCAACCAAAAAGTTTGCGACAAATGGCCGCTGCGTGATTAATGAATTAACGCCAGCCGCGTTAACCTGCCATGTGCGATAAACGCCAGTTGACGTTGCAGCATAGGACATGTTGGTGAAACCTTGAGTGCGTTGCAAATAGAACGTATAGCCGTTTGGAACGGTATAAATAGATGCTTGCGTACGGCCCACACCAATAGCAATTTGGGCATATGTAACTGTTTTACCAGTGTTTTGAAGTTGAATGGTGCCAGCATTTGCCGTCCCAGCTGTTGGAACAGCAGTAACAATCATGTTGTTAATACGCAGGTAGGCGTTTGTCGTGTTTACACCCGTGTAGTTACCAGCAGTGAACGTAATGGTTTCTGAGATGGGATTGTAATTGGCATCAAGGCCATTGATCAGCACAGAAACACCAGCATCAGAAGCCGACGAGCTCAACAATGTCATTGTGATTGCAGATGCAGGATATGCATAAGTTGTTGCATTTTCCCAAAGCGGAATAAAACCAGATGTTGGAATTACGGACTGATAGCCAAAAATGCTCACAACAGAGTGATTCGTAATTTGGTTACGTGCAACTTGCAGTTGAAATGGCTCATACTTCCCGTTCTGTGTGATGGACGGCCAAGTTACGCCGGGTTGTGAGAACGCTGCCATATTACTTACCCTTCTTCGCTACAGCTATATTGTCTACGGCATTTGGATATGGGCGGCCCGCAGCACGTGCATGAGCCTTAGCCAGCTGTATCTTCTTGCGCGACAAATGCTTTGTCACATGATCTTCTGGTGCTTTTGTATCCCAAAATGGCTTCTTAGTCATTAGCAACCCCACTTGCGCAATGCTTTATTTATGCGGCTTTCTGGGTCATGTGCATTTTTATGATTGGTCAACTTAGCCCGCATACCTTCCATTCTGGCACAGAATGACTTGTGGTGTGCGTTGTGTGTATCTTTTGTTGGCGCATGTAAATGGCCACCAGTTTCGTGATGATAAGATGCACGACCTTTTGCATTTAATCCACCAGAAGGCGATTTGCCCTCGGAACGCTGCCAACTCGGTGTCTTTGCCATTGTAAACCTCTAAAAAGAAACGGGGAGCCGTTGCAGACCCCCCGCTTGTTTTCACATCTGACTAAGCAGATTAGTCACGCTCTGGCTCATAGGACTTATGAGCTTTGGGCTCGGTGCCCTTGTGAGCAGAAGACAAGGGGTTCATGTCAGAAGCTGCGCGACCGCCATGTTTACGGGCAGGACGATCGTGACGCTTTGCTGCATGATGGCCGTGAACATGACCGAGGTGCTTTTTAGCACGACCGCCACGCTTTTTGGCTTCCGCTTCCTTCACAGTGTTAGAGCCTTTGCCAGCATAGATTTCATGCGGGGCTGGATCCGTATCGAAGTGACCTTCTGGATCGTGCTCTGTCTTACCGCCGTGCTTGCGCACTTTGCGGTTATGCTTCTTCATTTCTTCCATATCATCCATTCCATGGTGCATATGTGCTTTGTGGGCATGGTGGGCGTGATGAGCATGATGACCTGCATGATGCCCATGATGCGCGTGGTGCCCGTGATGTGCTTTACCCTTCATGGTAAGCTACTCCTACGCTTGGGTTACGCCAAACAGCCCAGTGACGGAACTGATGTTGGCAAGTGATGGTGACTGGGTAACCAACAGACGCTTGGTAGCATCTGAAGCCGATTGTACTGCATAAGTACCGCGCACATCGCCAGTGGTAGTGGTTGCGGGTGAAGTAGTAACACCAGCAGTGTAACCAGTTGTCGAAGTGATCGCAGCGCCGTTCCAAGCAATGGCCACATCAGCATCAGCACCGGGGTTAAACGCAGCTGAGTAGATGGGGAAGCCATACACGTCACCGGTACCAACAGTCACGGTTGCACCAACGGTGCCGACTGGAGTTACGCTTGCAATGTACTTGAAGGCTTTTGCGCCAGAAACGGTACCAGCGCCAGCTGCTGTAATGGCTTCTGACATTGGATAACCATAGATGTCATAACCTTTAACAGTGTAGACGGCAGTATCGCCCGATGCAGTAGTGATACGCACGTTCCGAGCAAGAGCCTTGGTAGGGTCCCACAACTGAACAGTGCCAGCAGAGCCGAAAGAAACCAACCCAGCTGCACCATCAAGAGCCAAAAGGCCGCTGACGGATGTACCAGTGGAGGCGTTTACAATTGTAACGCTACCAGTCACGCCCGTACCGGCAGTGAGTGTAACAGCAGTGCCGGACACAGGGGTTTGTGAGGTGGCAATGTTGGTTGCAGACAAAGCGGAAGGGACTTGGTTAACAGTCAAGATGCGGGTAAAACCGAGGAAACCTGCGGTGATATTACCAAAACCTTGACCGGGCTCGTAGGTGTAGAACTGACGCGGATCAAGAAGACCCGCACCAGCATAGAATAAAGACGGACCCAATTCGGGGTTATAGTCTGCATAAGGCGCTTGGCCAAATGCGATAACCGGACCAGAGAAAGCTGTAATAGACATTTGCTGTCTCCAATCTTACGAAGTTGGGAATGAACCGTAGATCGAACGCCAGTTGTAGTACGAGAAGGAATAACGCTCGTAACCTTTAACAAGCAGGTTGTCCGTGACAAAATCGACTTGCATATCGGTTTCGAAGGGAATGCGTTCCATATACGACAGACCGTCAATGTTGGTCAGCAAGAACCAAGCGTAAGCTGAGGTCAAGAAGTCGTTGACCATGTAGCTTTCTGGCAGGCCGCCAGCGGTGCTCAGAATCGCATTCACATCGTTATCTGCAGTGCCGGGACGCAGTTCGGTCTTCGTCAGACGAATTGCAATTGGCTCCAACTGAGGAGGAACGATCAGTTTACGGCCACGAGCGAAGACCTTCAGACCAGCTTGGTCACGGAAGTTCGTACGGATAGCAATCATTGCGTTGAGCAATGTAGCTTCGTTGAGGTCAACCTGCGTGGTAGGCGTATTGGCAACCGTACCACCGTCGATCGGATGGTTGGTAGCGCAGAGAGCAACACCGTCACCGCCAACAGCTGAGTTGTAGGTGGTTGCAGTGTTCAACACGTTAGCGCCGTAGATTTCCTTCGTCTGCTGGAACGATTCGATCAAGCCGAGGTTGGAAGGTGCAAACTGTGTTTTGTAGAGGTTGTCGTCGATTGCCTTGCGGGTAATCGCATAGCCGAGAGCAATTTCAATGTGCTCTTGGTTATAGACGTAGCGCTCACCAGCGTTGTTGTCGAACTTGGTCTGGCCACCTTCGTTTTTCAACTGAGCGTAGCCGAGGTAGCGCATTTCTGCGGTACGTTCGAGAGCCATTTTCGAATCATGCTTGGTGAAGATCTTGTCATACTGTGACGGGATCTGCTCGTATTTACCTTCAACTCCACGGAGGCCGGGGAGGAGAAGGTCTTTGATGGCACTAAGATTAACAGCCATTGGTCCTTACTCCTTATTAGCCAACTGAAGTCAGCTGCTTGGTGCTGACGTTGTTGAAGGCCACGATTGCGTAGTTGTACGCGCCAGCCGATGTGCCGTTTGCGCCCGGAGGATTAACAACGAGATCAACAACACGGAATGGCAGCGTAGCAGTGGTGGTCGGGGTGACAGTAATATCCAAGTAAGCGCCAGAGATACCGTTGGCAGTGTTGCCAGTGCCGTAGTTAAACTGGACGTTTGCGTAAATATTAGCAGTCGTAACACCCGTGCTGGACGAACCGCCGACTTGAACGAGGAACTGAGCGTTCGGATCGTTAATGATGTAAGCAGTTACGTCACCGTTAGCGTCAGAGCCGGGCCAATAGTTTGACCAAACAACGCGCTTCTGGGAAACGGAAAGGTATTTGCAGCCAACGAACACACCAGCGATCTGGGTGGTGCCGGGGCTGACAGAAGAACCAGCGATGTAACCAGTGTTCAAAGGATACACGGGATCGCCGAAGAAAATTGGGGTTGAATAGTTTGAAGCAATCAGAGCTGTGACCTGCTCATAGGTAGGAGCAGAGCCGGTACCAGAAGTCTGACTGAATCCAAACGGCGCAAAAGTATTCGCCATGTCGGAAACTCCGGGGAGGGGGTTTGTTTTGTCGTCGCACCGAGCGAGACTGAAACAACATACTGTTGTGAGTGCGCCACACCGGGGGCGCTGTTAGTATCAGTATTTATAAGTGGGTATTAAACAACTGTCAACACCCACTTAGTATTGGTCAAGTATTACTCGTTAGGAATACTCATGCGCTCCATGCTTTTACTAATGCGCGGCTTAACACGGGCATCAGCGTCACGTGGGAGTGTTCCATCTGGAGTATCATACAACTGAGCTTCTTTTGCCACGACTTGGGCACGTGCGCGGCGTTTCTCGATGTCTTTAGCTTCTTCAGTCAATTCCTTGGGCCGTTCCATGAGGATCATGCCGTCCAATTCGATGGTCTGGCCCTTGTAACCGGCAGGCATCATCTCTGGATGGCGGTCAACCGGCACGGGTTCCCAACCGCCACGGGCCAAATTGACCTCATAGGATGGGTCTTCCTTGCCTAAAAGCGTCTTGCGCTTCCATTCATAGGACCAATCGTCGGGTACATTGGTCAAATCAATTTTGTACCGATCAATTTCTTCCATATCCATGCCGCCACGAGCCTTGCGAATCTCAGCTGCACGTTCTTTGGCGCTCTTACGCACCTTTTTTGTAGCACTAGGTGCAACAACAGCCTTGGTAACGTCTTCTGTTACCTCAGTATTTTGCGAATCACTCTTTCTTTGAACCATTACGGCCTCCTATTAGTTAATCTTGCCTTCTTTACGCAAATCTTCGCGGTGCTTTGCGTACTCTTCGGGTGTAATCTTCAGCATTTCAGCTATTTCACGCTCTTCAGCCGACAGACGAGCAACTAATGTTCGTCCAGAGCCACTACCAGCCACCGAGGAAGACGGTGCAGCAGGTGCCGCTTGCCGTTTTTGAGCTGGTTTAGCTGCTGCTGACGTTGGTTCGGCCTCTGGCTCGGCTTTAGGTTCGTTACGAAACCCCAAGCGGCTTTCCACATATTGGAAATATGCGTCCGAATCGGGTGAGTAGCCCTCCGCCACAGCCACATTGTGTGCCCGCAGCATTGATTCGTACTTTACCGGATCGCGTACATATTCTGGATGTGACCGAACCCATGCCGCAGAGCGTGGTGACAGCTGTGATGCCACTTGCTCAACCGGATCATTTGATGCCGGTGTGGGGTTTTGCACTCGGTTATGCAAAGCCTCTTTGCCGTCTACAAGCTTGGATAGCTTATAGGAGTTGTTGGCAATGGCCTCTTGCACTTCTGCAGCTCGATCATACGCTCCAGTGGAGAGCGCCTCGGCATATTCGCGCTTCAATAACTCAGCATTGCGCTTTACGGCTTCAATTGCGTTGTTAATGAGGTGCATCTCATTATCTGCAACCTCAACCTTAGCTTGTTGAGCGAGACGAGAAGCTTCGTGCGCCGCTGATTCGGCTGCAAGTCGCTTTTGCTTTTCCTCTTCAAGTTGAGCTTTAAGGGCTTCAATTCCCTTATCAAACGGAACTTCATCAGTTCCCGCAGCCGGTGTGTCGGCAGCATCGGGCTCTGGCGCTTCAAGAACGACTTCGATTTCGTCTTTGTTTTCATCTGACATCATACACTCCTTACCAAACTACATCCGGCGCATCGATCTTGCCCCGAACGGCGCTGTCATCGAGAATGCGGCAGAGAACCCCATGCACCGTAATGGACCACCCATCAGACGGCTTGAAGTAAACCCAATCGTGAAGTTTTACGTCTACGTCTTTGAAAAAGTTATCATTTGCTTCATCAAAGGCTAACGGACCAAGCTTGATCACGAGCCCAGCCTTGCCTTGATATTTGTCTTCATCACGATTCTTTTCTGGCAACCAAACACCGGTCGATGTCTGTTCTGGGCGCAAGTAAATGGCCACCAAAACTTGGTTGTTAAACAGTTTCACATTTGAGATGTCGCCCATGTCATCAAGAATTACCTTCTTGGGATCGACACTATGACTCATACGACGATATGGCATTTCGGTTTTGTTCCTCTTCAATTTCCCATATGTGCTTGCCCCTACGAACAAACACTTCGGCATCATCCAATATTTCGAGGGAACGCTTTAAACCGTTGAGAATGCCGCATTCACGTGCGTATTCTTTTTCGGACATGTAACCCATGGTCAGAGATTCAGTAATCTTACCAATCAGCTCATGTATTTGCTTGGCAACTTCATATGCTACTGCCGAATCATAAGGTTTCATCGCGCCTCTCCAAGTATTGGCGCAAGTAAAATGGGGGCATGACTGGTTAAAGTCACACCCCCACAATCAGTTTTACACGGGCTAGAAGCTATTACTTGCCTTTGTAACCGTAAGCTTTGATCTTCTCAAGACGACCGAGACCACCACCAGCTGCATGATCAATTACATGCTCGGTACGAGCCACACGACCGCCGGTTTTCCGACCCATGGGCATTTGCGGCTGAGGCTGCGGACCAGCGCCACCACGAGCTGCCAGCAATGCAAGGTTCGGGTCCATGCCCATCGGTGCACCACCAACTGGCATATTGCCCATTGGAGGACGTGCAGGCATCGGAACTGGCTGCGGAGGCATCATGCCACCAGCTGGCTGCTGTTGACCCATTGGCTGGCCAGAGTGAGGCGCGACAATGATCTTGATGTCAGTCTTGCCCTTGCCCTTAGCTGCACCACCGGCTGCATGTTTGGAACGGCCACCGTGCTTGCGGTTGGAATAGCCAGTCTCACCGGCTACACGTTCAAAGTTGCGGGTAGCGTCACGCAGCTTGTCTTCATTGTTGGCGCTGTCCATCAAATAATCGTCAGCGGCCTGCACAGCGGGGCGACGAGCCATCTCATACTGCGTCAACTCGCTAGGACGGAAACCACCGCCGCCCATCTTGGCTTTGCGGCCACCAGTTGCGCCGGGAATTTTCTCTTTGCTATTGCCAGAGAATACGCCACCACCTTGCTTTTTCTTGCCTTCGGCTTTACCGCCCCAGCAGTGCTCCTCACGTTTCATGGCAGAGGTCTTGACCATCTTCTTGATCAGCTTCTTGTCTTCTGCCTCATCGGGATGCTTAACCTTGCCACCCTTGTTCATGTGGCCAGAAAGCATTGGACTAACACGCATTGCACGGGTTGGAATGCCGGTATTCATGCCAGTTGTGGGCGCAGATGATGCCATATTGGCAATGCGCTGGCTGGCTTGTGCTACGGGGCTCACTGGGCTCATCATGCCCATATCCGCACCACCGATGGCTTTCTTGGCGCGACCGCCAGTTTTCATGCCGCCTACATGTTTTTCGCCAGAACGATAATCGTTGGCTTTGTGCATGTCGCGGTTAACAAAACGGTCAACTAATGGCATTTCACCAGTTTTACCGCCGCTCTTACGGGCCTTGCGGTCATGGCGCATTTTGCTATGTGCGCCTTCAATCTTATGGGCAACCTTGCCACCGCGTTTAAAGGCCCGCTTGCTAACTGGGCGCATGCCGGTCTTTACGTCCGCATTTAAGGGCTCTGCAGGGGACCAATCGGACGAATCGACCTTCTTGGGTTCAGCTGAATTATATGATTTCAGCTTCTTGGCGCGGGAAGCTTTGGCTTCCTTGATGTAAGTGTGAGACATGTTGTGCCCTTGGTGCGGTAATGGATTAACCCGTTCTTGCTATCTTACTCAATATTTCCATAGCAGACAATGGTAATCCCTCTGGTGAATACTTAGAATTTACTTTGCGCATTGCTGCGTCAACTATCCCACCTTCGGCATACGGTGTCGGCATCGCCCCAGTGATTGTTGGCTTTAGGGCACCAGTATACCCCAAATTGAGCCCCATATTCTCGGGTGTCAGCGGTTTAGGCGCAATCGGATCTGGCTTTTTCTCTTCTGGCTGTTGTGCGACAGCTTCTGGAACGGCTGGACCGCTATCACCGCCACCGCCACCGCCGCCGGGTCCGTCACCACTGCCCATGCCTTGCGCACCAGCATCATTGCCGCCCACACCAGCACCAAACCCACCGGCATCAGTTCCACCACCGCCGCCGCCGTCTGTGCCACCGCCGTCTTCATAGTGCTTGCGCTCTACATCGCCGCCGTGGGCATATTTGCGCCTTACGTGCACGTCCTTGTCGTCAAATACAACGTAGTTGTACGTCTTGTCTTCATCATCGTCATCTTTAAACCGAGACAGTTCGTCTAAGTACTTGATGCCCTTAATACCGTGCGCATGCAGTAACTTAGACGCTTCTTGAGGGTCTTCATGAATGAGCGAGTAAATCTCACGGCCCTTCAATGTTGGTGAAAGATAGCGGTATTTATCCTCATTTGAGGGGTTTTCTTTGTTAATTTTATCCTCAATCAACTTGCTGACAGCTCTGTGAACTTTGTTTGATTGATTGGCTTTGTAGTCATCCCAATCCAAAAAGTCGTTGGGGTGAGCTTTAATGCCGACCTCATACATGTGGCCGCGAGATGCATTTCTGTATGATGCCAATACGTTAGCAATGCGGTTCTGGTCAAACTCGCGCAGTCTTGAATTGCCAACTTGAGCCCACTTTGCCGCACTATATGGATCATGCTTTTCATTCATTGCCCACTTATGCAGATCCATTTGGGTGTCTCTGTCTGCATTTTTTAATTCGGGCGCATGCTCCAAGATATGGTCAATCATATACGTATCTTGACCAGCTAACTTGTCTCTGTAGTTCTTAGCAACATCCTCATTCTGAGCAAAATATAGCCCGTGGCCAAAGGATTGTGCACCTTCGCCCGTGCCAATCTTGCTGGTGTCAAACTGATCAAAGTCATGAGGCGACCCATGATAAGCTGTGAGGCTTTGTTGATCTACAGGACCGCCGTCTGCCTTGCCAATAGATTTTTTTGACAAATTGTTCTCAATCTCGTCAGATAGAGCCTTCAAGGCGTTTAACTTTTCACCCTTAGCATTACGAGCAATTAAATTTACAGGTAAATGTGTCCGCCCGATTTGTTTAGCAGCAGCTAACCGGTGGTGCCCGTCTGAAAGTTGAACAGAAGGTTCAAATTCGTCATGATTTCGCCCATATCGAAATGCTGTTGCTTCAACTGGGGAAGAAAAGTCCATATTTCTTGCGACCTCATCACTGACTTGATGAACCTCGCCAGCTTGCCCAGAATGCTCAATTGCATGAGTAGGTAAATATTTTATTTGAGGTATTGGACCGTTGTATTTTTCACCTTCTTCAAACATCACGGCTTCCCATGAAAGATCGGCAGATGCCCGACAATGTGCACCCCGGGAATTACTGACGTTTCATGCCGTTTGTTATGGTTTTTCAACTGGCTAATAACAGATCCCCCACGGTTGTATTTGGGCGCAAAAGCTTGTGCCGCTTCTGGCATTTCGTACCACATAGGCCGTGTATGTTCACTAAGGTCATGGTGCTCCAAATTGTGGAACTGCTGATGATAGATGTCACCGGGAAGTTTCGGGCGAGATAAGGTCATTGTTGTGGTTCCACTTTGCTGTCGTTATCCATGTCAGTCATCTGCTGCTTTTGTTGTATGATTGGCGCAGTGTTGCCCATAGTTTTAGGGTCATATCTTACAAAGAACCCTTTAGAATCTTTATGTGCATCATCTCTTACGCCAGTTGATTTGAGATTGCTCAAACCAACAATATTGCCGTCTGTTCCTTCTTCGCGTTCCAATTCATCAAGCGGTCTAAAATCATGCCATCTGCCGTCTATGACTTTGTATTTTTTATCTGTTTCTTTGTCATGCACATATTCTGGCAACGCTTTTTCTTTGTTTGTAAACACCATAGCAACATTTCTACCACTATCCAAATGGCGGCGCATTTTTTTCCAGTTGGTATGTGGGTTATCTACACCCTCTTGGGAAGCACCAGTTGATGAATAAGTGTAATGGTGGTTGTCCGATATGGGTTTCCACGCCATCTTTGTGTAATCATAGAATGAAACATCGGGATGGTTCTTGATAATCGCATCATGTATGCGCGGGTTTAGATCAGACAAGGTGTTTAACCTAACACCCAAATGGTTGCCATTCCGTTCTGCTTCCATCTTCGCGGCCATAATATCATCATACAGCCTTACAGCAAATGCTTCGGGTTCACGCATCATTGCTTTGGTTCTATTCATTGCTCGGTCTCGAACACTTAATTTACCAACTTTATTTTGTGCTTGCGTAAATGCTTCAGAAAACTGCCCTGCATGTTTACCCAAACAAACATCGCGGCAGGATGCTGAATTAGGGCAAACTTTAAAGTCACCCTCTTTGTAATCTGGGAATAAAGACAACCCAATGGTTTCTACGCCACGCCCATCTGGTATTTTAATAGGTTCTTTTTCATCCGTCCCAGTGGCAGCTTTAAGCAACTTAGCGTTTTGGCTTAACAATGCTATTGGTTTGCCGTCTTTTCTAACACCCAAATGTGGCTCTAAAGCTTTGACAGCATTGCGAGAATTAACAACACGGTCAGCTGGAGACAAAGATAAATGCCTGTTGATAGCCTTGTCAAATATTGTCGCCAAAGACATTGTATTGACTTGGCCGGGCGCAAGTTTTTGAAACTGGTACCCATTTTGGTCTTGCGATGGTGTAAACCCCTTTCCCGCAATAGAAAATTTAGGCCGAACGGCAGGTTTCTCAGATAATACTTGCTTTGCTAAGTCTACGGTATCGTCGGCCATGGCTTATCCCGGTGTTTGTAACTTGTGGAGCATCTCTGGTGACACAAAGCGCTGCACCAGCGCCATTGTATCGGGGTGCTGGGCTATCTCCTTAGCCAACTGTGCAGCTGCCAGCATCTCACGGCTTTCACGGTCCTTGGCACGGTTCTGTGCTTCCAGCTGTTCGGCCGCTGCCTTGATCTGCATCTCTTTGTGCTTTGTCTCGGCATCCATGTGGCGCGATTGAGCGTCAAGCATCTCAGCGGCTGATGTATGCGTGTCGGGCGGTCCAGCCATTTTATGCGCTGTCGCAGCAGCTTTAGCCTTAGCCGTCATCAGTGCGGCCTGTGCCTGCGCCCTCATCAGCTCTTCCTTTGGATCGGGCGGCGGAGGTCCGGGCGGTGTCATGAACCGCTGATAGTTATCCCAGCCCATTGCATGCAGTGATGCCTTGATCACCTCAACCATGTTGATGAACTGCGGTGCCTGCTGTGCCAATTGCGTCAAGGCACTGATCTTCATCATGCGCTGTACGTGGCTGGCTGTGTTGGGATCCGCTTGTGGCACCAAGTGGTAATCCTCAAGGCAGCGGAGGAACAGTTGCTCGTCCCAAGGGGCAGCTGGCTGCTTATTCTTCTGCCAAAATGATTCGGGGTGCTCCTTAAAGCAATCAATGAGCAGCTGGAACTCCTCGGCCTGCGCTGCATGCATGCGCTTGTGCACCGAGTTCATCACCTTGGTGGCCTGCTCGATCAGCGCAATGGTAGTTCCAACTGGCGCATCTTGCTTGCCCTCACCGACCGGCAACTCAGCCGTACCGCCAACGCGCTGCCCCGTCTGGCGCATGGCATCAATCAAAGTCATGAGCGTAGAGCTTGGCTCTTTATATGGCAGTGGCATTACCACATCGCCGATGGCTTGGCCGCCCGTCTTAATCTGGGCACCGCCGCCCGGAGGCACACGGAAGATGTTGCTGTTCTG
>Ga0007833_1000165_pt1 | contig 13956 bp, 8 predicted proteins | sample CryBogCBE25Jul07_FD_71204 | JGI IMG/M metagenome (GOLD analysis project Ga0007833, IMG submission 71204) | Freshwater microbial communities from Crystal Bog, Wisconsin, USA - CBE25Jul07 | ecosystem: Environmental > Aquatic > Freshwater > Lake | place: Crystal Bog, Wisconsin, USA | collected...
GCAGTGGCCAAGGGGACCGAGGCCGCCCTTGTCTTCTCGACCGGAGTGGCGGCCGCCACGGGAACGATCCCCGCGCTGGTCGGCAAAGGGGATGTCATTATCATGGACAAGTTGGCTCACTCCTGTCTCATCGATGGGGCGCGGGCCAGTGATGCCACGTTGAGGATCTTTCCCCATAATGATCTGGAGAAACTGGAGTCCCACCTGAGTTGGGCACGGGAAAAACATCCCGATGCCAGGGTGATGATCATCAGCGAGTCGGTCTTCAGCATGGATGGTGATCTGGCACCGCTGCGCGAGATCGTGGAGCTGAAAGAGCGCTACGGAGCCCTCCTCTTCGTTGATGAAGCGCACGCAGTCGGAGTCTTGGGAAATGGGGCGCAGGGTTTGACGGGGGGGCTTGGACTCAACGACCGGATCGAGATCCAGATGGGAACCCTAGGCAAAGCGCTCGGGGTCTCCGGTGGTTACATCGCCGGGTCGCGCACCCTGATCGATCACCTGATCAACCGCGCACTGAGTTTCATTTTTTCCACGGCCCCCTCACCTGCCGTGGCCGCAGCCTGCCGTGCGGGGCTTCGGATAGTTCAGTCGCAGGAGGGCGAGAGCTTGAAAGTTCGGTTGCGGGAACACATCCGACTCCTGAGTGCCGGACTCGGGATGCCGACGGCTACAAGCGCGATTGTCCCCCTGATCCTTGGAAGTGAGGTGAGAGCCTTGGCCGGTGCTTCCCGGCTATCGGATGCAGGGTTCTTTGTTCCGGCGATCCGCTATCCCACGGTCCCGCGCCAAACAGCCCGCCTGCGGATCACCCTGAGTGCCTCACATGAGCCGGATCAGATCCGGGCCTTGGCAGCAGCCTTGACGATGAGTTCAGCCGACTAGAGGAAGAGAAAGAGCTAGAGCAACCCCTCTACTCCAAAGGTTCCTCCGCTTCGCCTCCCATGGCGATGCCGACGGCTTTTTTCGCAAGCGCCGTGATGCCCGACCAGTCGCCCGCCTTGATGAGATTGCGGTCGGCGATCCAGGAACCGCCGACGGCCGCGACGCCCGGGGCATCGAGATAATCCCTCATCGTGGAGGCGCTCACTCCTCCGAGAGGGATAAATTTCACGCCCGTGTGGCCGTAAGGTCCGGAGAGCGTCTTGAGCATCTTGACACCCCCCGCCACATCGGCCGGGAAGAACTTCTGCACCATGCAGCCGAGCGACAGAGCGATCTCGACATCGGTCGGCGTCATCACGCCCGGGATGAATCCCATGCCGCGCTCGTGCGCGAATCGGACGATCTCGGGGTTCAGGCCGGGCGCCAGGCCAAAGGTGGCTCCCGCCCCGAGCGCCTTGACTACCTGCTCCCCGGTCAGGAGTGTTCCTGCACCCAGGTGGACCTTCGGGAAAGCGGCCTTGATCCGGCGGATCGCCTCGGGCGCAGCCTCCGTGCGGAAGGTCACCTCCAAGGCATCAAGGCCTCCGTCGAGCAGGGCTTGGGCCAGGGGTTCTGCGTCTTCCGCCCGGTCGATGGTGATGACGGAGACGATGCGTTTGGAGAGCGTGGGAGTGAAATCAAAGGAGTGCATTCCTCAACTCCTAAGCAAGCGCGATGCAACATCCAAGATTCCATTACTTTTGGATGTCCAGCTTTTTCAAGAGATAGCCTACAAATCTGCCGTAAACCACTATATATTGTGGCAATATAACAACAAGACCGCAAGCAGTAGTGTTTTTTGCTATTTTTGGTTGAACCTTCCTGCTTGGTTCGCTTTACTCTAGGTAGCCCCTCCCAATCCCTTTTTTCATGTATCTCCAATCCCTTGAGCTGATCGGCTTCAAGTCTTTCGCCCCGAAGACGGTCCTGCGCTTTCACCGCGGAGTGACGGCCATCGTCGGTCCGAATGGCTGCGGTAAATCCAACGTCCTCGATGCCATCCGCTGGGTGCTCGGCGAGCAGTCGGCCAAAGCCCTGCGCGGTGGGGAAATGGCTGATGTCATCTTCAACGGCACCGACACCAGACAACCCCACAACATGGCCGAGGTCTCGATGACATTCTCCGAGTGTGAGAAAGAGCTCGGCGTTGAGTGGAACGAGGTCTGCATCACGCGTCGGGTCTTCCGCGACGGCAAGTCCGAGTACCTCATCAACGGCACGCCCTGCAGGCTCAGGGACATCCACAATCTCTTCATGGACACCGGCATCGGCCGGAGCGCCTACTCGATCATGGAGCAGGGGCGCACGGCCCAGCTTCTGAACAGCCGACCTGAGGATCGGCGGGCCATTTTCGAGGAGGCAGCCGGCATCACGAAGTACAAAGCCCAGAAGAAAGAGGCCCTCCGCAAGCTGGAGTATACGGAGTCCAACCTCCTCCGTGTCTCGGACATCATCAAGGAAGTCAAACGCCAGATCGGATCTCTCCAGCGCCAGGCGGGCAAAGCCCGCCGCTACCAATCCCTCATGGAGGATCTGCGAGTCCTCGACACCCATCTGTCGCACCGGACCTACCTCGATCTGGAGCGATCCATCACCGAGGTGGCCGAGCAGGTCGAGAGAAGTGCGGAGTCGCGTGCCCTTCACGAGCGCGAGATCGCCGAGCAGGAGATCGAGGTGTCCGGAGCACGGGAGCAGGTTTCCGTACTCGACTCCGAAACGGAGGCTGCCCGCGACCAACTGCAGACGCTGAGGAATCGCATCTTTTCCGGTGAGAGCCGTCGTGAGACGAATGCCGAGCGTTGCGGCGAGTTCCGGGAGATGATGATCCGAGCACGAGCCGACATCGATGCCACGCACCTGAGGATCCGTGAGCAGGAGAACGAGATCGAGCAGACCGACGCGCAGTTGGTGTCGCTCTTGGATGTGCTCCGCGCCGAGGAGGAACAACTGCAGGCTGGTGCCGCACGCCTCCAGCAGGCCCAGCTCGAGCGCCAGAATGCCGAGCAGTCGACCGACGCACTGACCGGACGGCTTCACGGGTTGGAAAACAGGCTGACCGATGTCCGCGGCGAGCTCTCGACCTCCAGTGCCCGCCGCGATGCGGAGCGTGCACGAACCCTCCAGCTTCAAGAGCAGTTCTCGCTGGCTGGATTGGCTGTCACCACCGCCTCAACGCGCGCCGAACAGACCGCCTCCGCGCAGGCCTCGACCAGGGCCTCCCTTGATGCCGCCGAGCAGGAGCTCCTGGCTGCCCAACAGGCGCATGATGAAGCCCAGACCGCGCGCCAGAACGTCGAGTCGGAATGGAACAACGCCGGTAAGCAGCTTGCCGAGAGGGAGCACCGCCTCGAGATTCTTCTCCAAATGGAGAGGGAGGGAGAGGGTCTTGGCGAGGGAGCACAGGCGATCTTGAGGGGCCTCGACCGGCCAGAGTTCTTCCACGCCGGAATCCTTGGCACGCTTGCATCGCTCATTGAAGTTCCTGCCGCAGAGATTCCTGCCGTGGAGGCCGCTCTCGGAGCAGCCAGCAGGGCCATTATCTTTGCCGATGCCGACATGGCCGAAGCCGCCCTGCAGACACTCAGGGAGGCAGCCCAAGGTCGGGCGACCGTCCTTGCGGGTGATCTCCTTGCGGCCTCTCCCGAACAAATTGCCACCTTACCCGAAGGGGCACTTTGCTGGGCGACCGATGTCGTGCGCGTCAATGTCACGATGGGCCCCGCCCACGGTCTCATTGCCAGACTCCTCGAGAATGTGGCGATCGTGCCCGATTTGGCGACAGCCTTCCGTCTGAAGAAGCAGAGCCCGAAAATGGCTTTTGCCACACGTACCGGCGAGTTCATCGACCGGGAGGGACTTGCCCATGGCGGGGCTACGGGTGAGGCCACCAACTCGGCCTTACTCCGGAGATCCCATATCGCCACGCTTGAGCGTGAGGTTGAGACCCTGAGGGATACCTCCTCCAGGCTCTCCCTTGTCAGGGAGGGAGCGCTTGGCGCCCTTGAATCCGCGATCAACAGGCTCCGCGATGCCCGCGAGCACCTCGGCAACACGCAGGGACTGCTTGCTGCCGCACAGGCTGACAACTTGCTTGCCAGCCGTGAGTTGGAGAATGTCCGCCACCGTCACGATTCACTCGAGGGTGAAATCACGTCGCTTCACGAACATGTCGGCCTGCTGGAAGAGCAGATTTCAGTTCGTCAACAAGAGCTGGAAACCGCGACACTCGAGCTGGCTACGGCACGTGAGGAGCGTTCTGCCGCCGGTGCGCGCATCGCCATGCTGCGCGACGCCGAGACCGCTGCCGCCAGTGACCTTTCGGAGGCCCGCCTGCGTGTTGCCACAGAGCGCCAGCGTCAGGACGCGCTCTCGCGGCAGCGGGCGCCCATGGAGGCCCGCATCCGCGAACTTGCCGAGACCATCACCGCCCGTGAGCGTGACATCGCGACCCAAGAGGAGCGGATCAGGTCCCTTGAAGCCGAATCGGCAAGCCTCGCCGAGAGCGTCGAGGGATGGAAATCCGAGAGCGCCGAGGCCGAGGGCCGCGTTCTCGAGCTCGGCGTCCGCCGTGCCGAACTTCAAGCCGGCGTTGAGGCGCTCGAGATCGCCCTACGTGGAGCGCGGAGGAACCTTTCCGAGTTGCAGGATAACCGCTCCAAGAACGAGGTCCGACTTGCCGAGCTGAGGCTGCGATCAGAGTCGATCCGTGATCATGTCTCCCGCCGCTACCAACTCGATCTGGCGGGATTTGAACCCGACCGTTACGGCTTGCTGAAAGCTGTTGCCCAGCAGAAGGAGAAAGAGCGACGCAGCGCCCTTCCCGAGTCGACCGAGTCGTCGGCTGAAGGTGAAGGTGGCGGCGCCTCCAATGAAAATACCGAGGGCTCCCTCGAAGCCGTTCAGTCCTTGAATCTTGCTAGGAGCGGCCCGATCCCTGCAGAAATTCCGTGGGAACGTATCGAGCTCGTCGTTGCGGAGTTGACGGAGCGTGTCGATTCGATGGGCCCCGTCAATCTCGACGCCATCCAGGAGTATGACGAACTGGAGGAGAGGTACACCTTCCTGGAGCAGCAGAACACGGATCTGATCAACGGCAAGGCCGAGCTGATGGAGGCGATTGCGCGCATCAACAAGACCACCAAGGAACTCTTCTCCGAGACGTTCGAGAAGATCCGCGTGAACTTCCTGGAGATGTTTACCCAGCTCTTCGGAGGCGGAAAAGCGAACCTCCTCCTTATCGATGCAAGCGATCCTCTGGAGAGCGGTATCGAGATCATCGCCAGCCCTCCCGGCAAGAAGTTGCAGAGCATCTCCCTGCTCTCCGGTGGTGAGCGGACCATGACGGCCGTTGCCCTTCTCTTCGCCATCTACATGGTGAAGCCCTCCCCCTTCTGCGTGCTTGACGAGATGGATGCTCCTCTCGACGAGTCGAATATCGGGAGATTCATCAAGCTGCTTGACCGCTTCATTGGCCAGAGCCAGTTCATGGTCATCACGCACAACAAGCGGACGATGTCCCGTGCCGACTCCCTCTATGGCGTCACGATGGAGGAGCGCGGCATCAGCAAACTCCTGAGCGTCAAGTTCACTGGTCGCGAGGAGCAGTTGGCCCCGGCTGCCGCCACCAACTCGACACTCCGCGACGAGACCAAGGAAGAGGCTTTTGCCGATGCTGAAGGCGCAAGTTGACCGATCCCGATCGATTGCCCGGAGAGCCACCTCATACCTGAGTGCTACAGAATATCATCCTTCGGTAGCGGCCAGATTTTATTTCCGTGGCTGACAGCTTCCGGCCTTCGGTCTAAATCCCTAAGGTCATGGTTCTCCAAGGCTCTCCAGACTGGCAGCGGTATCTTTTCTATGCCGCCACGCTTTTCCTGCTCTGGGAGGTCTGGCGTGGATGGCGCCTCGGATTGGTACGGGGCCTTCTGCGCCTCGCGGCACTCTTCTTCGCATGGATGGGAGGATCCGCGGCAGCGGGAGCCACAGGGACGATGGCCTCCTTTTTTTCCAAGGTCCCCCCACTCTTTGCACCAGTTGTCGCGGGACTTTGCGTCGGACTAGGTATTTACATTGGGGTTTCTCTTCTGGCCGGTCTTCTTTTCAAGACGACACAAAATCATTCGGGCGTAATCCGTTGGGGTTTCGGTTTGGGGGGAGCCGTCTGCGGGATTTTCTACGGCCTGATCGTTCTCGCGGCGAGCATCACGCTGATTCGGGGGCTTGGTGCCCTTGGAGAACTGCGTCTGGCACAGGCTCACTTGGAGGGACGCTCGCCCTCGACGGAACAAAAGGCTCTCCTTCTCATCAAGCTCAGGAAGTCTCTGGAATTGGGAGTGACTGGGCAGAGACTTCAGGGAGTGGATCCCTTGCCCACATCCTTTTACGACAACATGGTGAAAATCTCCATCGTGATGGGGAATCCGCAGTCAATGGATCGCTTCGTCCGGTATCCGGGCGTGGAAAAACTGCTCTGCAACCCGCACATGGCTGCTCTGGTCCGGGATCCGGCATTCGAGAAAGCTGCCGAAAGCCGGAATTTTCTCCCGCTTATCAGAAATAAGAATGTTCAGGCCGTGGCCAATGATCCTCAAGTGGTCGTCCTGTTCAAGGAGATCAATCTTGGGGAGGCGCTGGACTTCGCTCTCTCGCGGCAGGGGAATCCCGGCAATATCCAGGTCAAGGCATCCGCGTCTCCGCGCTCGCCTCGGGCGCAACCTCACGCTAAGAATTTCACCTCCAAACCCTCCGTGACCCCAAGCAGCCCCACCAACTGATTCCGAGACACCTAACATGAGCACCGAATACACCGTGACCATCGGCCTTGAAGTCCACGCCCAGCTCAAGACAAAGAGCAAGATGTTCTGCGGGTGCAAGGTCGAGTATGGCGCCGAGCCGAACACCCATACCTGCCCAACCTGCCTTGGACTTCCGGGCGCCCTCCCGGTCATGAACGGCGAGGCCCTCCGCCTCACGGCCCGTGCCGGCCTGATGCTTGATTGCAACATCCCCGAGGTCTGCAAGTTCGACCGCAAGAATTACTACTACCCGGACATGCCGAAGAACTATCAGATCTCGCAGTATGACCAACCGCTCTGCCTGGGGGGCGGCGTCCCTCTCCACGAGACAGCTTACCCGAAGGACGCGCAGAAGACGATCGCGACCCCCGGCAAGACGATCCGATTGACACGCATCCATTTGGAGGAGGATGTGGCCAAAAGCTTTCACCTCGAGAGCTCCAGCGGTATCGATTTCAACCGGGCGGGGACGCCCCTCATGGAGATTGTCTCCGAGGCCGATATTGCCTCCCCGGAGGAGGCCTTCGCTTATCTCACCGCGCTTCGCCAGATTCTTGTCTATGGAAATATCAGCGATGCCGACATGGAGAAGGGCCAGATGCGCTGTGACGTGAACGTCTCGGTGCGTCCCGTCGGCCAGAAGGAATACGGCACAAAGATCGAGCTGAAGAATCTCAACTCCATCAGCGGAGTCCGCCGGGCACTCGCCTTCGAGATCGAGCGCCAGATTGCCTTTGTGAAGGCAGGTGGCAAGCTCGATCAGGAGACCCGCCGCTGGGATGACGACCGCAGTGAGACCACACTGATGCGCATCAAGGAGTCGGCACACGATTACCGCTACTTCCCCGATCCGGATCTCCTGCCCGTGCGCACGGCCAAGATTGTTGAAGCAGCCAAGTCCGGCATGCCGGAGTTGCCCCAGGCGAAGCGTGACCGCTTTGTGAAGGACTTTGGCATCAGCGAATACGATGCGGCCGTCCTTGCCGATGACGCCGCCCTCGCCGATTTCTTTGAAGCTGCAAGCAAGGGATCCGCCAAGCCCAAGAGTGTTGCGAACTGGATCATCAATGACCTCCTGAGCGCCCTCTCCGCCGCATCACTCGACCTCTCGCAGTGCCCCGTCAAGGCCCCCTACATAGGCGAACTCACCGCCCTCATCGAGGGAGGAACGATCAGTGGACGCCAAGGCAAAGAGGTCTTTGCCGAAATGATGATTTGCGGCAAGGCGCCCGCCGTCATTGTCGAGGAGAAGGGACTCAAGCAGGTCAGTGATACCGGGGCCATCGAGGCTTTCTGCGATGAGGTGATCAATGCCAACCCGGCCTCCGTCACCGACTACAAGTCGGGCAAGGAAGCCGCTCTCAACTTCCTGAAGGGTCAGGTCATGAAGCTCTCCAAGGGGAAGGCCAACCCGGCCGTGGTGGGCGAGATCCTTGCGAAGAAGCTAGCCTGACCTCCACCACCAGCCTCAATCCATGAACCTTAGCGAGATGGAGGCTGACCTCCAGAATCGGATTCGACGATCCACAACGCTCCGGATGAGGGTGATTGCGGGAATCATCCTGCTGGTGGTGCTAGGCGGACTGTTCTATGTCCAGCTCACCTCACCCGTGCAGATTCAAAAAAGGAAAACCCATGCTTCTCTCCAGTTCGGGGAGGCTTTGGAAAGAGCGGGTATCGGTTCCCAGTCAGGCCCCTCCAAGTAGGAGACTCAGTCTGCGATGGAGCCTTCGGGTTGACCTGAAATCGGGACTGTGCTATCGATAAAGATAGTTCATGCGGGTATAGCTTAGTGGTAAAGTTCCTGCCTTCCAAGCAGGCCATGAGGGTTCGATTCCCTCTACCCGCTCCACTCCTTCTCGTTGAGGGAGAAGTTATTGGCCCAATCTGAAGGAGATGCATTCAAGGAGTGGGACACTTTTTGGACAGCGGATAGCACCAAATACGATGGAATTGCGCTGATCCCGTTGTTGGAAGAGCACTCTCCAGCCAGCTTTGAACGTGGCTTGGTAAGCGAGACATTCATGCTTCCAGACGTGAAAAATCCCCATCAGGAATTAGGAATTTTGTAAAATCATAGAACTTGCGGAGGGGCTTCCCATGGTTAACGTGAAAACCATGTCCCCCCAACTTGCGGAGTTTATCGGAACGGCCCTGCTAATCATTTTAGGAAATGGTGTGGTTGCGACCGTGGTTCTTAATCGCAGCAAAGGACAGAACGGGGGATGGATTGTGATCACTGCGGGATGGGCGCTGGCGGTCTTTGTGGCCGTCTTTTCGGTGGCACGCGTCAGCGGAGCTCATTTGAATCCCGCCGTCTCGGTTGCGATGGCGCTGGCGGGAAATTTTCCATGGGCCTCGGTCCCCGGCTACATAGGGGCTCAGATGCTGGGAGCAATCTTCGGATCGTTCATCGTCTGGATCGCCTTCCTACCCCATTGGACAATCACGGAGGATCCGGAACTCAAGCGTGCCGCATTTTGCACGGCGCCGGCGATCCGCTCTGTGCCGTCCAACCTGGTCTGCGAAATCATCGGAACCTTTGTCCTGATTTTCTGCATCTTTTGCATGAAGGGTGCCGTCGGTGCGCCTAGAAGCGACTCCGTCTTCCCGATCGATCTAGGAGCCCTTGGGGCGCTGCCGGTGGGGCTTTTGGTGTGGGCGATCGGTCTCTCTCTCGGTGGCCCCACCGGATATGCGATCAACCCGGCACGCGACCTTGGCCCTCGTATCGTCCATGCCCTCATACCCCTGCCCGGGAAGGGGAGATCCGACTGGTCTTATGCTTGGGTTCCCGTCATCGGCCCATTGATCGGCGGCACTCTTGCAGCCGTTGTCTACATGGCGCTTGGGCGCTTTTAACAACCAACTCTCCCCATGAAATACATCCTCGCCCTCGATCAGGGCACAACCAGCTCACGCTCGATCATTTATAGCGAATCCCTTCGGGTGATCGCCACAGCGCAAAAAGAATTCACCCAGCACTTTCCCCAACCGGGTTGGGTTGAGCACGACGGCATGGAGATCTGGGAGACCATTCTCTCCACGGCCCGTGAAGCGATCGCCAAAGCCGGTATCTCCGCCGGTGAGATCGCGGCGCTCGGCATCACGAATCAGCGAGAAACGGTCATAGTCTGGGATAGGAAGACGGGCTTGCCTGTCCATCATGCGATTGTCTGGCAGGACCGCAGGACGGGCGAAGCGATGAATGCCCTGCGGGAAGCGGGCAAGGAGTCGCTGGTCCAGCAGCGCACCGGTCTCCTGCTCGACCCCTATTTTTCGGCCAGCAAGATCCGCTGGATTCTCCAGGAAATTCCTGACGGACAGGAGAGGGCCGAAGCGGGAGAGCTTGCCGCGGGAACCATCGACAGCTGGCTTATTTATAAACTGACCGGCGGAGCCTCCCACGTCACCGATGTCAGCAATGCCTCCCGCACCATGCTGATGAACATCCGCAAAGGGGATTGGGATGCTGAGCTGCTCTCACTCTTCAATATCCCCGCCGCCATCCTGCCCCGCATTGCTCCAAGCAGTGGGAGCCTGGGAGTCACGGATGCCGCCCATTTTGGCGCCTCCATACCCGTCACAAGTGCTATTGGTGACCAGCAGTCGGCTCTCTTCGGGCAGCTTTGCACCAAGCCCGGCTTGGTCAAATGCACCTATGGGACGGGTTGCTTTCTCCTTGAGTTCACGGGACAGGATGCGATTTCCAGCACGAATCGTCTGCTGACCACCATTGCCTGGAAGATCGGAGAGGGCTCGCTGCAGTATGCTCTCGAGGGAAGCGTCTTCATGGGCGGGGCGTCGATCCAGTGGCTGAGGGACGGACTCGGCATCATCAAATCCGCGCCCGAAGTTGAGGAACTTGCCAACCGGGTTAACGACAGCGCGGGGGTCTTTCTGGTACCTGCATTCACGGGGCTCGGTGCTCCTTACTGGGATCCTCAAGCGAGAGGCACTATCCTGGGTCTGACCCGTGGGACCACTTCGGCTCATATCGCACGCGCCACATTGGAGGGGATCGCCTTCCAAGTCAGTGACCTCGTCACGGCGATGGAGAAGGATTCCGGTAAAAAGATCACCACGCTCCGGGTGGATGGTGGTGCCTCGGCCAGTAACCTGCTGATGCAGACGCAGTCCGATCTTCTCGGGTGCACGGTGGAGAGGCCTGCCAATCTGGAGAGCACGGCCCTTGGTGCAGCCATGCTTGCAGGTCTGGGTGCCGGGATTTGGCCAAGTATCGAGGAGCTTTCCAAGATCCGCTCCGTGGAGCGCCGCTTCGAGCCGGAAATCACGGCTCAAAGCCGGAGATCCCGACTGAAGATCTGGAAGCGGGCCGTTAAACGTGCCCAGAATTGGGCCACCCAATCATGAACCGCAATCACCTGCTCAAAAAAATCGGGGAGACCCCGAGATGGGATGTCATTATCATCGGCGGTGGCGCCACCGGATTGGGTGTGGCCGTCGATGCCGCCTCACGCGGTTACAAAACGCTTCTTCTGGAAGGTTCTGACTTTGCGAAGGGAACCTCAAGCCGAAGCACCAAGCTTGTTCATGGAGGCGTCCGCTATCTGGAGCAGGGAGACATCCCGCTTGTCCTCGAGGCATTGAGGGAGCGGGGACTCCTTCACCAGAACGCCCCTCAGCTTGTTCACCACCTCTCGTTCTTCATCCCCCGCTACCAGTGGTGGGAGGGACCCTTCTTCGGCATCGGGCTGAAAGTATACGATGCTCTTGCGGGTAAACTAAACCTTGCGCCCTCCCATTTGGTTTCCCGCGAGGAAACCATGAAAAGGATTCCAAACATCGAGAGAGAGCACCTTCTCGGAGGCGTGGAGTACTTCGACGGGCAGTTCGACGATGCGCGTCTGGCGGTCACCCTCGCCCGCACGGCGGTCCACCATGGGGCCTGCGTCCTGAACTACACTCGGGTGACAGGACTCACCAAGAGGGATGGCCTTGTGAAAGGTGTCACCTACACTGATTTGGAAACCGGTGCGAGCCATGTGACGGAGGGTGCCGTGGTGATCAATGCCACCGGAATCTTCAGCGACGAGATCCGGCACATGGATGACGCCATGGCGGCCAAGGCCGTTCAGCCCAGCCAAGGGGTGCATCTTGTATTCGATCGTTCCTTCCTTCAGGGGGAATCAGCGATCATGGTCCCTCACACCGATGATGGGCGCGTCCTCTTTGTCATCCCTTGGCATGGCAAGGTCCTTGTCGGGACGACCGACACGCCGATGCAGGATCCCGAGATCGAGCCGCGCGCCCTTGCCGAGGAGGTTGGATTTATTCTACGCAACGCCGCACGTTATCTGGCCCGTGATCCGCAGGAGAAAGATATCCTCAGTATTTTTGCCGGGCAGAGACCACTTGTTCGCAAGCCGGGGAAGGATGGATCAGCGACCAAGGCCATTTCCCGCAATCATGAAATCCTCGTCTCCGAGGCTGGTCTCGTCACGATCGTGGGCGGCAAGTGGACCACCTACCGCAAGATGGCCGAGGACACGGTCGATCACGCGATCCTGCTGGGGGGGCTTGCGGAGAAAAAATGCGAGACCGATCATCTCCAACTCCTTGGATGGCGTGCTCCAGGTGCGCCCGCTCTTCCCGACTGGCTCTCCGTTTATGGAAGCGATGCCGATGCAATCACGGCCCTGATGGATGCGGAACCCTCACTGGCGGAGGCCATGCATCCGAACCTGCCCTACCCGTTGGCCACAGTTGCGTGGGGAGTCCGGTACGAGCAGGCGCGCACGCTGGAGGATGTCCTTTCACGCCGCACGCGCGCTCTCTTGCTTGACGCCAAGGCGGCCATCGAGTCTGCGCCATCCGTTGCCAAGGTGCTGGCTAAAGAGCTCGGGCGCGATCGGCAGTGGGAGGAGGATCAGGTCAGGGAGTTTATTGCCCTGGCTCAGGGTTATCAGCATCAGGCGTAGCGCAGCCCCGACATTTCACACGATTATCCAGGGAAATGAACAATTTCTTATTGCCGTTTTCTCGATCAAGGCATCTGGTTCTGATGCTAGCAGCTTTGGCGCTGACAGCGTGCGCAACCGATGCCACCGTCAAGGAAAGACCCCCTCGCTACCAGCAGCCGTCCGTGAAGGCGCATTCTTCGGGGAGCGCTCTGGAGAAAACGGAAGCGCTGATTAGGCAGGCACTCCACCATCATAATACAAGCCCGCTTGTCGCCCTTGGTGAGAACATGCAGGCGGCGCGGACGGCACTTGATCTGCTCAAAGTCCATCCGGATGATCGCGCTGGCCTGCACGATTACAATTTCGCCGTTTCCCGTATGATCGGGATCATTCGTGATGCCAAGCTTGATCCCTGGAGCAAGCCATTGATGGTCCCCTCCGGCTCGGGAACTATGGGTTTAACACACAGACCAGACCCCCGCCCGAACTGGAATCCTTCACTCTACACCTTCACGCCGGTCGACCAGTTCACCATCGGTGGAAAATACGTGGAGGAGCATGCCACCCGCCCTGGTATCGGTGCACCAGTCGTTGCGATCGGCCGAGGAATGAACAAGGATTGGCGCGCCATTTATTTCACGCGGAAGACGTATTACGGCGTCACGGCCGTGGCTCGTTTTGAGGGGAGCCGTTGTGAGATAGCGTTTGAGGATCCGTTGGAGAAAGAATCGACTTTCGTTGGTGAAAGAAGATTCCCCCTTGGGGCGGATTTCACAGTGCCGCTGGCAGTCATGCTCGCGAGCAGCGCCCCTCAGGTGCCAAAATTGGAGCGGATGCTCTTCCCGGAGAAATATGCGGAGACCGCGCAACTCTCCCGACTCGAACCGTACAATCCGAACAAAGCAGTCGTGCTAGTTATCCACGGGCTGATGGATTCACCATCCACTTGGGCCCCCATGATCATTAATCTGCGGAGCGATCCCGAGATCCGTAAAAATTATCAGTTTTGGTTTTACAGCTATCCTTCCGGGTATCCCTATCCGTATTCAGCCTCCATTTTGAGAGAGAATCTGGATGGTGCCGAGAAGCGGTTTCCCCTGACCAAACCGATGGTTGTGATAGGACACAGCATGGGAGGGTGCATCAGTCGCCTGCTGATAACGGATACGGGGGATAATCTTTGGAGGCTCCTCTTTGATAAATCACCTGCACAAACAAAGTTCCCCTCAGAATCGAAGAAGCTTTATACAGAAGCCCTTATTTTCAAGCACAGGCCGGAGATTGGCCGGGTTATCTTTATCTCATCTCCA
>Ga0007833_1000166_pt1 | contig 13934 bp, 14 predicted proteins | sample CryBogCBE25Jul07_FD_71204 | JGI IMG/M metagenome (GOLD analysis project Ga0007833, IMG submission 71204) | Freshwater microbial communities from Crystal Bog, Wisconsin, USA - CBE25Jul07 | ecosystem: Environmental > Aquatic > Freshwater > Lake | place: Crystal Bog, Wisconsin, USA | collected...
CGAACTCCATTGGCCGTTCGAGAGTTGAAGCATTCGGAATTTCCTCCTGTAAGTGGAGCTTTACTGGGGACCCGAGATGGCTCGGCGTTGAGCTCCTTAATGCAAAGTGTTCGCTATAACTGTGGTTTGTGCCACTCTAAACACGCTTAAATCCCAGCTAATACTCAATTTTGAGTGGAAAAACGGACATTTCGACTCGTTTTAGCACTTACCGTCATTGAGCGCGAACTGCCCGCCAATCAAAACGAGCGGTGGTCAGCATGTGCGGGACCGTCAGGGACCAAACGATGACCAGCGTGGACCAGAAGAGCCCCGAGCCAAAGCTGTGTGGATCCCAAATCATCAACGCCCCGCCAAGCGCCAAAGTACCGACCACGGCATAGAGACCGGGGATGATCGCGGCAGCGTAAGCCTGGCGGCTCTGATTCTCACTGGCGGCCTTGAGAGCTCGCGGAAGTTTAGGCACCAACCGCGCCGTATGGCGCACCGCGTGCCAACATCCGAAATAAATCGCGAAGGTAATCAGCGGCGGCGTGATTTCTGATAGCAGCGCTAACAAAATTAAATCAATCGCAAAATCAGTGGCTCGAGCAACGAGCGCAATCAGTAGACCCAAGGCGGCTAGCGCGAGTGTTGCTTGGCGAATCACTGAACCATGCGAACCAGCCCAGTTACCTAATGAATGATTGATTCGATTCAGCGCACTCAATGAGCGGCTATCGGTCAGCGGCAAAATGACTGGCATTAATCCAGCGGGCAAAGCATAGGAGATTTCTACAGACCATGGCCGGCGTGAAAGACCCTGCGCATCGCGCCATTCATTGGCATATGCAGCGTCGCCAATACCAAAATGTAAAGCGCTCATCAGTAAAACACCTTGAAAGCCATGCAGGTTCCAGGATGCGATTCCAAATCCAGCAAGCACTGCAATTGCGATGTAACCGAGAATAAAGAGCGCAAATCGAGAACGTGGCGTGGATGGCAAGGTAATCAGGTGATCGATAGCGCCATGTGGAATTCCTAGAGCGAGCGCAAGCAACGCGATGGCGATTTGTATTCCGATTGCCAGATCGACGTTAAGCACCCGAAGCGCGACAAAAAGCAAGGCCGCTAGAACAACTGCGGCGCGAGAGAAGCGCTGAGCCAGCTCGAAGACGCGAGAAAGTCCCGAATTCATATCCAAAGAGTATGTGAAATTACTTCGCTTTGGGAGATGATTGGGCGTGGCCCATTTTCACTATGCCGTAGTACTGCTCTTCGTCGCAATCTGCGCTATTGGGGTTAACGTGGGTTTCCGACTCCGAATAACGCATCTGTGGCGGGTTTTCTTAGCCACCGATGCGGCAATACTTCTGATTTATACCGCATGGGATATCTGGGCGGTCGAGAATCACAACTGGCGCTTCGACTCCGCGCAAATTCTCGGGCTGCGGATCTTTGCCGGTTTGCCGATTGAAGAAATCCTCTTCTTCGTCATAGTGCCGCTGATGACGGTTCTGACCTATCTCGCCTTATCCAAGCTCACCAAAAAATATGGCAAGGCTCAGCCATGATTTACTCCGACATCGCGATGGACGCGGTTTTGCTAGCGGTGCTGGCAGATCTCTTTGTCTTGCGGACCCAGATGGTTACCCGAGGAATCTTCTGGCTCACCTACGGCCTCATACTTCCGTTCCAGTTACTCACCAATTGGTGGCTGACGTCAAAAAACATCGTGATGTATTCCGCCACAGAGATTATTGGCCGCCGGTTAGCAGGCGCTCCGATTGAAGACCTGCTCTTCGGCTTCTCGATGATTCTGGCGACGTTATCGCTGTGGGAGTTCTTCTTGGCGCTTAATCGACGCACGTCCAAAAAGTAAGTGCCCGAAAAAACCAATAACTAGCGCAAAGAGAATTCCAACATTGGAATAAGCCCAGGCACCAGATTTCCCACCAATGACACCAAGGAAATATCCCTGCCAGGTAAGCCACGACGCCATTTGATTGGTAACAAAACCAAAGCCGACTACCGTGCCAACAATCATGATGGCGATTGATGTGAGGTTCCATGATCCGTATCGACCGTTTGAATCAAAGAGGTCCGATTCGGTGTAATCGCGCTTACGCACAATCACATCCGCAACGAAAATAGCGGACCAGACCGCTACCGGCACCCCAAGGGTCACAAGAAAACCTTGCAGCGGGATAAAGAAATTCTTTGCAATCCAGACAAAATAGATTGTTCCCAGCGTCAAGATTAGTCCATCAAGGAAAGCCGCTTGATAGCGCTTTACCGGCAGACCAATTGAGACAAGAGTGATGCCCGATGAGTAGAGATCGAGGATTGCGCCGCCAATCAGGCCTAACACCGCAACGATCGCGAATGGGATGAGATACCACGTTGGCAAGATTGTGGTGAGTGCACCAACCGGATCATTAGCGATGCCATCACTCAATGATTTACTGCTGCCTGCGAGGAGTGCTCCGAAAATCACCATCAGGATTGGGACAATTGACGACCCGAAGACGGTCCAACCCACGACGCCCTTCGAAGACGAATGGCGAGGTAGATAGCGCGAATAATCTGCAGCGCTATTGACCCAGCCCAAGCCAATTCCGGTAACACCAAAAATAAGCGCGCCGATAAAGGCTTGCAGGGATCCCGAATGAATGGAGTGCACGTGTGACCATTGAATTTTATTGACGGTCAGCGCCATGTAGCCGACGGTCAGAAGAATGGTCGCAATAGTTAGCCAGCGTTGGATCTTCATAATGATGTGGAATCCCAAAACACCACCAAAGATGGTGAGGCCAGCCGCAATAAGAAAACCGATGATGCGAGCAAGATTATGGTCGATATGACCGAGGCGAGTAAAGATAGTTTCGGTGGCCAGCGTTGCGAGCGAGACAAGCACCGTCTCCCAGCCCACAAAGACCAGATACGAAAGCACGCCAGGAATGACGTTTCCTTTCACGCCAAATGCCGCGCGGGATAGGGTCATGGTTGGTGCGTTAGATCGTTTGCCGGCGAGTGAAGAGACACCGACCAAAATAAAAGAGGCGATAACGCCGATAATGGCGGCCCAGGTTGCCTGCCAGAAAGAGATTCCAAAACCTAAAAAGAAGGATCCATACGATAAAGCCAAGAGTGAGACGTTTCCTGCCGCCCACGGCCAGAAGAGGGACCGTGGGCTTCCAGAGCGTTGGTGTTCTTCAATAATGTTTATGCCATTTAATTCCAGGCGCGTGGTCGGTGTCATAGCGGCAATAGTATTGCCTGATGTCATCGCTCGCGCATTTAACGAACGCTCGTCGTGCTGTAATGACTTCGTTCATAATTTTGGGCTATCCCATGGGCACATGGATTGCTCGTATTCCTGATCTCAAGCGAGCCATTCATCTCACCGACGGCCAGCTGGGCACATCGCTCTTTTTTGTTGCAATCGGCGTTGTAGGCACGCTGCGGCCAGCCGGCTGGTTATGCGCAAAGCTGGGCAGCAGTCGCTTACTGAAGTCCGCGACTATTGCGATGTTGATTTCGATACCACTGATTGCGCTACCAAAGACTGAGCACCAACTGTGGTTGGCGTTCTTTATCTACGGCGTGACACAAGCAACGATGGATGTTGCGATGAATACTCACGCATCCACGTTAGAGCAGCGCGTGGATGGTCGCATCATGAGCACGATGCACGCGATGTTTTCTGTGGGAATGCTTGGTGGAGCGGCCGTGGGTGGACTATCCGCACAGCTCAAGGCACCACTCTTGGGCACGTTGGTTGTAACCGCTTTGATAGCCCTCGTCGTTTCGTTCTATGCCCGCTCTAGGTTTTTACCAGCTGACCTCGACATTCATGTGGTGGTACACCACAAACGTCAGAAGTTCCCTAAATTACTGATTGCAATGGGAATCCTGGGCATGGCGGGATCGATTTGTGAAGGTGCGTCAGCCGATTGGGGAACGGTTCTTGCGCGCGACACTTTCCATGCCTCACCATTTATCGCAACGCTTCCCTACATCATCTTTTCGATTGCGATGATTGTTGGTCGACTGACCGGAGACAAGTTGGCGGAGCGATTTGGTGCGGCCAACTTAATAACCTTTAGTGGATTGATTGCAGCCTTCGGGTTAACAGGTGGGCTTCTTATCGGTCATATTTATGGCGCGATCCTCGGATGGTTCTGTATCGGTGCGGGGGTATCGACCGTAATTCCCCTGTTGTTTAGTGCAGCAGGAACGCTTGCTCACAATAAATATGCTGGAGCAATATCGCCATCAGGTGCGATTGCGTTGGTCTCTGGCGTCTCGTACTTTGGCTTTGTTATTGGGGCACCCATCATCGGGCATGTCGCTGACGCGGTTTCACTGCGCTGGGCGATGTTGATTCCAGCAGGCCTGGCGCTATTGCTGAGTATCGGCGCGCGCCAGGTCCTGTCGGAGTAAATACTTACTTCTTTTTTGCAGCCTTCTTGGTTGTTGTCTTCTTGGTCGTCATTGTTCCTGTTGAAGCGCCTTCGCTCTTCTGAGTGCCTGAAGACTCTGACATTTCGTGTGTTGCAGTGCCCTCGCCACCAGCAGACTTAGCTGAGGTTCCGATGGTCTTCTTTGCCTTGGTGCTCGTTGAAGCGAAAGAGGTGCTTGACCCGGCGACAAGGAGCGCAGCGATAGCCGCGGCGGAAATAAGCTTCTTCATGAATGGTGCCTTTCGGTTATGAGGCAGATTGCTGCCGAGCCATCATTTTAACCCGTATTAGCTGGGAAATCCCGATGAATAGGCTGACCTATCACTCTGGGTTAGCGCACTGCTTCATATCTTCCGTGGTGATGCATACGGCGAAAAACAACCTGAATGAGCTCAATATTGCGTGCTCGAAAGCCTGCGGCCGAACTCAACAGATAGTAGTTCCACATCCGACGGAAACGCTGATCGTAATTCGGTATTTCGCTCCACTTAGCATTGATGTTCTGGTGCCACGCCATCAACGTCGGATCGTAATCGGGGCCGAAGTTATGAACATCCTCAATAATGAATTTCTTTTCCACGGCGGCTGAAATCTGAGTCAGAGAAGGAAGTACTCCACCAGGGAAGATATAGCGATCAAAGAATGGATCGGTGACCAACTTGGAGAGGTTAGAGGCAATCGTATGGTGAAGCATGACTCCATCTTTAGTCAATAACTCATCGCACTTCGCAAAGAAAGTCTTGAGATTCTTGGGACCGACATGCTCCATCATTCCCACCGAGACGATACGGTCGAATTCGCCAGTCAGGTCTCGATAGTCCTGCTGGATGAAAGCGATATCTAATCCAGCTGATTTCTCGCGCGCTAAATTAATTTGATTATCAGCAGGCGAAATACCGGTGCCAGTAACGCCGTAATGCTTAACAGCATGGCGCAGGAATCCGCCCCACCCGCTTCCGATATCCAAGACCTTCATGCCGGGTTCAAGCTTTAACTTCTTGCAGACTAAATCCAATTTGGCGAACTGCGCTTCTTCTAGATTCTTTGCCTTCGGCCAATATCCACAGCTATAGACCATCTCCGAATCGAGCATCCGAGAATAGAGATCGTTGCCAATGTTGTAGTGGTGCTTGGCATTTGCAGCTGCACGCTTCTTCGTCTGTCGGTTGAGTACCGTGGACGTGATGCCGTGAGCAAGCACCATTGGTGTGATTCGAAGAAAATCCAATACATCTACTTCCAATAATTTTGTCAGCATTACATCGAGTGCTTGGCAATCCCACCAGCCATCCATGTATGCCTCGGCCATGCCCAATTGATGCTGGGACATGATGCGATCCCAGAGCTTTTCGTTGTGGACGTGAATGCTCCACGGCTCTGAACTATTCAGTGGGATTCCTGCTTCAGCCAATATCCGAAGCGCCAATGACTTACTTGACATAGAAAAATGCTACAACGCCTTCGCATTCTTGAGAAGACTAAGATTGGAAAATGCGCATTCGCCCTGCCACCCCAGCCGATACCGACCTAATTCTTGAGCTCATTATGGAGCTTGCCATATATGAGAAGACACCGGAGGAAGCGGTAGCCACCCCAGCTCAAATCAATGACCACTTCTTTGGGCCGAACCCGATGGTCTTCTGTGAGATTGTGGAAGAAGCGGATGGCGTTGCGGCCGGCTTTGCTATTTGGTTTTTGAATTACTCCACCTGGCAGGGAAAGCCTGGCCTTTATCTCGAAGATCTTTTTGTCCGACCTGAACATCGCAAAAAAGGTTATGGAAAAGCGTTATTAAAATACCTCGCAAAGAAATGTATCGATAATGGCTATGGTCGATTCCAATGGTGGGTGCTTGATTGGAATCAACCGGCTATCGATTTTTATACCAGCCTTGGCGCTGTGCCCATGAATGAGTGGACTGTTATGCGCGTCAGTGGCGATGCCTTAAAGAAATTGGCCGAGTAGCTTTACTTAATAGCCCATCGCACATTGACCGACACCGTTACATCTTGCTGGCCTAGATCAACCGTCGTTGCGCCGGCGTCAGATTTTGCCATCGCCATAACAACTGGTGTGGGGAATGAAGCATTAGATTCTTCAAGGTAAGTGACCGAACCAAGCGAAACTCCCAGTAGCTTGGCATAAGAGTTTGCCTTGGACTTAGCGTTTTTAACGGCGCTTGCCCGCGCAGACTCAGTAGATGCGCTGGGATCCAAAATAAATGGTGAGACTGCATCCACCGTCATGTTATTTCCACCAGCGGCCACAACGGCGTCCACAACCGCGCCGGCACTAGATGCCTTGGTCACAATCGCCTCAAAGGATTGGCTTGCTTTATAACCAACCAAAACACTCCCAGTGTCGGTGTAGTTATATTGCGGATAGTTATTGAGTGAACGAGTCGATAGTCGAGCAGAAGTAATTCCATGTGCAAGAAAGGCTGATCGCACGGCAGCGGAGATAGGTGAAAGCTGGCTTTGCGCAGCGGCGGATGAGGAAGCTAAGACCGATGTCGTGACATCAATGCGCACGGCATCTGGAGTTACGTGCACTGTGCCGGTTCCTGCAACGGTGACATAGCGGTCCGCGGCGTGGGCGGAATTTCCAGCCAGAAGTAGGCCAAGCGCTAATGTTGGAATAATCAAGTATCTGCTTCTCATGGTTTGATGATAGCTGGCAAATCTTCAATTTGGCTGAGAGCTTTATCAATACGCTTAGTAAACTTCTGAGATGCCACGCATCGCTCAGACCAAAAACGGTCATCCGCCAAAGGATTGTATCCGGTGTGGCCGCGCTTTTGAATGGCGAAAAAAGTGGGAGCGCGATTGGGAGAACGTGAAGTTCTGTAGTGATCGTTGTCGTGATGGGAAGTAAATCCAACGAATCGCGGATTCTCTTCGTTCCCTTTGATCATCTTCACCGCAGCTACGGAGTATTGCACCATGCTCACAAAGCGGATGTGATTCTCTTTGTCGAGAGCCAAAGGATGGTCGACCCTTCGAAGTTCCACTCCACAAGACTGCATTTCCTAGTATCCAGCGCACGGCATTTTGCCGAAGAACTACGCGCCGAGGGATTCAACGTCGACTACACCAAGGCCGCCACTACCTTGGCCGGAATCACCGCCGCCAAAGAGCGACATGGGATTCAAACCGTTATGGCCGCTCACCAGTCTTCTTTTCGGATGCAGACCGCGCTGGAATCAATCGGCGCACAATGTGTGGAGAATAACTTATTTTTGACTCCTCGCGCACTATTTAATTCCTGGGCTGAATCCCAGAAGAGTCATTTGATGGAGAATTTTTATCGCAAGCAACGTGTGCGGCTCGGGATCTTGATGGAAGGTTCACAACCAGTTGGTGGTCAGTGGAACTTTGACACTGAAAATCGTGATCCATTGCCTAAGGACCACACACCTGCAAAATACCTCGAGCACTCATCTGATGCAATCGACATCGAGGTCGCGGCTGAGCTCGGGATTGAGCCTCCGACCGAATGGGCAACCGACCGGGCCGGTGCGTTGAAGGTTCTCAAGCACTTTCTCGCTAACCACTTTGAAACATTTGGTCGTTATGAAGATGCGATGAATAGCTCGGATTGGGCAGTCCATCACTCACTCTTGTCGCCCTATATCAACAACGGTTTACTTCATCCTTCTGAAGTCGTTGACGCTGCCCTCAAGCGCTTTGAGCAGGGTGATATTCCGATTGCATCATGCGAGGCATTCGTTCGGCAAATCATTGGCTGGCGGGAATACATCAACGGAATGTATTGGTATTTGGGTGAGAGCTATAAGGAAGAGAATCAGCTCCAAGCCGCTCGTCCATTACTCCCGCTATTCACAGATTCGTCTAAGACAGAGATGAATTGCGTTCGCTCGATTGTCAGCGAAGTCGAGAAGCGATCATGGGTGCACCACATCCCTCGCCTTATGGTGCTTAGCAATCTTGCATTAATTGCCGGCGTGAACCCACAGGCCTATCTGGAATGGATGCGCAATCAATTTATTGATGCAAGCGATTGGGTCATGGTTCCCAACGTGATTGGTATGGGTGTTCATGCTGATGGTGGACGCATGATGACTAAGCCATACGCGGCTGGTGGCGCGTATATCTCGCGTATGAGCGACTACTGCAAAAGTTGTGCATTCGATCCCAAGAAACGCACTGGCGATAATGCCTGCCCCTTCACCACCTTGTATTGGGATTTCTTAGCGGAGCATCACGAAGAATTCGCGGGCAACCATCGGATGGCCCAGCAAATGGCTGGTTTGGCGCGCCTAGCCGATCTGCCTCAAACTCGGGAAAGAGCACAAGTGGTGCTTCGCGGTTTAGAGAAGGGAACTATCTAGAAACTTCACATACTTGGTGCTGGTTTGCTCACGCTAATCATGAGTCAGCAGATGGAGTTAGAGTTATTAAAACGAAGAAAATAGTCTCGGCAATCGCGATTTCTCAGTGCCGGTTTATTTGCTCTGTTTATAGCCGCTCGGGCAGATTGGGTTTGAACTACTTACCTTCTTGATTGACTTACCCTTAAGGCAAGAAATAGTTTTCACCACCGATTTAGTAGAGGAAGTGGCTTGAGCTTGGACGGCGACTCCGCCCGAAATAGTGACCATAACTGAATTTGATGCAAAGCCACTGGCTATGACGCGGAGCAACGAAGATCCACTTTCAATGTCTGTGGGAACGTCAAATTTCACAGTTCCCGGAGCCTTGGGAGATAAGAGGTAACCGGAAATATCGTGAGTTTTCGCATACCTCACATCGCCTGTGGCGATATTCGTTATTTGCACGAGTGGATAATCTGTATTTGGGTTCCAGTCGTCACCATACGATGCACCCGTAGTTAGACCATTGAGCTGAAGTCCGGAAAGAGTGTTTGAACTGCCGGCGACCAATGTTTTGCTCACATTCGAAATTACTGGAGCATAGGCTTTATTCATAATTACTTTTGGTGTGTAAATGAAAACATCAGGAGTAGAGGAGCGATTGGTCATCATAATTTGACCCGTGGGCAATGGCAGAAGGGCTCCCGTGAACGCAGGGCTCGAGGGGATATTTGAATTTGTGGGATCGTCAATCAGTTTGATGGTGCTGCCGTCAAAAATAAACATGTGCGCGGTACTGACCGCCTTGCCATTGCTGTCCACCGGTCCCAGCTGCATCAAGACACTGCCGTCGGGCAAGATTGCTGAAGGCGCATCTGCCGCTGCATAGTTTTGGCCAGAAATAGTTGGCATTGTCGGGCCAGCACTCCATGTGTTGTTAGCTGGATCATAAATTTCGGTGTTTGAATTAGAACCTTCAGCGAAGACTTTGCCATTTGGCATCAATATCGCGGGTCCGATTTCAGCAATCGGGGTGTTGTCAGCAGTTTTTGGATTGATTATTGAATCCTGCAACATGGGTGTTGTAGTCCAGGATTTTGTTACAGGGTTATAGATATCCGCCTCGCGATCGGAAGTTCCAAATACTGTCGATATTGCGAGTACCTGACCATTAGGAAGTAAAGTGAAACCGGTCTCTGGATTAGCGCTTGCGCGCAAAGGGGCGTCTACGATTTGCCATGACAAATTTACTGCATTAAGTACGGCAATACTTTTTTGATTGGGCGCACCCTTATCACCGTTTCCTGAAGGCCCAACCATTACATTTCCGCTTGGTAAAACTACTGATGGCGCATCTGCGATAGACGTAAATTCGCCTATCCCGTTATTGGGAGGGCTGACCGGTGTCCAAGTATTCGCCGAGGGATCATAAATTTCGCCTCTATTTAAACCGACCCAGGTTGGGGTTCCATTCATATCTCCGCCCATGACCAAGACTCGACCATCCGCGAGCACTGCGGATGCAGAGTTCGCTGGCTGATAATTATCTACAGGAGAAGCGATTTGAATCCAAGTGCCAGTCAGATAACTACCCTTTGAGTCAGGCGTCAGTTTCCACCAAGTCGAACTCCCGGCGCCTTGAGCGCCATTGTCATTGAAGAGAACCGAACCATCGGTTAGCAGAAGCATGTGGCCAGGATTTACGAGTGGAACATTTTCAACGCGGGCCCAGGAAGTATCTCCACCAGGGACTAAACCAGCTGGGAAGAAATTGCTCCATGCGCCACCTTTGTCATATATATGCCAACGAATTTCGGTTCCGGCGGGCAAATCAGTTTGTACCCACGGGGCGTATTGAGTTGGAGCAGGGCAACTCTTCACCAAGGTCCAGCCCTGCGCGGGAGATATGTCGACCCAAGACCCACCTTGAAATGCTTGGAGCACTGCGCCAGCACTGTTGGAATCGCACCCGACTCGTTGAATTTTTTGACCGGCTGCTTGAGCGGGCGCTGCCGAAATGAGAAGTGAAAACACCACTGAAATTAGGGCGACAAAAGGTAATGACTTCGTCTGCTTCACCGTTAAATCCTACCGCAGCTCAACTTTGGATGGGTCGGCTCATTATTTTTGCTATTTCTTGCTCTTCGAGTTTCTTGGACCTCAACAAATCCTGAGCAATCGCCTGCTGATCTTGCTCACTCCGATTTTGACTCAGTTTGTATGCGGCCTCCACTTTCGTGACCGACATAGTGATAGCCAAAATCCCACCTAGCTGCGCCTCAAAGTACTCGGGGTCAGATTCTGCTGCTGCCCATGGCTGTGCTCGGTCCTTCTCATGAAAATCCGTGAGGTCCGAGACAATCCGGCGCAGGGCCTCTCGATCTTCGCTTACTTCTAACGTGCCGGTCAAGTGAACCTTTTGATAATTCCACGTAGGAACCACCTTATGGTCAGTTAATTTTTTCTCATAGTTAGTCGGTGAAATATATGCCTGTGCCCCTTGCACAATTGCGAGTCCAACCTGACCTCGAGAAATCGATTTCCACTGCTCATTACCTTTAGACATGTGCGTGACCAAAGTTCCGAAGTGCCCGTCGGTTACGTTCCTTGTGTCCCACACCGCTGGCAAGAGCGTTGCTAGTGGAACGCCATCGGGACCTACCGTAACTAGATTTATGGCTGCGTGACGCTCCACAAAGGAAACAATCTCGTTCCAGTCATCAATCTGAAAAGGTTTAGGGATATACATAATGTAAGGATCGTAACGAGATTTACTTCGTCAGCGTGCTCCAGTCAGGGATGGCAGCATCAATGTCAGCCTTCTGGTGCGGGAAAAGGGCTTGTCCAGGGTAGTTATCTGTGTGGGAAAAAGGATCTTCTAATTTCGTTACACCCGTTAGCTGCTGCAAGACGAAAAGACCACAGAATGGTGAATAGACCGCGTTATATCCACCCTCATGAGCAATGACCAAACGATTCTTTGCCGTAAGAGCAGCGCACTCCATCAGTATTTGTGTCATCTGGGCATAACCCTTTGCTGTCACCATCATTCGTCCCAGCGGGTCATAGACCGAGGAATCGAATCCAGATGCGACGGCAATGAGATCTGGTTTGAACTTTTCAAGTGCGGGGCGCACCACAGTTTCGAATGCATATAGATATCCGCCATTGCCCGTGCCGGCAGGTAAAGGAATGTTGATATTGGTTCCTATGCCGCGTTCTTCGCGCATGCCGGAGTTACGTGGGTAGAGCCGATCTTGATGCAGTGAGATGGTGAGAACGTCTGGGTCATCAAAGAAGATTTCCTGCGTACCATTTCCATGGTGCACATCCCAATCCACCACTGCAATTCGAATGCCAGGATTTTCTTTTTTAGCAACAGAGAGGGCAACACCAAGGTTTGAAAATAGGCAATATCCCATGCCGCCAGCCCGAATCGCATGATGACCAGGTGGCCGAACTAGGGCGTAACCGTTGTCAATGACTCCCGACAACGCATCCTGCACGAGTTGAGTAACAGCACCAACCGCTAGTGTGCCAATTTCATAGCCGCCCTTAGCGAATGGCGTTTCGCCATCGCCGGCGTCGCCGCCAAATTCCTGCTCACTTGTTTTCTTTAACTGCATGAGATAGCTCTGTGGATGAACCAAGAGTAATTCTTCGTTGGTGGCATGCCGGGGAGTACGTCGATCAAGGTGATCAATTAGACCAGAGACAACAATCAACTCATGAATACGCCGCTTAGTTTCAGAATTCTCATAATTAATAAAAGGTTGTAATCCACGAGTAGGGTCGCTGGGAAACATTCCTGCTTGCGTTCCTGTGTCATGCCAACCAAATAGTTCGTGATAGATATAACCAGTACGCAACGAACTCATGGTTATGCCTTTATTCGAGAGCCGTCAGGATCAAATAATGGTGACGCAGCGACCGTTCCGGTCTGCCATGTACCAAAGAACTCGACCTCCAGTGATGTTCCGACAGTGGTGTGAGAAACGGGTAGGTAGGCATACCCAATCGCTTTATTGATTGTGTAACCCTGGCCACCGCTTTTAATACGGCCAATAATTTCACCCTCTTTTCGGATCGGCTCATTTCCAATTGGCACCTGACGAATATCATCAAAAGTGAGAACAACTAGCTTGCGAGAAACTTCTTTCTTCTCCAATAGAGCTGTGCGACCAATAAAGTCTGCCTTCTTTTGGCTAACCGCAAAACTTAGTCCCGCTTCATAAGGGTTCGTTTCCGTATTAATTTCTACGCCCCACGCTAGATATCCCTTTTCCAGACGGAGTGACTCAATCGCTCGGTATCCACATGCATCCGCACCAAATGGTTTCCCGGCTTCAATCATTGCTTCCCATACCTTCAGCGCGGAATCAACAGGGATATAGAGCTCCCAGCCGAGTTCACCCACGTATGTCACACGAGTAGCGCGCATGGCCACGCCAGCGACAACAACCTCTTGTGAACTCATGAAGGGGAAATTCTCGTTGCTCAAATCGTGCGTTGTCAGAGTTTGCAGAATCTCGCGCGCCTTCGGTCCCCAGATTCCAAAAACTGCAAGATCAGAGGTGATATCGCTGATCTCAACATCACTGAATTCAAGTTCGCGCCGCTTCTTGCGTAACCAACCACCATCATGGCCCGCAAAAGCAGTTCCGGTCACAATCATGAATTCAGAATCTGAAACTTGCGTGACGGTGTAATCCGATTCAATTCCACCTTGAGTATTAAGCGCTTGGGTATAGACCGTTCGGTTCGCGCCACGAACGACGTTATTCGCGCACACTAAATTGAGGAACTCGCCCGCACGCTCTCCCGTGATTCTAAATTTTGCAAAGCTCGACTCATCAAATATTCCAGCAGCAGTGCGAGTAATTTCATGTTCAACTTGGACCGCGTTTGACCAGTTCTTTCCAGCCCAATCGTGTGGCCGCGTCGCATCACTTCCCTGATGAGTCTGGTAGTAATTAACCCGTTCCCACGATGCCTTCTCACCGAATACCGCGCCATGTGCTTTATGCCATTCATAGACCGGTGAAACTTTCGCAGGACGCCCTGTTTGACGCTCTTCAAGCGGATAGTGAATGTCGTAATACTGCTCGTAGTTTTCCTGCACCCGATCCATCGTGAAGGCGGGCGAGTTATAGGAG
>Ga0007833_1000169_pt1 | contig 13879 bp, 12 predicted proteins | sample CryBogCBE25Jul07_FD_71204 | JGI IMG/M metagenome (GOLD analysis project Ga0007833, IMG submission 71204) | Freshwater microbial communities from Crystal Bog, Wisconsin, USA - CBE25Jul07 | ecosystem: Environmental > Aquatic > Freshwater > Lake | place: Crystal Bog, Wisconsin, USA | collected...
CTTAGAGCGGGATCCGCGGCGACGGAACCGCTCCCCGGATGCTCCCTCGGCCCCTCGGCCTGAAACGAAACTGCGGACGGGCCAGCCGACCCGTCCGCAGCGGTGTCATCCGTCCCTGGGTAGGGGGACTAGGAGAGGAAGGTCCCGCGGCCCGACTGACCGACAGCCACCTGGGTCGTCGGCGGATTGGCGGCCTTGGCCGGGGCGTCCATCACCTTCTTGAAGGCGGTACGGAACTTGGCCATGTCCTCCGGCGTGCCCACGGACACCCGCACCGCATTCGGCCACACCGGCCAGACCCGGCCGATATAGACCTTCTCCGCCTGCAGGGCGGCGATGACGGCGTGGGCGTCACGACCGGTCTGGATCATGAAGCAGTTGGACTGCGGCGCACCCACCAGCTTGTAGCCGTTGGCCTTCAGCCAGGCGAAGGTTTCGTTGCGGGTATCGGCCAGCCACTTCTTGCGGGTCGGAATCAGATCCGGATCCGTGATCGAGGCGTGGGCGGCGGCCAGCGCCGTCACGGGCATCGCGTTCTGCAGATAGGGTTCCAGCCTGGCCAGCAGATCCGGGCGGCCCATGGCGATCCCGCAACGGATGCCCGCCATGCCGTAGATCTTGGAGAAGGTCCGCAGGATGATCAGGTCCTTGCCCGCGGCCACCTGATCCACCACCGACTGCTCGTCGGACAGGTGGATATAGGCCTCATCCACCAGCAGCACCGACCCCGCGGGCTTGTTCTCCAGCGCCCACAGGATGTCCGCCCGTGGGGTGATGGTGCCCGTGGGATTGTTCGGGTTGCAGATATAGATGACGCCGGCGGAGGGGTCGGCGGCGACCATGGCCTTCACGTCATGGCCGATGGCGGCGGTCAGTGGCACGCGGTGGACCGGCGCCTTGACCACGGAGGCCGCGACCACGGGGGATTCATAGGACGGATCCGCCGTCACCAGGCTTCGGGTGGGGGAGGTGAAGGCCATCACCGTGTAGTGCAGCGGCTCGGAGGATCCGGCGTAGACGGCCACGTTCTCGGGCTTCAGGCCATGCTGCTCGGCATAGGTGTTGACGAAGGTCGCCTGAATGCCGGTGCGGTCATAGCGCCCCCCCAGGGGGGCGATCCGGGTGATCGCCTCCAGCGCAGCCTTGCTGGGGCCGAGGGGGTTTTCATTGGCGTTGATGATCACCGCATCGGGCGGCAGGACGCCCAGCCGCTGGGAGGCCAGCTTGGCATGGGCCATGGAGGCCTCGGTCAGGATCGGGGCCGCCGCAGCCACCGCGGTACTCCACAGGAAGGCCCGACGGCCGAGGGTCGATGGATCGGAAATGGTATCGCTCATGGTTGTTGCCCTTTGCGTCTGTCGCGGACTGGCCTGATCCGTCGAGCGGCCGCAACCCGCAGCCAAGCCTCATCTCCCGGCGTCTCTCTGTCGGCCCGTTCACGGAGCGTCACGCCGAATGAACGAAGGCGCAACCGACGGACGGCATTGCCCGCACAGCGACGTCGGAACAGCCTGATTTTGAGGCACTCCGCCCCCGGTTGAAGCAGGGTCGGCGGCACGGCGCGGGGATGGGCCGGGCATGAGCCCGCCGCTGAACGTCCAGCCCCGGCTCTGTGCGACGGCCGTCTGGATGCTGACGCTGTCCGCATCGCGGCTCGGCACCATGCGCGCCCCTAGGACATCAGCGTGTCGATCAGCCGCTCCTCCACCTCCGTCAGGGCGGAGCGCCGTCCCTCCCGCCGCCCGGTCTCCCGGATGCCGTTGATGGCATAGACAAGGGTCCGGCCATCCCGCCGGTTCCAGAACAGCCCGGTCAGCCAGCCATAGGCATCCCCCAGATGCCCCCGCCAGTCCGGAGAGCCCGCACCGAAGAAGGCGTCACCCTCCGCGGCGGTGCGGCCCTGGGGGATCTCCATGGCCAGACCGTACGCCTTGAACAGTCCCGCCACCCCGTCGCCCTCCGCCGTGTCGCCATTGGGACGGGCCGGGTCGAAGGTCCAGGCGGGAGTCTGCATCAGATCCAGGGTCCGGGTCCCGATGATCCGCCGACCGTCCAGGCTGCCGCCGTGCCGGTAGAGGGCTGCCAGCCGGTCCATGTCGGCCAGGCTGAGACGAAGGCCGCCCTGGGGGGAAAACAGAAAGCCGTTGCTGGCCAGGCGCAGGTCCGCCTCTGCCACCTCCGGCCCGTCGTGCGGCTGGGGAAGGGCCACCCGCGGCCAGGGAGGGACCGTGCCGTCGACCTGATCGGTCCAACCCCCTTCGTTCCATCTCAGGGCCCGCGCCGCCCGGGCCCGCTTGGCCGCACTGACCCCGCTCCAGTTGTAGCCGGCGTCGAGGCCGAGGGGGGCCAGCACGGTGCGGCTCATATAGTGGTCGAAGCGCTCCCCGGTCACAGCCTCCAGCATCTGCGCAATCAGGCAGAAGTTCACATCGGCATAGGCAAACCAGCGCCCGGGGGCATGCTCCGCCGGACCGAACCAGGCCCCGCCATCGAAGTGCCGCCCCCCGGGCTCGAAGGCCTCGGCCAGGTCATGCCCTGCCGGGACCGGATAGGACGGGCCGTTGCGCAGGCCGCTGGTGTGCGACAGCAGATGGCGCACAGTGATCGGACGATCGGGAAAGGCCGGATGCCGCAGCCGAAGGCCCAGCCGCGAAGCCGCGTCGTCGTCGAGGGCGATACGTCCCTGCTCCAGCAGCTGCAGGAAGCCCGTCGTCGCCACCATCTTGGAGACCGATGCCACCCGGAACGGATCCTCGAGGCCGAAGGGTGCCCAGCCATCGGCCCCGGTGCCGACCCGTCTGCGCCCCACGGCCTGTGCGAACAGCGGCGTGCCGTCGCCCCGGCGCAGGATGGCCCCGGCACTGACCGCCCCATCCGGGCCATCGGCCAGCAGGGGGGCCAGGGCGCTGCGCGCCTCGAAGGCGTCTCCACGGCCGGTCCCGGCCCCCAATCCCCCCAGGCTGGTCAGGGCCAGCATCATGGCTCGCCGGTTCATGTCACACCTCGCATGGCCCAGCATCCGACAGGAAACCCCGTCTCGCAACCCGCCCACGGCCCAGCGCCAAGTCCAAGCCGGCCTCGCGCCCTATACTATCCCGCGCATTAATATTACTGTGCGATAATACTGAATTTAATATTCAGGTACACGTCTAATACTGTGACAATTTGCCATATATGAATCCACATCTCACAGTGCGCTTTACTGGAACACGCGACATCCACGGAAGGCGACATGCTGCGAAACCTCAAGCCCGGCCATCTCAGTCCCGAGCCCGACCGACCCGGCAGCGGGAGCGGCGGCCGGATGATCGTGTGGTGTCTGGTCGCATTGACCGTCGCATCCTCTGCCTGGCTGATCTTCGGTGCCCCGATCTAGCCCCCGGTGGCGTGAACAGGTTCTGGATGCGCGCCCCCATCCGGGATTAGATGGGCCGGCTGGCGTCCGGCCAGTCTGAAGGGCGAAACCCGACCATGCCGACGACGCTGTCCTCTTCCACCTTCCTTCTCGGCGACCGCCCCGTTCGGCGCATGGGCTACGGTGCCATGCAGCTGGCGGGCCCGGGGGTGTTCGGCCCGCCCGAGGATCCGGACGGCGCCCGGGCGGTGCTGCGGGCGGCGGTGGCGGCGGGGGTGAACCACATCGACACCAGCGACTATTACGGCCCGCACGTCACCAATCATCTGATCCGCGAGGCCCTGTTCCCCTACCCGGACGACCTCGTCATCGTCACCAAGGTCGGCGCGCGGCGGGGGCCCGACGCCACGTGGAACCCGGCCTTTTCGCCCCAGGATCTGACGGCGGCGGTGCATGACAATCTCCGGCACCTCGGGCTCGACGTGCTGGAGGTGGTCAATCTGCGGTCGATGTTCAGCCGCCACGGACCGGCGGAGGGATCGATCGAAGCGCCCCTGACAGTGCTTGCAGAGCTGCAGCACCAGGGCCTGATCCGTCACATCGGCCTCTCCAACATGACCCCGACCCAGGTCCGTGAGGGACTGGGGATCTGCCGGATCGTCTGCCTCCAGAACCACTACAACATCGTCCATCGCGGGGACGACGCCCTGATCGACACCCTGGCCGCCGATGGCGTGGCCTATGTGCCCTTCTTTCCCCTCGGCGGATTTTCCCCTCTGCAGCATGCGAGGCTGGATGGCGTGGCGACCCGGCTGGGTGCGACGCCGATGCAGGTGGCGCTTGCCTGGCTGCTGCACCGTCGCCCCAACATCCTGCCGATCCCGGGCACGTCGTCCCTCGCGCATCTGCAGGAGAACATGGCGGCCGAGGCCCTCGCCCTGGGCCCGGAGGACATGGCCGAGCTCGATGCCATCGGTGGCCCGTCCGGGGTCTGACCTGCCGACCCCCGCGCGCAAGGGCTGTGCCGCCGGGGCGGCCGGGCGTCAGCCGCCGTGCGACAGGAAGTCGGTGATCGCCTCAGCGAGCCCCGGATCGGCCACGGCGGTGAGGTGGTCCCCGGAGACGATCCGCACCTCGCCTGCGGGCAGGAGCGCTGCGAGCGCCTCGGCCGAGCCATTGTCCTGATCCCGGTCACCACTGACCACCCGGACCGGGGTCGGGATGCCGCGGAGATCATCGACCCCGGTGGCGGCGAAGGCGGCGAGCACGCCGAGCATGGCCTCCGGCTTCAGGCCCCGGGCCGCCACCATGGCCTGGATCACCCGGCCAGAGCGCGGGTCCGCGGCGGCCTCCCCGTGACGGATGCCGTCCTCGAACATGGCTGCCCGGGCACCGGCCTGCATGATCCCGCTGTCGCCCATGCCCCCCAGCACCGCCCGTCCGGGCCGGGCCCCGCGCACCATCATCCGCACGGCCGTCCGGGCCCCGAGGGAATAGCCCACGAGGTCGTAGTCCGTCAGACCCAGGTGAGCGATCAACGCCTCCTGGTCCATGGTCAGGGTGTCCGGTCGCCAGGCGGCCGGATCCCCGGGGGCCGCGGAGGCCCCGTGCCCGCGCAGGTCCGGCAGGATCACCCGCCGTCCCAGAGCCGCCACTGCCGCCGCAATGCCGGGAGCGATCCAGTTGGACGGTCCGTCGGCCAGGAAGCCGTGGATCATCAGGGTCGGTCGCCCCTCGCCCAGTTCACGCCAGGCGATGGACTGTCCGTCGAAGCTGGCGAAGTGGTGGATCCCTCCGGTCCCGGTCATGGGCGGCATCCCTACCAGATGCGCACGCGGTCGGCGGGGGCGAGATAGAGGGCCTGCCCCGGTGTCACACCGAAGGCCTCATACCAGCCGTCGAGATTGCGCACGGTCTGGGCCCGGTACTGGGCCGGCGCATGGACGTCGGTCAGCACCTGCTGCCGCAGGGCCGGCTCCCGCGCCTTGTTCCGCCAGCTCTGGGCAAACGACAGGAAGAACTGCTGGTCCCCCGTCAGCCCGTCGCGCACCGGTGCGGCCTGCCCGCCCAGGGCCTGATGGAAGGCATCATAGCTCGCCTGCAGTCCGGCGAGATCGGCGATGTTCTCGCCCAGGGTCTGCTGGCCCTTGATCGCCAGGTCGGGGAAAGGCCGATAGGTGTCGAACTGGGCTGCCAGCTGGTGGGTCGAGGCCTCGAAATGGGCGAAGTCGTCCTTGGTCCACCAGTTCCGCAGGCGCCCCTGATCGTCGAACAGGGCCCCGGTGCTGTCGAAGCTGTGGCTGATCTCGTGGCCGATGGTGGCCCCGACACCGCCGTAATTGGCTGCGGCGGAGGCCGACGGATCAAAGAAGGGCGGCTGCAGATAGGCCGCCGGGAAGTTCAGGGCGTTCAGCACCGGCAGGTTCACGGCATTGACCGTCTGGGGCGTCATGAACCACTCGTCCCGGTCCACCGGGCGGCCGAGCTTGGCCAGTTCGTGGTGATAGGCGAACTCGCCGGCGCGGCGGGCATTGCCCAGGGCATCCTTCGGATCGACGATCAGGGCGGAATAGTCCTGCCACCGGCCCGTATACCCCACGCCGACCTTCAGGGCCCGGAGCTTGGCCTTGGCCGTGGCCTTGGTGGCGTCGCTCATCCAGTCCAGATGATCGATCCGGCGATCAAAGGCGGCGATCACGTTCTGCACCAGGGCCTCCACCTTGGCCTTGGACTCCGGCGGGAAGTAGCGGGCCGCGTAGATCTTGCCCACCGCGTCGCCCAGGGCCCCGTTGGTGGCCCGCACCCCCCGCTTCCAGCGGGCGGCCAGCTGGGGCGTTCCGCTGAGGGTCTTCCCGTAGAAGTCGAAACGCTCCTCGACGAAGGCCTTCGGCAGGAGATCGGCGGACCGGTTCAGCAGAAAATAGCTCAGATAGTCCCGCCAGACCTTGATCGGCGTATGGCCGGCAATGGCGGCGATGGCGGAGAGGGAGGCGGGCTGCCAGACCACGAAGTCCTTGCGCTGGCCCAGTCCGGCGGCCGCGAAATAGGCCTTCCAGTCGAGACCCGGGGCCTTGCGGGCAAAGTCTGCCGCCGACCAGTGATTGTCGCCCTTACGCACGTCCTCGTTCTCGTCGAGGGGGGCCTGGGCCGCAGCGATCTGCTTCTCCACGGCGAAGATGGCGGCCGCCCGGGCCTCGGCATCGGCGAAGCCCGCCAGGGTCAGCACCTTGGCGATGTGGGCAAGGTAGCGCTTGCGGATCGCCTCCATCCGCGGGCTGTCCGCCAGATAGTAGTCCCGGCTGGGCATGCCGAGCCCGCCCACCAGAAGCGTCGCCGAATACCGGGTCGGCTGATCCAGATCCGCGGCGATCCACAGGCCGAACAGGTTGGGCGTGTAGTAGTTGGTATTGTTCAGCACATCCACGTCGGCCCGCAGGGTCTGGCCCAGGGCCGTGGCCAGCTGGCGACGGGTGCGGAGAGCGGCATAGGCGGCCAGACGGGGCTTCAGCGGCGCGATCCCCCGGGCCTCGATGGTCGCCTCGTCCATGTAGGCGGCGTAGTAGTCGGCGATCTTGCGGGCCTCGGACCCCGGCGCCGGATCGGCCTTGGCGGCGTCCTGGATCAGGGCGGCGACCCGGCCTTCGGTGAGTTCGACAAGCTTGGCACCGGCCCCGTAGCCCGACCGGTCCGCCGGAATCGTCGTGGCCTTGTCCCAGCCGCCGTTGGCATAGGCGAAGAAGTTGTCACCGGGGGCAACGGTCAGGTCCCGGCCCGCGAGGTCCAGGCCCGAACCCAAGGGCGCGGGCGCGACCGGCGCTGCAGTCTGGGCGAACCCCGGACCACCTGCGGACAGGACGAGAGCGAGGGCCGTGGCGGCGAGAGGGCGTGAGCGCATGGGACATCCGGTCAGATCGCGTCAGTTGGGCCGACACGCTACCGCCGGATGGAAAATTGGCAATCGAAGATCCGGTTCCCGTTCGCCTAGCGGACCGTATCCTTTTCCCGCGGCGCCGAGACGCGGCGCGGACGGGACTCCAGCCTGGGCTTGGGCAGCAACCGGAAGCGTGACTGGCACCAGGCGAAGTCGACGCCCACGTCCAGCAACGCGTCGGACCGCCCGCACGGACAGGCAAACTCCATGACCCCCACCACCCGATAGGTTTCCCCCGCGCGCAAGGGCACCGCCTGCCCCGTCACATGGTTGGGGGCCGCATTGACACAGAGCACCAGATCATCCGGACCGACGGCGTCGCTCATGGCATCCTTCCCAGGTCTGTCAAACATCTCAGAACGATTGAAACGCCGGACATCCCCGAGACCGAACCCGCCGGGGCATCCGATGGCCCTTCACCCGGCCCGGGTCGGGGTCGCCCCCTCGAAATCACATGGCTCCCTATACGCCACCGGAGGGATGTCGCCAATGTCCATGAGCCGGGGCAGACACTTGCTGCGCGCCCCCGGTTCAGGCCACGATCGGTGCTCAACACCATCTGGAAGTGCCTGACCCCCATGTCCCTCCCTGAACCCCTGAATGAAGAGATCGTGCGCGGCCTGCCGGACCACGGCCCGGTGGTGATGATCAACTTCCTCCGATTTCACGAACGCTCGGCCGACAACGACGGGACGGGATGGGACGCCTATCTCCGCTACAGCGCCAACACCGTGCCCCTGATCAAGGCCCTCGGTGGCGCGGTCCTCTGGAGCGGGAAACCCGAAGGCATCGCCTTCGGTCCCCCGTCGACCGCCCTTTGGGACTATGTCGTGCTGGTACGATACCCGTCCCGGGCTGCGTTCCTGGACATGGTGACCTCGGCAGACTACGCCCGGGGCAATGTCCACCGGGACAACGGTGTCGCAGATCACGTGATCATGGCCTCCACCGAGACCTTTTCCCGCTTTCCGGCCCCGTGACGGCGGGGCCGGGGACGCAGGTCCTCCTCGGCCGAAGACGGCTCAGTCCGGATCGTCCTGCCACAGCCAGACCAGGGCCGAAGGCAGGGTCGCGGCCATCACCCGCGGATCGGCGTGGCGACCGCCCCGGGACAGGGTGAAGCGATACCGATACCCCCGGGCGGCCAGGGCTGCCGCCATCCGCCGGTTGGCCAGGGGCCAGTTGTGCCAGGTCTCCTCGGGGTCGTCGGCGTGCAGGTCCTGCTCGCCCACCTCGAGCCAGACGCGCAAGGGGGCGGGCGGAGCGGCGGGAATGAGGGTGGCGTGATACTCCCACGCCCCGCGGGGGGTCTGTGGATTCGGCGGGGACTGCTGGTTCACGAAGGTCCCCGAATAGGACAGGACCCGGCGGTACCGCTCCGGATGGAACCAGGCCATGGTGAAGGCGCAGGCTCCGCCGGAGCTGACGCCCAGGGTGGCCCGTCGGTCCGGGTCGTCGGTGAAGGTCACCCCCGTCTCCGCCGTGACCCGGGGCAGGAGCTCGGTCTCGACGAAGTCGCTGTAGGTGCCCGACACCGTGTCGTACTCCAGACCCCGCTGCGATCCCTGCGCGTCGCCGCCGCCGGAATCGATCAGGATCGCCGCCATGGCCGGAATCCGCCCGTCGGCGATGAGGTTGTCGAGCACCCGGGGCACCAGGTTCAGGAAGGCATGACCGTCCTGCACCACCAGAAGCGGCACCGGCGTTCCCGCCACATGGCCCGGCGGCACATAGACCCATACCGTGCGCAGATAGGGCTCCGCTGCCGACTGTTCGTGGGCAGGGGCCGCGATCCGGTTGCCATGGGCGTCCCGCCGTCGGGTGATGGCATTGTCAACCCGCCGGATGCCCGGATAGATCCGGCTGTCCGTGGATCTCAGGACCAGCGCATGCAGGGTTCCGGCGGGCACCTCCGGCCGCAGGACCGTTTCCGGTGCGGGGCTGTAGTCGGGGCCTATGATCCGGTCCGGCCCGGTCCCTGTCTCTTCGGACATCCCCGTCGAGCTCATCCCTTCAGCCGGTCACGCCAGGGGGTCAGATCCCAGCCGGGGTAGCGCACCTGGGCGCGGGCCAGCGTGGTTTCCGTCCAGAACGGATCGCCGGGGGGCTGAACCCCGAAACAGGCCAGCTGCTCGGGCGTCGCGGCGTTGAAGACATTGGCCCAGGGCCTGGTGTGGTGGAACGGCCAGGCCATGTAGCCGATGCTGTCGTCGCCCGCTCGCTTGAAGCAGGCCATGAAGGCATAGCGATAGCCGTTGGGGGCGGTCAGGTTCGTGCCCCGGTGATAGACGTCCGTCGTGTAGGCGATGGCGGTCCCGGCCGGGGCGGCGGCGGAGCGGGAACAGGCCTGCAGCCGGGCCTGGAGGTCGGCCTGAAACGCCGGGTCGGGATTCAGGGTCGCCTCCGGCCCCGCGATCCTGGCACTGTCGGGGCGGGTCACATAGTGGGTCGCGCCATGGGCATCGGTGACGTCGGTGAAATAGCAGAAGATGGTGACGGAGTTCTTCCGCGCATCCTCGGACGGCACGGTCAGGGTGTGGTTGACGAAGTCGGCATGGAAGGGCTGGTCGTAGTCGGCATCCCCCGTGAACTTGGCCCAGGCCTGGCCCTGGTAGAGGTGCACCTGGTCCGTCCGCAGGGCCTCCCTGGCAAAGACGATCAGGGCCGGGTGCACGCCGATCAGGTTCAGGGCGGGCGAGCAGGCAAAGGGCACGGACTCGATGGACTTGAACTGGGAGGGGTGAAAGGCCCCGATCACCCCGGGCTTCTTCCGGTCGAGGACCTCGTCGCCGCCGGTCACCCGCCCGAACACCGTGTCGAAATCCGCGCGGACGGCGGCACACTCCTCGGGCGTGAAGAACGACCGCAGCAGGACAACCCCATCCCGGTCCCACTCCGCCAGATCCTCAGGAGTGTGTCGCATCGCCGGGTCCCGTTCCATGTTCGTCCTGCTCCTGTCCGCCGCCAAGCCAACACGCTGGATGGCGCAATGGCAAGCCGGGCTGGATGGAACGCTGCATCCGGCGCCCGCTTTGGCCAAGAGCGATTGCCTTCGACGGCGCGGACCGATTAACTGGGACGGAGACTGTCCGGAGACAGACCGACGCAGAGATCGGCCATCGAGACAGGGCGGGGAGATTTCACATGACCGGACTTTCGCGATCGGCGCTGCTGGCGAGTGCCGCCGTTCTCGCCCTGGCGCTGGGGGGATGCAGCCGGACCGGGGAAAAGGCCGCGGCGATCCATGCCCCGTCCCTCGCGGACACCGCCGTCGCCGCAGTGCCGGAGAATGCGTATCCCGACCAGGTCTACTGGGGGGACACCCACCTCCACACCATGAACTCGACCGACGCCATCATGTTCGGCTCCCGCCTGACGCCGGAGGACGCCCTGCGCTTTGCCCGGGGGGAGAAGGTCCGCTCCACCACCGGCGTCGAGGCCCAGCTGGAACGGCCGCTGGACTTCCTGTTGGTGTCTGACCACTCCGAAGGCATCGGCACCGGACGGGAAGTGTTCAACGGCAACTCTGCCTTCATGGCCGACGCGACCCTGAAGCGCTGGCATGACCTGATGCTGGGATCCGCCAGCGACCAGGAGACCGCGGCCCGGGAACTGATCGGGGCCTTCACCCACCAGAAGCTGCCCGCGCCCCTGATGAACCTGGGCAATCTGGTGCGGATCACCTCCTCCACCTGGGAGCAGCAGCTGGCGACGGTGGAGCGCTACAACACCCCGGGCAAGTTCACCGCCTTCATCGGCTATGAATATACGTCCACGCCCAAGGGCAACAACATGCACCGGATCGTCATCTTCCGTGACGGAGCGGACAAGGTGGGCAAGATCCAGCCCTTCTCCTCGATCTCCAGCCCCAATCCGGAGAAGCTCTGGGCCTTCCTGTCCAACTACGAGCAGACCACCGGCGGCAAGGTGCTGGCCATTCCGCACAATGGCGACCTGTCCAACGGTCTGATGTTCGCCCTCACCGACTTCGAGGGCGCGCCCATCACCGGCGACTATGCCAGGCGCCGCGCCCGGTGGGAGCCCCTGACCGAAGTCACCCAGATCAAGGGTGACAGCGAGAGCCACCCCTACCTGTCCCCGGACGACGAGTTCGCCGACTTCGGCAAGGCGGGCTTCGACCAGGGCAATCTCGACCTGTCCACCCGCAAGACCAAGGACATGCTGGCCGGGGACTATGCCCGGGAGGCGCTGAAGCGCGGCCTGATGCTGCAGCAGAAGCTGGGCACCAACCCCTTCAAGTTCGGCATGATCGGCGCCACTGACAGCCACACGGCCCTCTCGTCGGCCGGAGAGAAGGGCTACATGGGCGACGACGCCGGCGTCGAGCCGGGCCCCGCCCGGGCCAGCCACGTCCAGACCAATGCCGAAAGCGGGCTGGCGCGCACCGGCTGGCAGTTCCTCTCCGGCGGCTACACCGCCGTCTGGGCCACGGCCAATACCCGCGGTGCCATCTGGGACGGGATGATGCGCAAGGAGGTGTACGGCACCACCGGCACCCGGCTGAAGCTGCGCCTGTTCGGCGGCTGGGACTTCGGGGCCAAGGACCTGAAGGGCAATTTCGTGCAGGCGGGCTACAGCCGCGGCGTGCCCATGGGCGGTGACCTGCCGGCGACGAAGCGCAAGGGTCCGCCGACCCTGATGGTCAATGTGCTGAAGGATCCGCTCGGAGCCAATCTCGACCGGGTCCAGATCGTCAAGGGCTGGGTGGACAAGGCTGGCCAGACCCACGAGCACGTCTACAACGTGGCCTGGAGCGACCCGGACAAGCGCAGGCTCGACGCAAAGGGCAAGCTGCCCGCCGTGGGCGACACGGTAGACCTGGCCCACGCCACCTATGCCAACACCATCGGCGCGGCGCAGCTGTCCACCGTCTGGAAGGATCCGGACTTCGATCCGTCGGTGCGGGCCTTCTACTATGTCCGGGCGCTGGAGATCCCCACCCCCCGCTGGCCCGTCTATGACGCCGTGCGCTACGGGGCCAAGCTGCCGGCGGATGCCCGGCTGAAGGACCAGCAGCGGGGCTATTCCTCGCCCATCTGGTATGACCCGAAGGCGTGAGCGGGCCTGACATGCCGGGTCCGGACATGACGCGGCTGCGGGCCCGGGCCATGGCCGTCCTGCGGGAGCCGTTCCTGCACTTCGTCCTGCTCGGCCTCCTGATCTTTGCCTTCAACGCCTGGCGCGGAGGGGTCGGCGATCCTGCAGACCGGCGCATCGTGGTCAGCCAGGCGGAGGTCCAGCGCCTGATCGGCCAGTGGATGCAGACCTGGCGGCGCCCGCCCACCCCCGGCGAGGTGGATGCCCTGATCCGCGACCATGTGAAGGAGGAGGTCTATTACCGGGAGGCCCTGCACCTGGGTCTGGACCGCAATGACGAGGTGGTCCGCCGCCGGATGCGGGCCAAGATGGAGTTCCTGGCCGTCTCCCAGCTGGAGCAGCAGACCCCCACCGACGCCACCCTGCAGGCCTGGCTGGACAGCCACCCGGCGCAATATGCCCAGGGCGCCCGCTACAGTCTCGACCAGGTCTATGTGACGGCGCGCCAAGGCGATGCGGCAGCCGACGCGCGGGCGGCGGCGATCCTGCGGCGGCTGCGGGGCGGCACCGACTGGCACCGGGCCGGGGATCCGCTGGATGCCCCGGGGCATGTGGAGGCGGCCGATTCCGCGGGGCTCACGGCCACCTTCGGGCCGGACTTTGCCACGGCGGTGGCCGGCCTGCCGACCGGGCGCTGGGCGGGGCCGGTCCGCTCCGGTCTTGGCCTGCATCTCGTCCGCCTGCGGCAGGTGATGCCCGGCCATCCGCCGAAGCTGGCCGAGGTCCGTCAGACGGTGGAGAACGACTGGCGCGCCGCCACCCTCGCCCGGCGGGAGGCCGACGGCTATCAGGCCCTGCTGGATGCCTATGACGTGCGGATCGAAAAGCCGAAATGATCCGCCGCCGACCTCCGGGCATCGCCCTCCTGATCCTGCTGCTGGTCATGCTGGGCGCCGCGCACAGGGCCGGGGCCGACGAGTTGAAGCCCGGCTATCTGGAGCTGACCCAGACCGCCCCCCTGTCCTGGCGTCTGGTATGGAAGGCCCCCCTGAAGGCGGGGCTGGCCGGGGTGGCGACCCCGGACCTGCCCCGGGACTGCGTCATCACCGCCCCCCACAGCGCCCTGGTGGGCGTGGTGGTGGCCACGGAGGAGACGGTGACCTGCGCCCGCCCCCTGACCGGACGGGAGATCGGTCTGGCCGGTCTGGAGACCACCGTGTCCGACGTGCTGGTGCGGATCGCCCCCCTCGGACAGCCGGTGCAGGCCGCGCGCCTGACCGCCGCGGAAACGCATGTCACCGTTCGCGCCAAGCCGGACCGGCTGAATGTGGCCCGCACCTATTTCGTGCTGGGGGTCGAACACATCCTCACCGGCTATGACCACCTGCTGTTCGTGGTGTCCCTCGTCCTGCTGCTGCGCACGGGCTGGCGGATCGCCAAGACGGTCACCAGCTTCACCCTGGCCCATTCCATCACCCTGGCCGGGTCGGCGCTGGGGTTCCTGGGCCTGCCCCGGGCCCCTGTGGAGAGCACCA
>Ga0007833_1000180_pt1 | contig 13496 bp, 19 predicted proteins | sample CryBogCBE25Jul07_FD_71204 | JGI IMG/M metagenome (GOLD analysis project Ga0007833, IMG submission 71204) | Freshwater microbial communities from Crystal Bog, Wisconsin, USA - CBE25Jul07 | ecosystem: Environmental > Aquatic > Freshwater > Lake | place: Crystal Bog, Wisconsin, USA | collected...
GAAAAATCCCATCATTTAATCTAATATGTGGTGGATTTCCTTGTCAGGCTTTTAGTATAGCACAATGGAAAGATAAGAAAGCATTTGATGACCCAAGAGGAACATTGTTCTTTGAAATTCTAAAAATTATTGATGTTCATAAACCCAAATGTGTTCTACTTGAAAATGTGTCGCATCTAACAAAAATCAATAAAGGCGTTGTTTTACAGACTCTGCTTAAGTCCTTGAAAACACGAGGATACAAGGTATCATATCAATTGTTGAGTCCCCACCAATTTGGCATTCCTCAAAACAGAGAACGAGTTTATATTGTTGCTACTGCTTCAGATAAAGAATTTAACTTCAAAACTCTATCTAATAAAACATCAAATTGTAAGTTGGCAGATATACTCGATACTGATGTTTCAGAAGATTATTATATTGATCCATCTAAATATGTTATTCTTGATAAAACGCAAATAAAAACTCAATCAAAAAGTGGGCTGAAATTCTGTGGATATCTAAAAGGTGAACTAAGAAAGGTAGGAGCAAAAGAAAATACAGAGCATCTATCACGAGTTCATAAACAATTAATGCGTATTTATAGCAGTGATGGAACACATCCTACTTTGGCTGCATCTGAAACTTCTGGTAGATATCATATCTACGATGAAAAAACAAAAAGAGTAAGAAGACTAACTCTAAATGAATGCTATAAGTTAATGTCTTACCCATCTACATTTACAAAAAATACAAATAAAGGCGTGGCGTATAAACAAATTGGGAATAGTGTATGTGTACGTGTTATTGAAGAAATTATCAAAGAGATGACTCTGCAAGAAGTGATGTAAGAAGTTGGTTTAATGATTCCTTAGCATATACAGACATATTTGGGTAATTTACAATTTTTGTCCTTAGTTCTTTAATGAATTTTGAACAGATATTGCTTTCAAACAATAATGATTGTTGGAGATAAGTTAGTGTAAATCCATGAAGTGAATCGACGCAGATATTATTCTTAACAATTTGTTTAGAGGTTTTTGCAGTTGTAATTACAAACTTCAGGGGTATTCTTGAGTCACTTGTTTTTTTATCAAATGTAGATATTATTGATTCAGTAATAGTAATTTTATGCTTTACTTCTATAGCAATCATAGGAGTTGGAAGATCTTTAAATGCTTCCACATCACCATAAGACTTACTATGATTATCCGGTGCGGTATGCTCTTTTAGTTTTTTTATAGTAATACCACTCCATAAATATGGTTGAACTATGGATAGTAATGTATGAACTACTATAACTGGAATAACGGACACCCCACTTCCAAGTTTATTTATTTCTTCAAGTATATTTGAAACATCAAGTAAATCAAGTTCTTTTGAGGATTCAACAATAGATGTTTTTAGTTTTGTATTTTGTTGATTCCTATTCTTTAGAAATTGAATTAGATATGTGAGAATATCTGTTAAAACTTCTGTAGTTGCAGTAGTATTTATGACTTCTACAATATTTAGAAAAGCAGATTTACATTCTTTGGGTGATATTTTTCCTGTATATGATTTACTAAATGCCTCTGCTTTTTCAAAGGACCGAGTAAGAGCAAATTCAGTTGCAGTGTCATATAACTCTTTTTTGAATAGATAATCACACACATTACATTTATCTATTGTTCTTAGACTATATTTACCACCAATTTGGGTTTGATGATTTCGTGTATCCCAATCAGGATATTTTAGTTTTGCAACAACTGATACAATTGTTGCCTTTAAAGGAGCCCACGCCTTAGATATATTTCTTGTGATTATATCAAGTTCATCTTTAATACAGATACTATTATTTTTCTGAATTATACGAGAAGTATCAAGTATATCAGCATCTATCGCTTGTTGAAGTATATTTACATAATCAGTCATTTCTTGTTCTACTTTTACATCAATTTTTGGTGCTGAAACTGGCGTAGAATCTTTCTGCGTAATCATCTCAATCAGTTCCTCTTTACTCTTTCCTGTGATGCCCTTGATTTTGCGTTCCTTACAGAGTGCCTTGAGTTCGTCTTTCTTCATCTTGGATACTTTGGTTTTGTTGGTGCTTTGGGATTCAATTTTTGGATCGCAAAGTACCGGTTTGAAATGTTGGTCTAAAATTGAAATGGTTCTTATATATTTTTTTAAAAATGGATCTCGTTTCCGGCAAAAGATATGTCATTACATTTGAAGATTTATTATTTATTGGGTTGTACGTAAGAAGTGATACCGTACATCATTTCAAAGAGGTGTATGGGTTGAGTGATACACCCGAAGAAGCAACCTTTAGTAACAAGTGTACATTTATTGGTCCCATTGAACCCTACATTGACATGCATACCATTTTAGATTCTATTTTGTAGGGGCAAGCCCCTACGACCCCATAATGTAGGCTTGTCCCTACAAAAATTGAAATTGTTCTTATATATTTTTTAAAAAATGGTTTCCATGGAAATTCGCATCGGCAAACTTACCTTTCGTCTCGTGGATTACTCTACATTAAAACATAAAGGTCATTATATTATTCGTACTTCACAAAGTTTACATGCGTGTTACATTGCAGGAAGGCTTTTAGAATATGTATTCGACAAAAATCCACGATTCATTCGAACGGGAGAGGATGGAAGCGGATATTTTCAATCGTCGGGTGCACGGTTCTTTGTTCGTGAAATTTATGGTGAAAAACGTGGTCTTCGTACGTTTAATGCCATGAATTACTTTTATGAACTTGTTCCCAAGAAACAAGAAGCACAGCAAGCCATGGAGAAAAGGGCCCTTCAAATGATATTACGAAACATAATTGGAGACATCCTCTTTACGTATGAATAATGGAAGTACCGTATTATCGTATAAAAGGTCGAGGTGACCTTTATTCGATCGTGCATGAGAAAGGAGTATGGTCTGGTGTCTTTCAAGGATACATTACATGTGAATCCTGTAATTGGATTATTCTTTTTTCCAATAAACACGGACTACGGGAGTTTACCCAAAAAGATAAATATTTTTTATTGGAAACAAAAACACAAGGTGACCAAAGAAAAATGGAACGCCGCGTTCTTCTTCTCCTCTTGCGAAAAGTAACGGGGGATCCTACTTTTACCACTGAAATAATGGATCGCGTGTAATTTTACGTAGTAGAATCGTGAGCATTGTTTTTTCCCAATGTTTTTGAAGACGATCAATATCTCTCATCATGTCCTTTCCATAAATACACCAGCTTGTGTAAGACACTTCACGGATGACATATTTACAAATGGGTTCAATGCCAACCTGACGGGCTTCTTTGATCGCTTGATCCGTCACATTGAATTGACTATAATAATCCATCATATGGTTAAGTACAGTGTTACCTTTTAACTTTGTTGAAATAATTTGTCAATATTCCTTGTAGTAAAGCGAATATACACATGACCATGACTATTTTTATAAAATCTTTTTTTGTTGGTATCTCAATTTTTGTTTCTTTATTACTGAATCGTCCAATGTTATAGTGAATTAAATTTTCAAAAAAGTTGACAAATAGATACACGAAAAAAGAAATGGCAATGATATGAAAACTTGCTCCTGAAATAATATACATATAATCATGGAGTATATTTATACCGACGGCTCATGCTCTAATAATGGGTACAAAAATGCCATTGCTGGTATCGGTATCTATTTTGGCGAAGGAGATCCAAGAAATGTATCCCAGCGTATCGAAGGTAAACAATCGAACAACACGGCAGAATTAGGCGCCTTGTTACATTTATACACGATAATAGAAGCGGATATACGAGCTGGCAAACCAATTGGAGTCGTAACCGATTCCATTTATGCGATACGTTGTGCTACTACGTATGGCAAAAAATGCGCGGATGCAAAATGGAAAAAGGATATACCGAACAAGGAAATGGTAAAAAAAGCGTATGAACTCTACAGTGGAACCAAGGTAGAGTTCATTCATGTCATGGCGCATACTGGAAACACCGATGTTCATTCCTTGGGGAATCATGCAGCCGATCGATTAGCAAATAAAGCAATTACTTAAAAACATGATACGTTCTAAAGGTATGCGGTGGTTGCTGTGTGTTTTTGCCAATGCACTTACACCAAAATTGTGTATTCAGTGTAAACATTTTATTCATAACCCGATAAGTCCTGACTTTGATACATGTCTTCTTTTTCCTCGTCCCGATAATTTTGCAACATTGCATTTAGAAAAATATAGGTATTGTTCAACTGCTCGTGAATTTGATCATTTATGTGGAAAAAATGGTAAATATTTTATAGATTTGGAAAAGTATAATGGATTATACTAAATTCGTGTAATCGGCTTCACCAATGCGTCACGTTCCTGCTTGTACTCTTCAAGACTTTTACCTGTTTTACCAACTTTATCAGGCGTATAGGTTTCTTCGGGGGTATGGATAGAATACTGATCTTCGACTGTCGCAAATCGTCTTAATTGTCGGGCTCCTCCTACGCCTTTAGCTGATAAATCTTCAGGACTCTGGTCTAAAAAACTAAACGTATCGCTCATTCTGTTCATACCAAAAATGGAGTAGCATTCGGGGTCACCATTTCCGTTCGTAGCCTGCTGATTGATCGCGACCTCCTTTGGTAACAAATATGAATAAATATCATCCCCAAACAAAACCTGCTTCGATTCTATTTGGTAGAGTGCCGGTACCTTGGTCACCTGAGAAGGAAGCATGACCTGTTCGTTTTCTAAAAAAAGAATGGTGTTTCCTTTAGAATCGCGTTGTCTTCGATCGATACAAATGAAGTGTATCTCCTGACTCAACTTTGTTTTTGCCACCTTTTGAAGTAATTTTTTGGAAGGATCACAAAAATTACTATAGTAAATTACCACTGTCATACTTGAATAGAACGAATTATTTTTTATATTGTTCCTTAATAGTATGAAAATACTGGTATTCATGTCCGACAATAGAAAACTGGATACATCTATGGAAACGGCCGATTATCCCTCTTTTGCTGCATCGATTAATTCTCACTATTGTAAACAACATGGCTATGATTTTGTTTATTTTCATCCTTATTTATACAAGAAATATGGCCCAAAACATAAAACCATGAAAACCATCTCCTTGGAACAAAAGGGGGTCGTTCAAGATAAATATTTATACAATTGTTTTGATCCAATTACAAAAGAACCGAGACATGCAGCTTGGTCAAAACTATTGAGTACACAACGAGCATTACAACTTCCCTATGATTATGTAGTGTACATTGATAGTGACTGTATTTTTAAAAAAAATCAATCGATCGAAGAGTTCATTCGTCCCTATTCCAAGGAGATTCTTTTTTTAAATGATAAACCATATCATTACGATAAACCATGTAGTGGGTTTTATATTTTAAAAAATACCCCCGCTACAAAAAAATTTGTAAAAGATTGGTACCATGTACAGTTGCCTGAAAAAAATAAAGAACATGCATGGGAACAATCTGCTTTATTGACAATTTTTGAAAAGTATGATGTACAATTGATAGATGACTGGATGTTTAAAGAAAAAAGAGGTCAATTCTTAAGACACATAGGCAGCTTTGATGCACAAGGACGAATCCCTTACTTTAAAGCTTTTATGAAAAAACACAAAATCCCCTTTGCTACTGATATAAAAGTCATCCCCTTTTCTACAAAGTCAAAAACAAAAAAATTGATATAAAATAACTCTTCCTACTATAAAGAATGAAGTATTCCAGCAAAGAAGAAAAGGGTATCCTCCATTTTCAATTGTCTGGCGTGGATAAAAGCTTTGCCAATGCCATTCGTCGCACCCTGATTGGTAACATTCCCATTCAAGTCATGAAACCAGAAGATTGTGTCATTCATACCAATACCTCTCGATTTACAAATGAAATGATTAAGCTAAGACTTTCTTGTATTCCCATTCACGAAACAAACATCAACAAACAACTCACCATTGAATGTAGCAAGAAGAATGATACCACTCACCTCATTTACGTAACTACCGAACACTTTACCCCCAAATTGTTCCCACCTACACGCATCGATAAAACCGAGAGGTACATTGATTGGTTGAGACTTAGACCAGACGAAGAAATCTCCTTTACTTGCAAAACCAGCATTGGAACGGCCAATCAATGCGGAGCTTATAATTCGGTAGGTACGTGTTCCTATGGACAAACCAGAGATGTAGAGGCAAGTGATCGTGCATGGGGTGAAAAAGAGAGAACAACCACGAAAGAAGACTGGGACTTTTTAGATGCCAAACGATACGTGATTCCCAATTCCTTTGATTTCATTTTGGAAACCATTGGGGTCTTTACCAATGAACAATTGTTAACCTTATCGACAACCATTTTGATTTTACAATTAGAACAGTGTGCCAAGTCCATTACTATTACCCCTTCGTTGACCACTATAGAGGATTGTTTTGATGTCACCATTACGGGAGACTATACGATTGGTACGATTACGATCCCCATGCAAGGGGATTATACGATTGGAAAATTATTGGAATATGAATTGTATCAACGCTTTTTAGCTAAAGAAGTAACGTACGTGGCCTTTTACAAGAAACATCCCCATGATACGGTTGGAATATTACGAGTGGCAGCCAAAGGTGCTACTCCAGAATCGATACGAACCATGGTAGACGCTGCCACAGAAGCATCGATTCAAAAATGTAAAGAATTTGCAAGTTTATTATAATGAATCCGGATGAAATCCAAACCATTCAAACACTATTGCAACAAAACAACTCTTTTTTTCCTTACGAAAAGAACAGTTATCATTATTTACACAATCAGTTGTTTCATACATCTTATCCGTATGACAAGGGATTTACACCATCTCTCTTTCATCTGTCTTTATACAAGGAAATCATACAACAAAAACGTTTTTATTCTATAAAGGAATCCGTACCTTTTTTAAGGCAGGAAACCCTTTGGGGACCGGACCAATCGGCTTGAAATACAATTTATAATTTGCAATGACTTCTTTTACCGTTTTATTTTTTGCTTTTGGATATAAATACACTTCATAGGCGTCTTGGGATCGTGCACTCGATAAGACGTCTAGGATAGAATCATCTGCATCAAATTTGTCCCAATGTTTTGCATCTACCATTTTGTGACCATTTTTATAGATAAGAACTACTTTCCCTTCTGCTAATTTCGCCCACCATTTTTCAAGGGGAAGATTTTTACCCCACACACGTGATACTTTTCTTGTTTTCATTACTCTTTCCAACTATATTTACATACGTACTCTTCTACTCTCTTTTTGGACAAGGAGCGTGGATACAACTCTTGCAAATAAATGGTATGCAAATCGTACAAGACTGACTTTAATGGATGATCCTTTGCCTTTTCCTTCTTGAACATGAAACAGTCCCGATACGTAGTATAGAATAGTTGAGTCTTCTCCTGTATTTTTGTTTCCAAGGCATCCGCCTTGACACGATCTTCTGGAAAATAAAATAAATATTCCTTGAGTTCAGGCTTATGTCTCAATTTGAGATACCTTTCAGGAAAGGGTACATTTTGTTTTAGCTTTTCAATCGAATGATGCATAAGATTCCTAATCTTAGATCGTAGACCCTTGTACTTGAAGACAAGTCCTTTGCAAAGTCCGCGTTGAGCAGCCTCCTTTGCTTCTTCCCAGGAAAAAAACCAATGACGATGAGGCGGAAAAAGGTCTGCTAAAAACTCTTTTTTCCCATGAAACTGGGCTACACATACAAGGGATGGCTTAGTAACTGGTGTAACAATACGATGATCTGGATGTTGAATGACAAAACTATAAGAAAGATTTTTATTCAGCATCTCGTAATCAAGACCGACTTCCTTTTTACAATCTTCAAACAACTCTGCAAAGGTACGCTTGGAATCAAACGTACAGTTTGCACCAATGTTGGATTTAGTGGCAATGCGCCATTCCTCATCATAAAAGAGATTGATCATGACCCCTTCTACAAAGTCCTCCACTACATAGTCGCTCAAAGGAATGGACTCATCTAGTGGCACCGATTTACCAGGAGACATACAAATCAGTGTATCCCCCTTGTAAATGACCGAACGAAAGTTACGAAACACGGGATCATACTTCTTCTCAGGCGGATATTTGAGCAAGGTATATGGTCCTGCAACAGAATGCATCATTTACTATTCTTTCACTGAATCGCTTTAGATACTTTTTCTAAAGCTAATACAATGGAGTTGAAACCTCAAGATATTCTCCATCTTACATCTCAAGAGTACAACGGTTTTTTTTTAATCGTAGACATTACTCCCACCTACTTGAAGGTACGTAATCCAACGGATGAATATACTATTCCTATTCAAGATGGGGTTCTGGAAGACATAGAAGTGGTACTGGTACATTCTGCCGTAATTCCTGGGTTTGCAGAAACAAGAGGATTTGTACCAGAAAAAAAAGTTCGTATCGAAGTGGATTTTCAACCAGATCCACTTTATGGAATCATTCAATCTTTAGAAAAAGATCAATTGGAAATTTTATTGACCGATGGTACCTTGATTTACATTGATTTTGAATACAAAGGACCACCTCCTTCCATTCTTTCCATTACCTTGGATGCTGGTTTAGAAGTAGAGTATGAAGAAATGGATATTTTTGTATCCGAGAGTCAATCCAGGTTTACCTTGGATCGTCAAGTAAGTGATTTAATGGATCGTCTATTGACCAAACAAACATCCAAACACATTCAAGAAGTCAACCAAATTGTACAAAGATTCAAAGACCTTCGTCATACCTTTTCTACGGCTACGTTAGAACCAAAGTGGAAGCGTGAGAAGCAGTATCCATGGGCGTTTCCCATTGTTTCCTTGAAACGTAAACTCTATCCATTGGATTTGGACAATGAACAATGGTTACAGCGTATCCAGGGTCTTCAAGACAAAACAGAATCGTATCTAAGTATCTATAAACAAATTGTACAAGAGTTTCAACCCTTTTTTAATGAAAAAGGAGAAGAAGTAACCGACACGAAACTTACCTTTATTGCCAATGGAAAAATATGTAAAACCTATCCTAAAGAAGAATCACGCTTGAAATCGGCCACTTTGATTCCACAAGTAGTGACTACTCCTTATGCCCTATTACATACACCACCTGAAGTGATTCATCCTAACGGTTACGTAACGTTTCGACCTCAGTATTATCAATATCAATCGTCACAACTTCCTTTGTTGCATCGACTACCGTACCAGTCGATTGTACCCCATTTTACGTATGCGGATGGTATAAAAAGAGATCGAATTGTGTTACCCGAAGTACAGGATCAATTGGTCACATTTGATTTATTTTCCATTTATCATTATTTACAATATTTAGGTCCCTTTGATTTGAAAAAGAATGATCTTCGTGAAGACGATATTTCACGATTTTGGTACCCATTGGCAAGATCCGTTCAAAATTATCGTAAACCAAACTATCCATCATATCGTGCAAGTCCACCAGAAGTATCGCTTACCATGGATCAAGTGTCTCTCCATGCAACGACGGAAGCCATGGGCTTTGCCTTGGATGAAAAAGCATCCGTTGACAAAATCGATTTGACCAAATCGGTATCCCCTCCCATTGTAAAACAGTACCCTACTGTGAAAGCTCTCAAAGCGGACAAGGGTGTGTTGTTTTATGACAAGGAATATGATCGCACGGATTACAGCGAAATGGAAGCGTACACTACGATAGAAGAAATGATGCGATTTTTAATTCAAGTCAAACGAATGCTACCATCGTCCGCCGCCTTGTATGCGCCTCATTTCTTGAACCAAAAGAAACGCATCGTCAACGGCGAATATGCCAAAGTAGGGGAGCATTACTACAAGCGAGTCCAAGATGATTGGAAACTGGATGAAACTTGTTCGGGTCCTTATCCTTGTACCGTACAGCCGGATTGTGAACCACCCTGCAACGATTTTCTATTCAAACTAAAACAAAATACATTGAATACCCTGGTACAAGAAGTACAAATAGACTATTACAAAACTGCCTTGGAACGTACTGCTTATTTACAAAAGAAGAAGGATTCGTTTACACGTGAAATGGAAAGAATGCGTATCTTGAAAGAACGGCATCCCGTACAGATTGCAAAAACAGCCGTCAGTCACATTACACAATCCCCCTACATGAACTTATTACAATTTATTTTACAAAAACCTTACCAAGAACGATACAAGGAATTAAAACAATTCATTCAACAATATACAAGGGTTGCTTTGAAAGGAGAAGATCCCGTATGGTACTACTGCGAGGAAACCGAAACAAAATTGTTACCGCTTGTGTTTGAATCATTGATCGACGCATATGAAAACAATACCTATGCTGCTCAATTAGAAGAATTGAAAAAACAAGGTCATTTACAAGTCCAAGAAGATAGCATCGTCACTACCGTAGGCGGTATTTTTGTAGCACCGTTGGATAGCTCTTCCAGTTTTGACGATATGGTACGTAGTACCGTCGTAGAAGATTTCTTTTTAGAATTACCCCGCGATGTACATCCCAATACACCCTTGATTGTAGAGATTCTCAATGAAACTTCGACCTTGGCCAAAGTCAACGTCACACGATACTACAATTACATGATTCATGAACTTGTCGCAGAGACGTCTATTCTTGTAAAAAGTATTGCCTTTGTATTGAAAGTAGCCGAGATACTGTATCAAACCAACATAGAAGATGTAATCCCTGCCTTACTTAAACGTCAACCACGGTTCAATGTCATTCTTTCACGCTTTCACATGGAAGAAGAAGCCTTGACACGAAAGGCCATCATAGAAGAAATGAAAAGTATTTCTACCAAATATGGGGTTCAAATGATTCAAACCAAATCCGTCACCCGAACAAAATCCTCTTCTTGGAAAACATTTTTACCACCTTTTCAAGTAAGAAACCATCCTCCTTTTCAAGCCATGTTTTCTTTGCAGGAACGTGTGAAACAAGAACCTGCCATGGAATCTACTAAAATCAGTAGTTGGAGAGGTGAATTTCCAAAGAAAACGGAGGACGTTACCCCCACCCATCGTATGAAAAGCATTTCTTTTACGTATAATGCCGTACCTCCCGTCGTCCTTCCCTCTACCCCCGTATTGTTAGATAAATTACCCGTACAAGAAGAAAAGAAACCCATCCAAAAATCATTCGAATTGATGACACCACCTTTGAAACGTGACCTTGCCAAGTTATTACCAGTAGATTTTATACCACCTACGATTCCAGTTCTTTATCTTCGAACCTTTATACAAAACATTGCTCGCGCCTATCCTTCCTTTCTTTTGCATACCATTTCTTTTCAACAAATACCCTTGTCTCTTCCCTTTCTTTCCTTACAACACAAACAAAAATTAACGGAATTAATGAAAAGACAAATCTTTACAGATCTTCGTGCTTTTGAACCTGCTGGACTTGGATTAGATACATTGTTAGAAGATCCAGAAATAAAAGATATCATGGATGCCTTGAAAGGACCATGTAGTCGTACCGAATATGAATACTACATTTTTTTCATCTTTCAAAAATACATTACGTATGGGGATCGTAAACGGACCTTGACTTTGCTAACCCTTTACATAGATACTTTCCTTAAAGAACACAAGGGTATTTATTTAACGTATGAGGAGATTCAACGTAAAACCTTGAAAGATAAGGCAACAGAAGCCAATCAACGTCGTGTTCTCTTTAATGCCATGGATCCTGAAAAGAAATTTACCAGTTTATTTTTAGAAGAAACCAATTTGACGAAAAAAGCACAACTTGGAAGAAGTCGTGATTATATCGCTGATCGTTATGAAGCCAATGAATTTGTTACGACAGAAGCCATTGATCTACCTGATGGTGAACCATTTGTACAGACCGAGGTAGATCCCTTGGATTTATCCTTGACCCAAATGGCACGGGATGTAGATTTTGGTACAGATGGAAATGAAAATGAGGAAGAAGATTAAAATAAGGTATTGTAATATGGATCGATTAACGATTGCTATTTTATTATTTTTAGCATCTTTTGGGTTAGTTCATTGGATGAAACCCATTCTAATTTATCAACCAGATGGAACACTACGTCCATTTGGAATAGGATACCGTAAAAAATCCGTCACTCCCTTGTGGTTAGTCGTCTTCTTGTTAGCCATTTTTTCTTATACTGCATCCATTTACATTAATCTGTAATCGTATATAGTTTCTGTTCCGGTTTATCTTCCGTTTCTGCCATGGCAATATTGTGTTGCAAAACATAGTCTTCTGAGGATTTGGTACATTCCGTATTCATTAAAATAGTATAGGAGCTACTAATCGCTACGCTTCCCGCTAATAAAAACCAAATCCATTCTGCTACCAATTCTTTCAACCGAATGACTTGCAACAAGGCTTCTTTTTTCACCGGATCATCCAGCAATACTTCTTTCATAGAGTCAAACGTAGTTTGGAAATTTTTAGTAGTAAATAAATTCAACAGTAACGATGGATCTTCGTATACATATTGGAGTGGTTTATCCGGAACTAACAATTCTAACAATGCCTTGGTACCTCCCGCAATTCTGGCTACTATATATCCAAAGGTATTCGAGAATGGTTTCTTCCAATCTGGAAAAAAATACAAGGCGACCAATGTACTTCCAAACATAAAGGTCCATGGTAAAAAGGTAGCGCGAAAGACTGGCATGGGTGAACTACATTTGGTTTGAATGATGGCCATGTTGATAAAATACATGAACCCAACAAGAATGACAAAAAACAAAAGATTGAACGTATCCGGTAATTTCATCGTATATTTACAATAAAAGTAAGCGGCGGATAACCAGAAAAAAGTACCCATAGAAGAACCTATCATAGTTTAATCCCTATATATTTTTTAGGAAGAATAAACCATGGAACACCTGACAGAACCAGGTATCAAAGCTTATTTTATAGAATCGTTTGAAAAATGCAAAGAATACAAAATGAATTATTATACCAAGTTGGTAAATCTTGGATTGTTTGTTCTTTTTGTATGTATTTTAGCAGGAATTCTTTACATGAAAAAAAAGGAGAAAATGACACCTCAACAAAAAGCGAAAAAAAATGAAGAAGATCGTGCCTATATTATGAGTAAAATTCGATCTTTATCATAGGGGTAAACCCCTATAACCCGAAGCTTCCAGCTTCACCCTTATATTCTGGGTACATCGGTGATACGATTTATGTATGCCACATGATTCGGTTCATCGTACAACATCTCCACGATTGTTTCGTCTTTCATATAAACCGTATAAATGGTATTATTCTTGTAGCGTACATCCTTGAATACGCCAACCGATTGTTGTTCTTGATACTTGGTTAAATAGTTTGTGACTGCTATAATTTGTTCTTCCGTAGATCGTTTCCAAGGGGATTTGCATCGTGTGTACCATGCATAGGGGCAAGCCCCTATAACCCCGGTGCACCTCCCTTCGTTAAAGCTTGTGGATTCCATGTTACAAGAAATAAATAAAGTGGATTTCAATTTTTAACAGAACCTCAA
>Ga0007833_1000198_pt1 | contig 12874 bp, 9 predicted proteins | sample CryBogCBE25Jul07_FD_71204 | JGI IMG/M metagenome (GOLD analysis project Ga0007833, IMG submission 71204) | Freshwater microbial communities from Crystal Bog, Wisconsin, USA - CBE25Jul07 | ecosystem: Environmental > Aquatic > Freshwater > Lake | place: Crystal Bog, Wisconsin, USA | collected...
GGGAAAAGGATGTATGATGGATTGTGAATGATAAAATGAAAAAAGGGGAGCGCGATGGGATCGGGTTCAAAAGGGTGAAAAAAGTTGAAGGGTTCCAATGGTTGGAGAACCGCTCGCGCTGGCAGTGATACCCTTTCCAGCTCTTCCAGCGGTTTTAACGTTACAATATTTTAACTCTCCCATCACTCGCTGACCCTCCCCCTGCCCCGTTTCACTTCGGCTCGGTGACGTTTTCCCTCCACCATTTTTCTTTTTTCTGAGGGGGAGCGTTTTGCATTGCGGCGCCGTGCTTTGGCGGCCTCCGCCCGTGCCTGAAGACGGCGGGCTTCCCTCCGTTCCTTGATTTTATCACCGAGTCGCTCTCTGGCGATGCGGCGGTTCATGCTCTGGCTCCGGGAATCCGAGACGGTCACCGAGATTCCTGTCGGAAGGTGGGTGAGGGTGACGGCCGTGGAGACCTTGTTCACATGTTGGCCTCCGGGACCCGCCGACCGGGCAAAGCTCTCGCTGAGTTCCTCTTCTGGAAGGGAGGCGGAAGGTTGATTCTTTTGCACGGCGCGGTATTCTGAAAGCTAGATTTTTCCCCATGACCTACCAATACAAAACACTCCCTTCATCCGTCGGCACGCTCGATCAACTCGAGGATTCCGCGAGTGGCGTCAGGATAACGGTCAATCGCATCGGAGCGGAAGTGATCAGCCTTGCCCTCAGGGATAATGCGGGCGAGTGGCACGGATTCTTATGGCGAGATGGTCATGTGGAGGCACCCGCCGAGGGATGGGGAAACCACGCCACCGTGATGGGTTTTTACACGCACCGGCTCTGGGAGCAGAAATCAGTCTATGACGGCCATCCCATGGATGGTGGAGCGACACCCCACGGATTCCTCCGGCATCATTCTTTCGCCGATCCGGTCGTGGACATTTCTTCGGGATCCATGACCTACCGGCTTGAGCCTGATCAGATCCCCGCCGGGAGCTATCCTTACAAGGTTGCCACGGCCATCACCTACACGCTGGTTGGCGGAGCGCTGCGGATGACCTTCTGCTTTGAGAACAAGGAGATCCACCCCGTGGCGTTAAGCTTCGGATGGCATCCCGGATTTGCCGTGGGATCCGTCGAGAGTGCATGTCTCCTCCTGCCCGCAGGAACCTATCGTCAGCAGATCGCCGATAATAACTTCCTCACCGGTGGAGTTGATGAGCTTGTTTTTGCAGGTGGTGAAATGCCTTATCCGAAAAAGACATTGGTCGATTCCTACCTGATCGATCTCTCCGGTGTTCAGGACAAGCGGTTTACTCTCGTGGACAGCACGATCGGACACCGCATCGAGTGTGATTACTCGGAAGCCCCCTTCATGACGATCTGGAGCAACGGCGATCCCTTCCTGTGCGTGGAACCCTGCTGGGGGCTTCCCGACAGCAATCCCCCGGCACCCTTCGAGAAGAAGAAAGGGATCCAGTGGATCGCAGCGGGTGAAACGATGAGCGCCTCCGCAAGCGTGAAGCCCTCCTTACTGAAATCCTGATCTCCGTCAGAAAGCGCCATCTCCCTCCTTTACCCCTCTTGAAAACGCAGAAAGACCTCACTCCCCAGCAGAAGCAGACCTGGCTCAAGGCTGTCAGTGCCATGGAGATGAAAAATCCCGGCTACACGATCCAGCTCTGCCAAGGCTTGCTCAAGACGCTCCCGGAGTTCCTTGATGCCAGAAAACTCGCCCGTCGTGCGGCAGTCGAGAAATCAAAGGCCGCCAAAAAAGGATTCTTTTCGGCATTCGGAGGCGGTCCTTCGATTGCCCTCATGAAGGCTTCAGGTCTGCTCAAGAAACGGGAGGATCATCCCCAACTTCTGATCCTCCTTGAGGAGATACTGGCTGAAGAGCCCTACAACGAGAAAGCCAACCTCATTCTGCACGAGGCGGCCTTGAAGTGGGATCCCCCGATGAAGGAGTTGGCAATGTTTGCCCTTGAGACCCTGATCGAGGGGAACCCCAAGGACATTGAGCAACTTCACCGCACGGCCGCTTATTGCATGGAGAAGGATGAGAGCGGGAGCCCCCGTGATCCCTCGCGCGCGGTGGAACTTTTCAACAAGATTCTGGAAATCAATCCCAACGACCTTGCCGCCATCAAGGGGGGGAAGGACTCATCAGCCTCCCAGTCCGTCAAGAAGGGTGGCTGGGAGGTTGCTGACAGCTACCGTGACCTGATCCGTGACAAGGATGAGGCCATCTCGCTCGAGCAGCAGGGTCGCGTGGTCAAAAGCGGCGAAGTCATCGACAGCCAGATTGCCGATCTCTCCGCACAGGTTCAGGCCGAACCCCATAGCATCGATAAGTCACGCAGGATCGCCGAACTCTACGAGAAGAAGGAGGATCTGGAGAACGCCCTCGAGTGGTATCGCTACACCCTTGGACTTTCCGGGGGTGCCGATCCCACCATTAGCCGCAAGATCAGCGACCTGCAGTTGCGACAGATCGATGCCGCCGCGAAGGCCCGCGAGGAGTACCTTGCCGCCGTTCCCGATGATCCCGAGGCTCCCCGCTACCGCGCCGAACTTGAGGAGTTGAGGAAGCAACGGGCTGACTTCACCCTTGAAGAGGCCCGAGGCCGTGTGGAGCGTAACCCGACCGACCTCCTGGCTCACTTTGATCTCGGTGTCACGCTGATGGAATCTGGGAAGTATCAGGAGGCTATCGGCCACTTTCAGCGGGCACGCTCGAATCCCAGCGTCCGGCTCAAGGCAATGAGTCAGCTTGGTCAATGCTACGTGGCCCGAGGCATGAACGACCTCGCTGCCAAGACCCTCTCCGATGCCGCCCAGGAACTCACCGGGATGGATGCTGTCAAGAAGGACCTCCTCTACAACCTCGGCCTTGTGTACGAGAAGATGGGTCAGACTGCCCAATCCATCGAATGCCTCAAGCAGATCTACGAGGTTGATTATGCGTATAGGGATGTGGCGACTAAGGTCGAATCCTCTTACGGGAATAGTTGAGGCTTGGGATTTCCGCGCCCCGCGGCGTTCTGCTGCGCTCGCAGTATAAGATATACAGCTTCGCTTGCAGTCCTTGCGGTGCATCGAATCTTCCAAGCCTTGGGCTCGGGAGGGGGCATCGGTTTTTTGAGCCTTATATTCTGAGACGATTTTAGAGTCGGCGATAGTTCACAAAAACAACTCCACATGGTGTTGCTTAAAAAACGATCGTTTTTGCTACAGAGGAAAAAGGGAAGGCGATCACCGAAGGTTGTTCGCTACACTGATTGGTTAGATCATATCGTTTGCGCAGTCATCTATGACCTTTTAATAAAGTGTCGAATTGTCTGCAGAATTCATTGGCAAACTCACCTTCAACAATGACCTCTCCCTCCATTGCAGCGGATGCTTTCGAGCAACCGATGCGATAACGCACGGCAATTCGACCATGCGAATCTCGATGTAGCCGAAGCCACCCTCCCTCGGAGAAGCAAATCTCCACAAGTTCACATTTAAAAGACTCGAAATCTGAGAATCGCTGACGTGTGCCATCGTCTGAGTCTATCATCAGATTTTCATGGGATGCTGTGAACTTACGACCGAAAGCAGTAGCTACTGCCTCAGCACGAAGAGTCGTGTAACCTCCATCAAGTGTACTCAAATCGATGGATAGAAAGTTTTGGTCACTGCCAATCCGCATGGTGTGCTTTTATCTAGAATCAGCCGAAAATCTATCCATCCGTCGTGATAGAGTCCAGAACCGACAGAGTGGAAATCTGACTCATAGCCTTCTCCTCACCTACCTCTCCCACCACCCAAAGGCAATCCAAGAAGGGATTCGGAAGGAAGCGAAAGATACTGTTTTGCCCAAATCCAGAGGCTGAATACTTGCCAAAACTTGCCAATGGAATTCGTGTTTCCTCTCTGTAACCCCTGTTTTTAGCACTTTTTGGAGATTCAACTACCGATACGCAAACACATTTATAAGAGTTATTTAAGTGTGTTTTTGCTGATTCCGACTGTGGGTTAGAAAACCCCTGAGTCTCTGCGCCTCTGCGGGGTCTCCTTCATCCCCTTCATCCCTGTGATTGTTCTGAGCTGAATCAATCTGCCATTCCGCCAAATCTGTCTTTCATTGACCTTGATTCCTTCCGCCGAAGCGGACATGGATTGTCCCATGCCAAGTCGCATCGCAAAAGGGATTTCATCAGCACGTGTCGTCTCTAAGAGAGGGGGTTCCGGGTCCCACAAGGAGAAGGGCCGATCGGCCCGTCTTCCCCTCTACCGGATCATGCAGATCCACCAGTTGCTCCAGCATGAAGAGTATCCCAACTGTCAGGCTCTCTCCCGTGATTTTGAGGTTTCTTACAAGACCGTCCAGCGCGACATCGACTTCATGCGGGATCAACTCAGGCTCCCCATCGACTATGACACGGTGCGGCACGGCTTCCGTTATACCCGCGAAGTGAAGAATCTCCCCTCGCTCTCGTTGCAGGAGGGGGAGGTGGTCGCCCTCCTCGTGGCCCAGAAAGCCGCGGAACAGTACAGAGGAACCCCGTTTGAGAAGTCCTTGAAGACGGCCTTCACCAAGTTGGTCGAGGGGCTTCCCTCCCGATCCGAGATTTCACTGCAGGATTTGAGCCAGGCACTCTCCTTTCGCCCTTCGGGACCGCCCGCAGATGACCTTCACTCCTTCCAGACGCTGAGTACTGCCCTGCTTGCCTCCCAGGAGGTTGCCTTTCTCTACCGGAAGCCGGGAGATGGCTTGAAGAATGAACGACGCATCCAACCTTACCATCTCGGTTGTATCGCCGGTCAATGGTACCTGATTGGTCTCGATCTGGCCCGCAAGGCGGTGCGAACCTTTGCCCTTGCCCGCATCTCCAAGCCAAAGAACCTGAACCGGCGCTTTGTCAGGCCGAAGGACTTCTCACTCGATGCACTTCTTGGGGAGAGCTTCTCGGTCTTCGAGTCCAAGCAGGCCCAGAAGGTGAGGATCCTGCTTGATCCGATTGCAACGGCGTTGGCTTCCGAGCGTCGGTGGCATCCCTCCCAGAGGATATCGCTTCGCAAAGATGGATCAGGCGAACTGTCACTCACCGTGGGCCTTGCGCCCGATCTGGAGTCGTGGATCCTGGCCTGGGGTCCTCGTGCCGAAGTGATCGCTCCAGCCGCCTTGCGAAGAAGCATCGGAGCCGCCCTCAAGAAAGCGGCACTACGCTATCGCTAAGCGGTGATCTCCTTTGGGCTGCGGCTCTGCGCGATCCCTTTTTTTGGGTCCTGCTTTCCCTGAGTGTCTGATTAAAAATCAGATCTTCCCAGCAGCAATGATCTCTTTGGCCTTGGCCAAGGAGGCAGCTAGTCCGGAGGCATCGCGGCCACCACCTCGAGCACTATCAGGCTTGCCGCCCCCCTTGCCCCCAACCAGAGGAGCCACTGCGGAGATCAGCTTACCGGCCGGAAGGCTGCCTTGATGAGCTTTGCCCACAACGGCGACCAATGAGACGGCTCCATCGGCGACTCCCGCAAGGAAGACAATGCCGTCAAAGTAACCCTTCAGGGCATCGGCCGCCGCCTGGAGGGCATTCCCATCGGCACCCGGAATCTCCTCGACGATGGAAGGAATCGTTCCCGAGGTTGCCTTGGTCAGGAGCGCCTTCGCAAGGGAGGCAGCCTCGCGCTGGCGGAAGGCTTCCAGCTCCTTTTCCAGTTCCTTCTGACGAGCCAATGTGACCTCAAGCTTCTTCTCCACCTCGGCCAGGGGGGAGCCGAGACGCGTGGCGACTCCCTGCAAACGTTCGGAATCGCTCCTTGAGGCGATCCGAGCTTCATGACCCGCAACAGCCTCGATCCTGCGGACTCCCGCCGCAACAGCCGCCTCACTGTTGATCCTGAAGAGTCCGATCTCCCCGGTTCCGCGGACGTGTGTTCCACCGCAGAGTTCCATCGAGTAGCCGTCGAGAGATCCCGGAGTCCCCCCGATCTGGACGACGCGAACGGTGTCACCATACTTGTCTCCGAAGAATTGCAGGATACCGGATCGTCCTTTCACCTCGGCGTAAGGCATCTCCTGCCAGCTGACGGATCCGTTCTCGAGGATACGCTCGTTGACGAGTTGTTCCACTTTGGAGATCTCTCCTGGCGTCATGGCCGAGCTTGAGAAGTCAAAGGTGAGCTTGTCCGGTCCGACAAAGGATCCCTTCTGGGAGACTCCATCTCCAAGCACTTCGCGAAGTGCCCAGTGAAGTAGGTGGGTGACCGTGTGGTGGCGCTGGATGGAGGCTCGACGGGGGGAATCAATGGAGAGGGTGACTTTGGCTCCGGGCAGCGGGATCTCCTCACCCTCCGTCAGATCCAGAAAGTGGAGCCATGTCGGGCCGTTCTTCTGCGTTTCGGAGACACGCCAGAGTGATCCACCCGCATCGAGTGATCCCGCATCGCCGACCTGCCCACCCATCTCCGCATAGCAGACGGAGCGGTCCAGGATGACCGCGGTTCGATCCTTGATACGGAGCACTTCGAGGACGACTGCCTCGGTCTCTGGGGAATCGAAGCCCGAGAAGGCCGTGGGAGTCGTGGTCTCAAGCGAGGAGAGACTGATGATCTCCTTCTTCTGTGCGGCTCGGGCACGAGCACGCTGCTGCTGCATGAGTGTCTCGAAACCGGCGTGGTCCACGGAGAGGCCACGCTCACGGGCGAGGAGTTCGGTGAGATCGAGCGGGAAGCCCTGCTCATCATAGAGTCGGAAGGCAACCTCACCGGAGATTTCCCTGCCCTTGATTGCCTCGGTCTCGAAGAGTGCCAGACCTTTGTCGAGGGTCTTGTGGAAGGCTTCTTCCTCACGCTTCAGCGTCTCCGTGATGAAGGCCTCCCGGGTACGAACTTCGGGAAAGGCCTCGCCCATCACGGATGCCAGTACGGGGGTGAGTTTGTGGAGGAATGGCCCGGTGAATCCGAGAGTCCGTCCGTATCGCACGGCGCGCCGGAGGATCCTGCGAAGCACATAGTGTCGCTCGGCATTCCCGGGCTGGATGCCATCGGCAATTGCGAATCCCAACGTGCGCAGGTGATCCGCGATGACACGGAAGGCGATGTCATCCTTCTCCTGCTGGGTGACGGGAACCATCGCCCCGTCGCCCGAGGGTTGGGGAAGGGTTGATCCGTAAGTGCGGCCGCAAAGGGCGCCGATCGCGCCAAAGAGGGGACGGAAGAGATCGGTCTCATAGTTGGAGATCACGACATTGCTGAATTCCGTGAATCCCTTGGTGCACTGAATCACCGAACTGACCCGCTCAAAGCCCATCCCTGTGTCGACATGGCAGGCGGGGAGGGGGACGAAACTTCCGTCCGGATTGGCGTTGAACTGGATGAAAACGAGATTCCAGATTTCGATGCACTCGGCACTCCCCTTGTTCACAAGGGCCCCCTTGGTGTCTCCCGAGGGGGTCAGGTCAATGTGGAGTTCCGAGCAGGGGCCGCAGGGGCCGGTCTCACCCATCATCCAGAAATTGTCCTTACGGTTTCCGGGGACGACATGGATGGCGGGATCAAGGCCCTTGGAGCGGAAAAGATCCGACCAAAGCGCGTGGGATTCCTCATCGAAGGAGGCGGGATCTCCCTCAGTCGGGCTGTAGACCGTTGCATAAAGCCTCTCGGCAGGAAACTTCCAGCGCTCCACCAGCAACTCCCAGGCCCAACTGATGGCCTCGCGCTTGAAGTAGTCACCGAAGGACCAGTTCCCCAGCATCTCGAAGAAGGTGTGATGGTAGGTGTCGAGGCCGACATCCTCCAGATCGTTATGCTTCCCCCCGGCACGGATGCACTTCTGGGTATCGGCGGCTCGAGCGGGAGAATAGGGAGAGGGAGTCGCGCCGAGGAAGATCGGCACGAACTGGTTCATCCCCGCGTTCGTGAAGAGCAGGTTCGGTGAGTCAGGCAGAAGGCTTGAGGAAGTCACTATCGTGTGCTCCTTGCTGCGGAAGAAATCGAGGAAGGACTTGCGGATCTCGGTGGAGGTCATGGGGTGGAAAATTAGCGGTTAAAAGTGCCTTGTGTCGACAGTGGAGGGAGGGGGGATTCTCAGTTATTTAGGCGTTGAGTCGTCGGGGGAGGGGAGAGCAACGGGGAGTGAGGGCTGGAGAATCCGAGTGAGTATCTCCTCCAGAGGATGCTCCGGTAGGATCATCAGATCGCTGGAGTCTCCCTCGTGAAGGGCAATGACTCCCTTGGAGGCCGGTCCGAACACATAAGAGGCAAGGAGGAATTCTCCGGCACTCTCCTCAGCCGTGTTCTCGGAGAGGTGGGCACTGTAGCGGATTGAGCACGAGGGATGATCGATGCCGTGAAGTTTGAGTTGATCGGGGGTGGCCGGTGCGAAACTGCTGGCCGTGATGCTGCCCAGTTGCTCAAACCATGCCCTGACTTTCTCACCGGGGAGGATTGATTGAGCGTTTCCAGTCGGGGCCTTGATCGTCCAATCCTCGCTTGCTGGCTTCCTGGTGAGAATCACAGTAGGCTCTCCTGTTTCATTTCCCGAAATGGCAATGCGATCAACGGTGTCATACTCGACCGGTTGTAACGTGTGGGAACGGAGTGATTGGGGCGTCATGTCGAGGGCAGCCAAAAGACCCTTCACGATAAAGATCCCTGAGCGATCACTACATTGGACATAACAACTCTCCGGAGAGGAGGGTAGTGGATCACCGATGGCGATGGTCACCGGATTTGTCTCCCCCTCCTGGGTGAGAGCAAACACTCCCCGTGGGGACTCCAAACCGCAGGTGGATGGATCAGTTCCTGCCGGCATCCACTGCTGGATCCGGGCGGAAAGAATCGGGGTGATCCATGAGGAGAGGGCGCCTTGATCCACTTTTGCCGAAAGGGGACGTTCAAGGTTCCAGTCCCGGTTCCCTTTTTTAAGGGTCAGTTGCTGGATAGCACCTCCCTTGGTGAGTGAGATCTCCTGCAGATGTTCCGTATTCAGTGCGGTGAGGTGTGGGTCATGGAAATCCTGAACTGAGCGGAAGGCCAACTTCGGGAGTTCATCGGAAATCAAATAGATATCCCCGCCTCCAAGACGCGCATAGAGGGATCCTGGTGCCGCGCCCTCGGTACCGAAATCAATGCTCTCCCGAACCTTGCCCTGGATCGTAAGGGATCGTTTCGGTTGATTCAGGTCGAGTGAGGCAAGACTCACCTGACCCTTGAGGTCGCTTGCTTTCAGAATATCGGATGGGGCTGTTGAAGAGGCCGACTTCAGCACGGATCGGATCAGTTGCTGGTCGGCCCGATCAGACTGCTCTCCTCCCAGGTACCAGATGCCCTCCTTTTTCAGGAGCGTCATGGTTGAACTTCCCTCGCGGATAAAGATTTTTTCTACCTGATCAGGATCAAAGGAGAGAAGGGGATCCCTGGATGAACGAGTCTGCTTCTTAGCGGAGGCAAAGAGCAATGCGATCGCCAGAGCCGCAACGAAAATCAGGGCAAAGGTTCCTCGCCAACTCATCGCCGCCGCCTCCAGAGTACCACTCCCCCGAGAAGTGCGGAGGCTAAGGGAACCACGAGCATGGTCCAGAGGGCGAGGAAGCGGATCTGCTGGTCATCCAGATTCAGCGTGAAGAATTCCTTGGTTTTGGGAGTGCTTCCGACAAGGCGCGTGCGATCGATCAGCATGTTCACCGCGCTGGAGAAAAAATCGAGGCCCGTCCCGCCTAGGAACTTGTCCTTCAGGAATTCTGAATTGCCCACGACGACCATGCGGGAGGCACCCATGGAGATCCTGTCGTCATGGACCCCGCCCAGGTCTGTCATCGCCGCGATGATGACTGGGAAAAAGTTGTCCTTCACGGGATCGAAGTGCACCCCGCTACCATCGGCGTTCAAGTAGTCGGAACACCCGCGGAACCCATGAACGGCGCGTATGAGCGGGCGGGTGGCCCCGGGGTTTTCAGACCAGACGCGAAGCGCAAGAGATCTGGTGTTGCCTGCAAAGAGGACATTCAGGCCAACGAGACGCGAGGTGATCTCCGAATCCGCAAAAAATTCCCCGGTGACATCTCTCAGGATGCCCATGCTGTTACCTAGGTTGATCAGACGCAGGACCCTGTCGTTGCGCGGAGTGATGCCGGCGGCGTCAAGAAAGGAGTCGAGGGTAGGGGTCTCGCCCGTGGGGTCGAGCAGGACCATGATGTGTCCGCCGCCATTCCAGTAGTCCTGCAGGGCCTTCAATTCAGTTGCAGATAGGTCAAAGTGTGCCCCGGCGATCACGACCATGGCGGCATTGGCGGGGACCGAGGGTATCCCCTGAGCCGACTGTGCGAGATTAAGCGGCGCGACGGAGATGTTTTGCCGTTTCAGATTCTGACCGACAAGCTCCAGAGGTGGCAACCCGGGCAAACCCTCCCCATGGCCCTGGAGGAAGTAGACCTTTTTGTTCAGCTTGGGCTCGATCAGGCCGATCAGTGCAGAGGTCAGCACCTGCTCGCCACGGAAAGCGATCAAGCGTGGAGGCTCACCATACTTGGTGGGAGCCGTATCGTACTCTCCCATCTCGGGGACCGGAATCACACTGCTCCGACCGCCATACTCGACGATCAGCACATTCTCCTCCCCGGAAAATTTGTAGCGCGCCTGAATTTCGCGTGCGGCGGCGGGATCTTTCAGCGGATCGATACGCTCGACGGCAAGATTCCGGTAATAGTGGGCATAAAATTGGAACTCCCTCAGCATGGCCATGATGTCACCGTAGAGTTCCGATCCAGTGGCGAGAGAGGAGGGTGAGAAATAGACGGTGATCCTAACCGGAGAGGTGAGGTTCCACATCGTCTCCTTGGACTGGTTGGAGAGTTCGAATTTATGGGAACGGCTGCAGTCAAACCGCCGGTAGTGTCCTAGCGACCAGCAAAGCACAGCCAGGGTCATCACCAATGCAGCAAGGATTTGCAGGGTGACGCGGAGGCGTACGGTCCGAAGTCTGGTGGGTCGTTGGGAGCGCGGAGTTCTCATGCGTCCATTGAGTTAACCGCGCCAACGGCGGGCTTGAAGCGACTGGAAAGTGAGAAAGAGGCAGAGGGCCGTCATCACCAGGTACCAGACAACGGCCCTGGTATCGTAAAGTCCTCTTGAGAATTGAGTCATCTGATCGATCGGTGAGAAAGTGACCGCGATACCCTTCATGAGTGTGCCGACCTGACCTGACAGGAAGGTCAGCAGACCGGTGAAGAAAAACAGGGCCACCAAGCAGAAGGTCATCACCGCCGCGGAAATCTGATGCCGCGTCAGTGAGGAGCAGAGGCAACCGAGCGAGAGATAAAACATACCCATGAGGAAAAGGAGTCCGTAAGCCCCGAGGTAGGCCCCCATCGCACCCGCTGCCTGCAGGTGGGTCTGCCACCAGAAGATGAGAAAATAGAGGCCCGTCGGGAGCCAAAGTGCCGAGTAAAGAACGAGTGCCCCGCAGAACTTGGCAAAGACCACCTGGGAGTCCCGGACAGGTGCCGTCATGAGCAGCTCAATGGTTCCCGTGCGGTATTCCTCGGAGAAGAGGCGCATTGTCAGCAGCGGGAAGAGGAGCAGAAAAGAGAACCAAAAGAAGACCGTATTAAAGAAGGACTCCACAACCGTTACCTCGGTCGGCCCATGGTTCAGGGAGGAGACGCCGGCATAAAAATTAAAACCTGTGAGAAGCAGGAGGAAAAAAAGAAGAACCCAAGCCATCGGCGTCAGGAATGCGGAGCTGACCTCCTTTTTCAGTAGCGTCCAAAAAACCCTCATGACATTGCTCCCGGTTGATTGCCGGGCGACTGTAATTCCGTTGCCGACTGATCGGGCGAAGCAGGGACAAAAGAAGAGAAGATTTCCTCCAGCGGCACCTCCCTTGTGGAGAGTTCACGGAGCTTCCATCCTCGCCGAACCGCTTCTTCGTACAGGAGGAGACGGGGATCCTCTCCCCGGGGTGAGATCTCGTAAGTGACCCAACCTTCCGACTCTGTCAGCGTTGTGGCTTTGCTGATATAGGGAAGCGAGTTTAATTCTCGGAGTGCTGCGGAAGAGCTTTCCGTCAAAATTTCAAGCCTGATAGTTCCGGAAAGCGGGACGCTGGTACGCTGACGTAATTCCGAGGGAGTGCCGGTCGCCACAATCCTTCCTTTATTGATGATCAGGATGCGCGAGCAGGTGGCCTCGACCTCGCTCAGGATGTGGCTTGAAAGAAGGATGGTGTGGCGTGATGCGAGCCCCTTGATCAGCGCACGAACCTCCCTGATTTGGTTGGGATCAAGTCCGATGGTCGGTTCATCAAGGATCAGGATGTCAGGTTCGTTTACAAGTGCATCTGCCAGCCCCACCCGTTGGCGGTACCCCTTGGAAAGGGTGCCCACGAGTTGTTTTTGGACGTTTCTCAGGCCGCAGAGTTGGACCGCGTCCTCGACCTTCTCCCTGATGCGTCGAGAGCGGACCCCTTTCAGGGAGGCGCGGTAGGCAAGGTATTCACCGACCCTCATCTCGGGGTAAAGAGGGACGTTTTCGGGAAGGTAGCCGATGCGTGATCGCGCCTTGAGGGAGTCACTGAAGATGTCGAAACCCGCGACCCTGACTTCACCAGAGTCTGCGGGCAAATAGCCGGAAAGAATCTTCATTGTGGTGCTTTTTCCAGCACCGTTGGGCCCGAGAAATCCTACCACCTCACCTTGATCCACCGAAAAGGATAAATCCCGGATTGCATCGGCCGTGCCGTAGCTTTTGGTGAGTCCTTGGACGGTGATCATGGGCGGTAGCGGAGTGCAGATCCTACCCTTAATGCCCTTGTGGCGCAAGGAGACCCCGCCAATGGTAATTGGCAGCTTGCCGAGTCACCATGATCTGTTAAATAATGAAGATCTTTTCCCGTGGATCCAAGCGA
>Ga0007833_1000201_pt1 | contig 12794 bp, 17 predicted proteins | sample CryBogCBE25Jul07_FD_71204 | JGI IMG/M metagenome (GOLD analysis project Ga0007833, IMG submission 71204) | Freshwater microbial communities from Crystal Bog, Wisconsin, USA - CBE25Jul07 | ecosystem: Environmental > Aquatic > Freshwater > Lake | place: Crystal Bog, Wisconsin, USA | collected...
GCGGCCGCCGCCGTTCGCCAGGCCACACCCGTGCTGCGGCGACGATCCTCCCCCGCCCGCTGGATGGCACTGCCGAACCGGCGGACCACCTTGCCGTGGACGGGGGCCTCGAGGCGCAGGTCGGTGATCCCGTCCAGCGATCCGTGCGCGGCCGCCGGGGGGTCCGCATGCGAGAGATCCCCGACCAGCTCCTCGGTGGAGCCCGCCCGCGCCGCCGCCGTCGCGGCCCGGCGGGCGGCGTCCGGATCGCCTGTGACCTCGAGATGGGTCTTGGCCGCCACCAGCTGGTCAATCCGCGCCCGGCGTTCGGCATCGGCGCTCTCCGCGCTCAGCAGGGCCGCGCCGGCCACGGCCGCGTCCCGCCGGATGCGGTTCAGCTCGTTGGCCTCGTCCACATAGGTGCGGCGGCGGGCCTCCAGCTCCGGCAGCACGGCGCGGATCAGGATGGCGGCGCGGACCGCGTCCCGGGCGGAGCGGGGATTGACCAGAAGGGCCGGGGGCGGGTTCCGGCGGAACATCTGCAGGGCCCCCAGCATCTGCACCAGGCTGTCCCGGTTGGCCCCCATCCGCCGGTCGAGGTCGGCCTGGCGGGCATTCAGTTCCATCAGCCGCTCCCGCCAGGCGTCGGAGGTCGTGTCCCCCGCCCGCTGCGCGCGACCGAGGCGAACCAGTTCCTGACGCAGGCGTTCCAGCTTCTGTGCGCTCGCCGGGACGGCGACGATGCCTCTCTCCGGAGCGGGGGTCTGCGCCGCCGACCGGCCGGGGGCGGCAAGCCAGACCAGGGTGGTCAGCAGGAGGGGGATCAACGGGCGCATCGTGGCTCACCCGTGCCATGCTTTGCCGCCCCCGCCAACGGGATCAGTCCCGGTGGTAGGGGGTTCCAGCGGCGATGCTGAAGGCGCGGTAGATCTGCTCCGCGAGCATCACCCGGGCCAGCGCATGAGGCCAGGTCTGAGGGCCGAAGGCGAGGCGCGAGCGGGCGGCGGACTTCACGGCCTCCGACAGGCCGTCGGCCCCGCCGATGACGAAGGCCACCCGGCGCTCGCCGGTGTCCCGAAGCCGGGTCAGCCGGTCGGCAAAGGCACGGGAGGTGAAGGTCTCCCCGTGCTCGTCACAGGCAATCAGGTGCGTCCCGTCCCCGCAGGCCGCCAGCAGGGCGTCGCCCTCGGCCAGCTTGCCCGGCTTGCGGCTTTCCACCTCGAGGATGTCGACGGGGCCCAGTGCCAGGGACCGGCCCTGCGCCGTGGCCCGGGCGGCATAGTCCCGCGCCAGCCCGGCTTCCACCGAACGGCCCAGGCGATGCATGGCAAGGATGTCGACGCGCATCCGGTCAGCCGATCAGCTGTCGGCGCTCTCGACATGGCTGCCCGCGTCGGCCGGGCGGGGGGGTGCGCCGGGGGTCTCCAGCGACCAGATCTGCTCGATCCGGTAGAAGGCGCGGACCTCGGGGCGGAACAGATGGATGATCACGTCCCCCGCATCGATCAGCACCCAGTCGGCCTGCGGCATCCCCTCCATGTGGGCCTTGCCGTGTCCGGCGTCCTTCAGGGCGCGGGCCAGATGGTCGGCAATGGCGGCCACATGCCGCTGGGATCGGCCGGACGCGACCACCACATAGTCTGCGATGGGGCTCTTGCCGCGCAGATCGATGACCACCGTGTCCTCGGCCTGATCGTCATCCAGCTTGCCCTCGATCAGGGCGAGAAGGGCTTCCGGATCGCCGCCGAAGGCCGTGAATTCCTCGAAGTCACTGGCGGGCTGCGGGCCGCTGACGCCGCCGGGGGCGATGTCGGAGGTCTCGGTCTCGAGGGCGGACAGCTCGGCGTCATTGGCGTCCAGGGACGGGACAAAGGCGTCCTCGCCGGTCAGTTCCGGCTTGGGATCAGAAGACAGTGGATGTGCTCCATCGGGCGGGGATTGTCGGGATTGACCGGTTCCCTAGCACATCGGGCGGCAAACAGCCAGTTTGGCGGCGCCGCCCCCTTCGCAGGGGCGACGGATCCGTCCTAAGAGTAGCCGCATGGACCCCACTTCCGACCCGCCCGCCCGACCGACCGCCGCCCCCGTCCCGCCGGTGGTGATCCTCGACCAGCCGCAGCTGGCGGAAAACATCGGCGCAGCGGCGCGGGTGATGGCCAATTTCGGCCTGACGGAGCTGCGCCTGGTCAATCCCCGGGACGGCTGGCCGCAGGATCGGGCCTGGGCTTCGGCCTCCGGGGCGGACTGGGTGCTCGACGACGCGAAGGTCTTTCCGACGGCGGCGGCGGCCATGGCTGATCTGACCCTGGTGCATGCCACCACGGCCCGCCCGCGGGAGACCCAGCTGCCGGTCCTGAACCCCCGCCAGTCCTCCGCCGCCCTGCGCCAGGCCGAGGGGGAGGGGCAGCGCACCGGCCTGCTGTTCGGGGCCGAGCGGGCGGGGCTGGAAACCGCCGACATCGCCCTTTGCCATGCCATCGTCACCCTGCCGGTGGACATGCGCCACCGGTCCCTGAACCTCGCCCAGGCCGTGGCGATCAATGCCTATGAGTGGCGGATGACGGTGGATGACGGCCCCACCCCGATCTTCCGCGACAATCCGCCCCCGGCCACGGGGGAGGCCATGCTCGGCCTGTTCGGGCAGCTGGAGACGGAGCTCGAGGCCGCAGGCTTCTTCCATCCGCCGGAAAAGACCCCGGCCATGGTCCGCAACCTGCGGGTGGCCATCGGTCGCGCCCGCTTCTCCGAACAGGAGGTGAAGACCTTCCGCGGTGTGATCACCGCCCTGGTCCGCGGCCGGGGCCGGACACTCGCCCGGCTGGCCGCCCGCCTCGAGGACCGGGACAAGCCCTAGACGGCGGTATCCGGTCGCCGGACCGCCTGGGAGACCGCAGGCTGGCCGGGGCAGGGGGTCGGGCGCAGATGGCGTTCCGTCTGGGCCGGGAACCGTGCCAGCGCGGCCGCCGGTCGGATGGGGCGTCGCACCAGTTCCCCGGCGCAGTTGGGGCAGACGCCGCCGAGCCGGTCGACGGCACAGGCCGGGCAGAAGGTGCATTCGAAGGTGCAGATATAGGCAATGGCTGCCGGCGGCAGATCCGCATCGCAGCACTCGCAGTTGGGTCGCAGGCTGAGCATGGCGTCACCCTTTCCCTCGTCTGGTCAAGCGGGGTCGCCGGACATCCCGGTGCGACGGGTGGGCGAGAGGTCTTCAACCGTCAAGGCCTTGCATCCGGGGCGGCGAGCAGATCATCCAGTGCCGCGAACTGTTCGGGCCAGGCCCCCGTGCCGCCGGACGCAATGGCCGCGTCGAGGGCCTCCTTCGCGGGATAGAGGTCGTGCACGACCACCTCGGTCCGGCCATCGGTCTCATGGAATGTGACCGTGGTCACCGCACCGTCCGCACCTTCCTCGTTGGTCCAGATGAGGCGGGTGGGAGGCGTCGCCTCGAGATACCGGCCGAAGAAGGCCATGGGCTCAGCCGCGGCCGGATGACGGAACACGTAGCGGTAGGATCCTCCGGTGCGGATATCGGTCTCGCAGGACACGAAGGTGATGCCGAAGGACGCGGGCATCCACCACTGCAGGATCAGGTCCGGTGTCGTCCAGGCCGCAAACACCCTGTGTGCCGGTGCGTCGAAGGTGCGTGTCACCGTCAATTCCCGGTCCGACGTCCGTTCGACTGGGGTCGGGTGTGTCATTGTCGGTCTCCTTGCATGGCCGGATCTCCCCGTCCTTGCGCCCCGGGTGTCGGAGCGGGAGGGCCGGACGGGCCAGCGCAGGGACTGTCTAGCCTGCGGACCCGTTCCGGCAAGGGGCTGTCGCCGATGGGCCGGTGTTTCGGCGGTCCGGCTTGACTCCCGGACGCCTCGCCGTCATACACCCCGCTTCGCTGTTCCGGATGCCTCGCGCCCGGGACCTCGAACGCATGACGGATGATCTGAAGGCCGCCGTTGCAATCGCCTTTCCATGGAGGGGAGGCCGGCCCGGGTCGAACTGGAAAGAACCACGATGTCCAAGCGCCACTCGGCGAAATACAAGATCGACCGCCGCATGGGGGAGAACCTCTGGGGTCGCCCCAAGTCTCCGGTCAATCAACGCTCCTACGGCCCGGGCCAGCACGGCCAGCGCCGCAAGTCCAAGGTGTCCGACTTCGGCCTGCAGCTGCGCGCCAAGCAGAAGCTGAAGGGCTACTATGGCAACATCACCGAAAAGCAGTTCCGCCGGATCTATGACGAGGCCGCCCGCCGCAAGGGCAACGCCTCGGAGAACCTGATCGCCCTGCTGGAAAGCCGTCTGGACGCCGTCGTGTACCGCGCCAAGTGGGTGCCGACCCCGTTCGCCGCCCGTCAGTTCGTCAATCACGGCCACGTGCTGGTGAACGGCAAGCGCGTCAACATCGCTTCCTACACCGTCAAGCCGGGCGACGTGATCGCCGTGCGCGAGCGGTCGCGCAACATGGCGCTGGTGCTGGAAAGCCTGCAGTCGCCGGAGCGGGACGTGCCGGACTATTACGAAGTCGACGGCAAGGGCATGGAAGTGAAGTTCGTCCGCGCCCCGGAACTGTCCGACGTGCCGTTCGCCGTGAAGATGGAACCGAACCTGGTCGTCGAATACTATTCGAGCTGATCCCGACGGCGGTGTACCGCCGCACGGACCTGCCGACAGGACAAGGCCCCGGAGAGCATCTCCGGGGCCTTTCTTCATGGCGGAATGGCGGGCCCGGTCAGCGCCGAAGCAGCAGCAGGCTGCCGTAGACGATCAGGGCGATCACGCCCCACAGGCCGGTCGAGGCTGCGACCACGAAGGCCAGGGCCCGGCGCGGGCTCCAGCGGTCGTCTGTCGGGACGGCGGGTACGCTGCCAGCCTCCCGATACCGATGGCCGACACCGGATCCGGACCGGCCGCGGCGACCGAAGGATGGCTGGGTGCGCGACGGCTGGCTACGCGACGAGTGACTACGCGACGACTGACTACGCGACGACTGGCTACGCGACGACATGACCAAGGGTTCCCTCCCCCGATGCAAAGGGTGTGGAGGGGATCATAACCGGAGCGGCATCCGGAACTACAGGAAATGCGACCTTGACGCGAAATTCGACGTGAAGTTAACTTGCGGTGACAATCGCGTCAGTTCACCTGAGAATCAGGCCTCGGCGAGGAGCCCCTTCTGCACCAGAAAGGGCTTCAGCTCCCCGCTCTGGAACATTTCGCGCACGATGTCCGAGCCGCCGATGAACTCGCCTGCAACATAGAGTTGCGGAATGGTCGGCCAGTCGGAGAAGGCCTTGACCCCCTGGCGCAGGGCCTCGTCCTGGAGCACGTCCACGCCGACGAAGTCGACGCCCAGATGGTCCAGCACCTGGACGACGAGGGCGGAGAAGCCGCACCGGGGCTGGTCGGGAACTCCCTTCATGAACAGGACCACCGGATGCTCCGCAAGGGTCCTGGAGATGAAGGCGTGAACCGCCGCCTCCGGGCTTTCGTTGACTGCGTCGGACACCTGGATCTCCCTGGTCGCCGGGATCGGCCCGGACTGCGGGTGCACCGGGCACCCCGGCCACAGACCTAGAACTGCAAACGGACGGTTTCAAGGCCTGTGCGCCATCGCGGGCGCTTTCCGACGGACCGGGGACCGGACCGTAGAGGAAAACGCTCTGGATATAGGGGGTTATCAGGGCGAGTCCGATCCAGTGAGATCCGACCTCGGCCTAGTCGATGTCCGACACCCGGGCCAGTTCGATCTGGGCAGGGACCCCCGCGGGCAGTTCCCGCTCCACCACGCCTGCGAGGTGGGCGATGGTCTCGGCGGAGGTCGCGGATATCTGGATGGTGCAGAGGGAGGGCTCGGTCAGGGCGTAGGCGAGGCAGATCTGGTCTGCATCCCATTCCCGGACCCGCTCGAGGAAGTGATACGGGGACGGTCGCCCGGATTGCCCCCGGGGCGTCCGCGCCGGGCCCAGGCCAAATCCGAGAAGTCCCGATCGCCGGGCCGGTTCCGCCGTCTGCGCGCTCAGCGAGGCGCGAACAGCGGCGGGATAGTAGTCGTATCCGATCACCGTCAGTCCGCCATGGATCGCCGTGCGCATGCGCGAGCGCGTTGTCCAGCTGGCCCGGAGGTTGTACGGCGCGGCATAGATGTCCACGGCTGCATCGGCCAGCAGCTTGTCGACGGCCTCGCTGTCGCCGCGGATGCCGATGAACCGCAGCCGCCGCGCCTGTCGCGCCGCTTCGACGGTCGCGCGGAAGACGGGGTCGAGCTCGCCGGGCTGGGGATCCTCGATCATCAGATAGTCGATCCATCGAAGGCCGGAGGTGCGCAGGGCGTCCTGCAGCAGCCGGATGACCGACCCCCGATCGAGCAGCCGATGTCCGTTGCCGGTGTCGAGGGGCACCCGCAGTCCGACCATGACCATCCGCCGCTCCAGCGTTGCGATGGCCTGGCCGATCGCATAGAGGGCATCCAGATCATCTGCCCGGGCCTCATAGCAGTTGATCCCGGCCTCCAGCGCACCGACCACCAGGGCGTTGAGGTCCGCCGGGGTCAGGCTGTCGTCGTCCAGTGACAGGCATAATGCCGAGATGGCCTGCCCACCCTCGCTGAAGGAGCGATACCGCACGGTCAGTCTCCCGCCGGCGGTGCCGTTTCCAGCGCCAGGGCGTGCAGCTCGGCACCCATGCGGCCCTGGAGGGCGGCATAGACCAGCTGGTGCTGGCGGACGCGGGACAGGCCGGCGAAGGCTGTGGACACGATGCGGGCGCGGTAGTGGTCGCCGTCGCCGGCCAGATCCACGATCTCGATCTCCGCATCCGGGAAGGCCGCGCGGAGAAGCGCATCAAGATCGTTCGCGGGCATCGGCAAGGCGTGGCTCTCCCGTCGGTCCGGCATTGTGCCGGATTGCGTCCTATAGGGTGATTTGCAGGCTTTCAGAGACGCCTGTCACCCGTCCAGAGTGGATTTATTGTCAATTTCCGGTTCAAGGCTATGAAATCGCGTGTAGTCGATCACCCGGTGGCCATCGGCTCCGACCGTCAGAATGTCCGCCAGCTGCCGGTTCCAGACGATGTCCTCGGGTCGGTAGGCGTGCCGGGCGTGGATGCGCTGGGCGAAAGTCTCGTCCACGCCTGCCACGATGACCAGGATCTCGACCTTGTCCTCCGCCAGGCTTTCGGGCGTGGCGCCGAAGAGGGGGGACGTCTCGTCGACCACGTGCAGGATCATCCATGACAGGGCAAACAGAGGCGACCGGGACCGGACGACCTTGAGGTCCAGCAGGCGACGCACCCGCATCCCCTCCTGGGTGACCACCTGCCGGGCGAGGCTGACCGTGACCTCCGCGTCGAGGATCTGGTTGGCCCGCTCGTTGGCGCAGCGGAAGATGAGGGTCGGCTGGCCGTCAAAGGGAGAGAGGGTGGCGAACTGCGAGAACATCACCCGGGCGGTGGGGCGCGAGACCCGGGCGAAGATGATGCCGGTCAGCACCGCCACCGCGCCAAGGCCGACAAAGCTCTCCACCGTCACCAGCAGATTGGTGTAGAGGTCCGCGGGGGCCATGCCGCCGTAGCCGATGGTGCCGAAGGTCTGGACGCTGAAGAAGAACGCGTCGGCGAGGGCGCCGAGGTGGTCCCCAAGGCCGGCCGGCGACTTCAGGGCACCCCCGGCCACGCCGGAGCGGTCGAGCCAGAACAGCAGGGCGAAGACCCCGTTGATCGCCAGATAGGTCAGGGCCGACAGGCTCAGGAAGCGCGGCCAGGAGGCGGTCAGCAACTGGTGGTACAGGTCGTCCACGCCGGCCCGGCGTCGGCCGATGACCTCGATGCGGTTCGGTGTCTCCCGTCGACCGGATGGGCGCGAGAGTGTGACGTACTCCGACCGTTGATGCGGGGCGGCTGGCCCGTCGGGCTCGGAGTCGGGTCGGGGAGCGGCGGCGGTCATGCGGGGCGCGGTCCATTGTGGCTGGGTCCTGTCTTAGCAGAACAGGGGTCGCGGCGCAGCTTTGCGGAAACATGGCCTCCGTGTGCGGCGGTGTTTGCGAAAGGGCCGCGATTCCGCTAACCTGACGGTTCAATTTTTGAGTGGCCGGCGACCACAGATTCTGCGCGCGCTAGATGAAACATCCGCGCGCGCTTTTTCGTTCCTGGATCCCCGCCGCTGTCCGGAGTGATGAATGACCCGCCGCAAGAAGCTCTATGAAGGCAAGGCCAAGATCCTTTACGAGGGACCGGAGCCGGGCACCCTGATCCAGTACTTCAAGGATGACACCACCGCGTTCGACGCCACCAAGAAGGCGGTGCTCGAGGGCAAGGGGGTGATCAACAACCGGATCAGCGAGTTCATCATGACCCGGCTGGCCGGCATCGGCGTGCAGAATCACCTGATCAAGCGGCTGAACCTGCGGGAGCAGCTGATCCGCGAGGTGGAGATCATCCCGCTGGAGGTGGTCTGCCGCAACATCGCCGCCGGCTCCATCTCCACCCGCCTGGGCATCCCCGAAGGAACGCCGCTGCCCCGGTCGATCATCGAGTTCTTCTACAAGAAGGACGAGCTGCACGACCCCCTGGTGACGGAAGAGCACATCACGGCCTTCAACTGGGCGGCGACCCAGGAGATCGACGACATCCTGGCCATGACGCTGCGGGTGAACGATTTCCTCACCGGCATGTTCTCCGCCGTCGGGATCACCCTGGTGGATTTCAAGATCGAGTACGGCCGGATCTACGAGGGTGACTTCAGCCGGGTGATCCTGGCCGACGAGATCAGTCCCGACAGCTGCCGCCTGTGGGACTCCACCACCAACGAGAAGCTGGACAAGGACCGGTTCCGCCGGGACCTCGGCAATGTCATCGAAAGCTATACCGAGGTGGCCCGTCGCCTCGGCATCATGAAGGAAATGCCCACGGTCATCCAGGGCGGCATCACCGGAGGCGCATCGTGAAGGTCCGTGTGGAAGTGTTCCTGAAGCCCGGCGTGCTGGACGTGCAGGGCAAGGCCATCGAGGCGGCGCTCGGCGGTCTGGGCTTTGCCGGTGTGTCGGATGTGCGGGTCGGGCGGATCATCACCCTCGACATCGCCGGTGACGACCGGGCGAAGGCCGAGGCCGAGGCCCGGTCCATGGCCGACCGTCTGCTCGCCAATGCGGTGATCGAAAGCTACAAGGTGGAGGTGGCCTGATGGCCGGTCCGGGCTTCCATCTGGCCCAGATCAACATCGCTGCCTTCCAGACCCCGCCGGAGGATCCGGCCAATGCCGAGTTCTTCGCTGCGCTGGACCGGGTCAACGCCCTGGCCGACGCGGCGCCCGGCTTCGTCTGGCGGATGCTGGGAGACGGGACCAACGATGCCACCGGCATCCGCGCCTATCCGGACCCCCGGATCCTGATCAACCTGTCCGTCTGGACGGGGCTCGCCGAACTGGGAGCCTTCGTCTATCGCAGCGGTCATCTCGAGGTGATGCGTCGTCGCCATCAGTGGTTCGAGAGCCTGCCGGTCTACATGGCCCTCTGGTGGGTTCCCGCCGGACAGGTTCCATCGGTGGAGGACGGCAAGGACCGCCTGGACCGTCTCGCCCGCCTCGGCCCGACGGCGGAGGCCTTCAGCTTCCGCCAGCCCTTCACGCCCGACGGCCGCCCCGTCGCCATCGACCAGCCCCAGCAGGACCCGCCATGAAATCCGCCGTCATCGTCTTCCCCGGCTCCAACTGCGACCGGGACTGCGCCGTGGCCATCGAGCGCTCCACGGGCTTTCCGGCCCAGATGGTGTGGCATACCGAAACCAAGCTCGACGACGGGCTGGATCTGGTGGTCCTGCCCGGCGGCTTCTCCTATGGGGACTATCTGCGCTGCGGGGCCATGGCCTCCCTCTCCCCCGTGATGGCGGAGGTCAAGCGCCTGGCGGAGCGGGGCGTGGCCATCGTCGGCATCTGCAACGGCTTTCAGGTCCTGTGCGAGGCGGGCCTGCTGCCGGGGGCCCTGCTGCGCAATGCCGGTCTGAAATATGTCTGCAAGGCCGTGACCCTGGATATCGTCAACGGGCAGACCCGCTTCACCAGTGCCTATGGCCAGCAGCGCGAGGCGGTGATGACGGTCGGCAATGGCGAGGGCAACTACTTTGCCGACGACGCCACCCTGGACCGACTGGAGGGCGAGGGCCGGGTGGTGTTCCGCTATCGCGACAATCCCAACGGCTCCTCCCGGGGGATTGCCGGGATCGTCAACGGCGCGGGCAATGTGCTGGGGATCATGCCTCACCCGGACCGGGCCTTCGAGGCCGACCTCGGCTCCGCCGACGGGGCCAGGCTGTTCCAGAGCGTGGCCGCAAGCGCCCTGCAGCCGGTGTGATCTGCGGGGTTCGAGACGCCCCTTCGGGGCTCCTCGCCCTGACGAACGCTTATTACCCTTCGTCATCCTGAGAAGGGCCGGCACAGCCCGTCTCGAAGGACGCTGTTCCTGTTCTGCGGGGTTCGAGACGCCCCGTTCCGGGGCTCCTCACCATGACGAGTGTTATTGGTGTTCCCCACCCTTCGTCATCCTGAGGAGGGCGAAGCCCGTCTCGAAGGACGCTAGGACCGCTTCGCCTGCCGGACGTTGTGGCTGTTCCGCAGGGCGATCTCGTCGAGGCCCGCATTCTCGATGCGCAGGTCGCTGCGGGCCCTCTGCAGCCGGGCGAGCTCGGCCACATGCTCCACTTTCTTCAGGGCCTCGAAGGCCTGCGACAGGGCGTCGCGGGCCCCTTCCGCCTCCAGGGTGATCTCCGTCAGCTGAGCCTCCAGCCGGGCGCGGCGGAGCTTCCAGGCCTTCACATAGTCGGGATGGCACCAGGCGACGGACGGATCGACGCTGGCCCGCAGCTTCTCCTCCTCCGCCTCGAGATCGAGGGTGTCCATGGCCTGCTCTGCCGCATCCTGACGGTCGAGGATCTCCTTCAGGCGCTTCTGCAGTTCGTCCACCTCGTAGGTGGAGATCCGGATCAGGCTGTCCGACCAGCTCATGCCTCACCCCCGCCGTTCAGCAGCCCGTCCAGCAAGGCAAAGGACTGGTCCAGCGGGGTGGCCTCGTCCTTCCTCTGGGTCAGGAACGCCTCCAGAGCCGGATTGAGCGCGATGGCCCGGTCGATCTGCGGGTCCGAGCCCCGGCGATAGGCCCCGATGCGGATCAGCTCCTCCATATTGGCATAGGCCGCCAGGGTCTGGCGGGCACTGCGCACCACCTCCTGCTCGAAGGGGGTCTGGCAGCCGGGCATGGTCCGGCTGATGGACTTCAGCACATTGATGGCCGGGAAGCGGCCGCGCTCGGCGATGGCGCGTTCCATGACGATGTGGCCGTCCAGGATCCCGCGCACGGCATCGGCGATGGGCTCGTTGTGGTCATCTCCGTCCACCAGCACGGTGAACATGGCCGTGATTGGCGCGGCGGTGGTGCCATCGGCGCGGATCGGCCCGGGCCCGGCCCGTTCCAGCAGCTTCGGCAGTTCGGAAAACACGGTGGGGGTGTAGCCCTTGGTGGTGGGGGGCTCCCCGGCGGCGAGGCCGATCTCCCGCTGGGCCATGGCGAAGCGGGTGACGCTGTCCATCATGCACAGCACCTCCTGGTCCTGGTCCCGCAGATATTCGGCGATGGCCAGGGTGGCATAGGCGGCCTGGCGACGGGTCAGGGCCGGCTCGTCGGAGGTGGCCACCACCACCACGGCGCGCTTCAGCCCCTCCTCGCCCAGGGTCTCCTCGATGAATTCGCGGACCTCGCGGCCCCGTTCGCCGATCAGACCCACGACCACGGCGTCGCACTCGGCTTCCCGGGCGAGCATGGACAGGAGTACCGACTTGCCGACTCCGGACCCGGCGAAGACCCCCAGGCGCTGGCCGCGGCAGCAGGTGGTGAACACGTCCATGGCCCGGACCTTCAGGTCCAGCCGCGCCCCGACCCGCCCCCGGGCGTGGGCCGCGGGGGGCGGCGTGCGCAGGGGGTAGGGGACGGGGCCCTGGGGCAGGGGGCCCTTGCCGTCGATGGGCTCGCCGAAGGCATTCACGATCCGGCCCCGCCAGGCGAGGGTGGGGCGCAGGGCCCCGCCCTGGGGCAGGATGCGGATCTCCGCCCCGGGGGCCACGCCCTCCACCGCGCCGAAGGGCATGAGCAGGGCCCGATTCTCGCGAAAGCCCACCACTTCGGCGGCGAGGGAGGGCGCATTGTGCCGGTCGATGTCCACCCGGGCCCCCACGGACAGGCGGGTCAGCCCGCCCCGGGCCTCGATCAGCAGGCCATGCACGGCCGCCACCCGGCCGGACACCTGGACGGGATCGACCCTCTCAACAGCGGCGATCAGGCTACGCAAGCAAAAGGCTCCCCACGAACGCGATCAGCTTCGTTGATGCGCGTTAACCCGGAGTGAAGGCGGCGGTAAGGATTTGCGCGGTTCGAGACGGCCCTTCGGGCCTCCTCACCATGACGACTGTTGTAGAACCTTCGTCATCCTGAGGAGGACAGGCACGGCCCGTCTCGAAGGACGCCGGTCCCTACAGTACCCCCAGCATGCTGGCCACCAGCGGGTGGCGGACGATGTCCACGTCCTTCAGCCGCACCACGGACACATCGTTCAGGGCCTCCAGCCGGTTGGCCACGTCCCCGAGGCCCGACACGCCGGGCAGCAGGTCCGACTGGTTGGGGTCGCCGGTAATGACCATGGTGGAGTGCCAGCCCAGCCGGGTCAGCAGCATCTTCAGCTGCACATAGGTGCAGTTCTGCGCCTCGTCGATCACCACGAAGGCGTTGTTGAGGGTGCGGCCGCGCATGAAGCCGACGGGGGCGATCTCGATCAGGCCTTCGGCC
>Ga0007833_1000217_pt1 | contig 12544 bp, 11 predicted proteins | sample CryBogCBE25Jul07_FD_71204 | JGI IMG/M metagenome (GOLD analysis project Ga0007833, IMG submission 71204) | Freshwater microbial communities from Crystal Bog, Wisconsin, USA - CBE25Jul07 | ecosystem: Environmental > Aquatic > Freshwater > Lake | place: Crystal Bog, Wisconsin, USA | collected...
CTAGTGCCACGACATCAACCCATCACCGATTTGTAATCCCCTAAAATGCATTCACCTATGAAATCCCCCCTCGCGCTTACGATGATCCTGTTCCTGTCAGTTCTCTCTGCATGGTCACAGAGTCCGGCGCCCTCGATGTCCGGCCAGTCTCCAGATCCATCAGCAGTTTCAGCTGCCTCCGATACGTCGACTTCTGAGGTCAACGAGTTTCTGAATCCTCCCGCCGGTGTGGAGACCCGCGGCGACGTTTCCTATCTGCCCGAAGGCAGAAAGGAAAAAATGGATCTCTATCTTCCCAAAAATCGTCCTGCCGGAACGCTCTCCCCTGCAGTTCTGTTGATTCATGGTGGTGGCTGGACCGGTGGGGACAAGCGTCAGGCCAGGGAGATCGAGATCGGGTCCACGCTTGCCGAAAACGGATTCATTGCTGCCAGCATCAACTACGCCATGAAGTCAGAGGGCAAATATCCCCTCAATCTCCAAGACTGCAAGAACGGCATCCGATATCTCAGGGCCCATGCCAAGGAGCTTGGAATCGATCAGAATAAGATCGCTGTCCTTGGAGGTTCGGCTGGAGGGCATCTGGCACTCATGGTCGGTTACACCTCCGGTGATGCTTCTCTGGCTCCAACCTCGCCTTATCCCGGCTTCACGGACAATGTTTCCGCCGTGATTGATATGTACGGGGTCACCGATATCGGCAACCGGAAAAAGACAGACAAGGAAGGAAACCCACAACAACTCCGTGAAGTCGAACCCCAGGTGAAGAAGATTTTCGGGGAGACCGAGAGTGATTGGAAGAAGGCGTCACCCATCACTTATGTTCGCAAGGATGTTCCCCCGACCATGATCCTTCAGGGAAGAAAGGACACTACCGTTGACCGAGACCAATCCCAGAGCCTCTTCGAGGCGCTTACAAAGGCCGGAGCAGTGACAGAAATCATCTATCTCGACAAGGCCGGGCACACGTTCTCCTTCAAATATGCCGCGACGAAGGCCAAGAAGCCCCTTGAGCGTGACATCGGACCCGAGGTCATCACCTTCCTCAAGAAGCATCTCGGCATTTCGTAGTTGCGCCCTCTGGTATCGCCACGTCAGAAACCGATGAAACAGAACCCCTTCCTGATTGCTTCTTTAATTGCCCTTGCTGCCAATGTGTTCGGCCAAGAAGCCCCAAGTAGCGCCAAATCCCCAAGTGCCAGACCCCTGCCCGACAAGGAAATCATCATTCAGGCTGTGGGGGAGAAGGAGATAGAGTATAAGCCCCGTGCAACGCTCGCTCTCGATCAGTGGCCCGGAGCAGCGGCGTTGCCTGCGGATGCAGGATTCGATCATTACGGCGGCCTCTTGGGCCGCACTCACAAAGCAACCGGGTATTTTCGAGTTGAAAAACCAGGCGATCGTTGGATGTTCATCGATCCGGAGGGGCATGAGTTTTACGACACCGCGGTTGCGGGTGTGAGGCCCAATCAGGGCGAGGCGGCAAAGCAGGCTCTTCAGGCAAAGTTTGGGAATCTGGATAACTGGGCCAAGGAGACCATGGCCCTGTTAAGGAAATACTCGTTCAACGGAACGGGCGGTTGGTCCGATGATGCGCTGCTTTCCAAGACACCGAACCGACCCGTCTACACCGTCATCTTGAGTTTCATGGCGACGTTTGCAAAGAACGAGCTTGGGGCAAGGATGGGAACGGGTCACATGAAGTTCCAGAACGATTGCGTCCCCGTCTTTCACCCGAAGTTTGAGGCCTTTTGTGACAGCTATGCGAAGGAAAAGATCGAACCGTATGCTGGCGACCCCTACCTCCTTGGCTACTTTAGCGACAACGAACTCACCTTCGTGATGGGGAAGCTTGTCAATTACCTGCAACTCCCCGAGGGAGACTCAGGTCATGATGCAGCCACGGCATGGCTCAGGGAGCGCCATGGCAAGAATGCCACGGCGGCTCAGGTGACGCCTCAGGACGAGAAAGACTTCACCAAGGTGGTTCTCGACCGATACTATCGAGTTGTCTCTGCCGCGATCAAACGTCACGACCCGAACCACCTCTTCCTGGGATCCCGATTCTGGGGGGAGGACCGGCCCGTGCCAGAGGTCTTCCGCGCCTGCGGCCCCTATTGCGACGTGGTCTCGGTGAACTGGTACAACACCTGGACCCCCCAGGAGGACGTGATCGCCACCTGGGCGCGTGAGTCGGGACGCCCGATCCTGATCACCGAATACTATGCCAAGGGAATGGACTCGGGATTAGGTAACAAAAGCGGCGCCGGATTCCTGGTTCACACCCAGAAGGAGAGGGGACTTTTCTACCAGAACTTCACCCTGGCTCTCCTCCGTTCCAAGAACTGCGTGGGATGGCACTGGTTCCGTTATGCCGACAACGATCCCCGTTCGGCCAAGGAGGATCCCTCAAACCTCGACTCCAACAAAGGGATCGTGAACATGGACTACCAACCCTACCTGACCCTCCTCGACATGATGAAGCCGGTCAACGAGCGGGTCTTCGCCCTGATGGACTACTTTGACGGAAAGAAAGCAAACAAGTAACCCTGCATAACTCATCCCGACCATATGAATGCCACCAGTAACGAACTCTCCGGAAAAATCGCCCTTGTTACAGGAGGTGCCCGTGATATCGGTCGGGCCGTCTCAGTACGGCTCGCTGAACTCGGCGCCATCGTCGCAGTGAATTACCGCTCCAACCTTGAGGAGGCCGAGGAGACAGTCCGCCAGATCACGGACAAGGGGGGGAAGGCCATCGCGGTGCAGGGAAACGTTGTGATCGCTTCAGACATCGCCCGGGTTGTGGATCAGGTCTCTGCGGAATTCGGAGGTCGGATCGATATCCTGGTGAATGTTGCGGGTGGCCTGATCGCCCGCAAAACCATTCTGGACATGGATGAATCGCATTGGGATTCCGTCATCGATCTGAATCTCAAGAGTGTCTTCCTCGTTACCAAGGCGGTCTTGCCGCTGATGCCCGATGGCGGCGTGATCGTCAACTTCTCCTCCCAGGCCGGACGTGACGGAGGGGGACCGGGGGCCAGCGCCTATGCGGCGGCGAAGGCCGGTGTGGCCAACTACTCCCGAGCCCTTGCCAAGGAGCTGGCTTCCCGACGGATCCGCGTCAACTCGGTCTCGCCAGGCATGATCGCAACCAAATTTCATGACACGTTCACTAAGCCCGAGGTGCGCGAACGCGTTGCCTCCATGACGCCGGTCGGTCGTGAAGGAACTTCCGAGGAAGTTGCGGAGTTGACGGCATTCCTTGCCTCGCCCAGATCATCGTTCATCAATGGTGAGTCGGTCGAAATCAACGGAGGCATCTTTTTCTCGTAATCCGGCAACGATATTCCGCCCCCCCCGGAACAATGATCAAGAACCTGTTTGCGCTGGCCCTTGGGCTTGCATCACTTGCGACCTTTCCCCCGCTTGCCATGGGGGATCCGACTTCTCTGGCACCGGCGCAGCATCCCCGCCTGATGCTTACCCCCGATGGAGTTGCCTTGATACGAGCCAACCTCGGCAAGGCACCTCTCTTTGATGCCTCCTTGGCGGAGACCAAGGCCTCCCTCGACAAGATTCTTAATGATTCTCCGGATGTTCCGGTTCCGAAGGATGCCTCCGGACCGACGCAGCAACGTCATGCCCGCAACGAGTCCGAGATGAGGAATGCCGGATTTCTCTATCAGGTTACGGGGGATACCCGGTACGCCGCCTTCGTGAAGGCGCGTCTGGAGAGCTATGCGAAACTTTATCCGACGTTGGGAGTCCATCCGGCATCCAAGGAGAACAATCCCGGACGACTCTTCTGGCAACCGCTCAATGAGGCAAACTGGCTTGTCGATGTGAGCCAGGCTTACGACTGCATCTATGAGACACTGTCCCCTGAGGAACGGACGCGATTTGAAACCAACATCTTCCGTCCCATGGTGCAATTCATCAGCGAGATTCACGGGAAAGAATTCAATATCATGCACAATCATGCCACGTGGTTTGTCTCCGCCGTCGGGATGGCCGGTTACGTCATGGGAGACCAGTCCATCGTGAAGAAGGCCCTGTACGGAACCAAGATGGATGGTTCCGCTGGGTTCTTCCGACAGATGGAGGAGCTTTTCTCGCCGGACGGATATTATTGCGAGGGCCCCTATTACGCGCGCTACGCCCTCATGCCGTTTTTCATCTTTGCCGAGGTAATTCAGAATAATCAACCGGAACTGAAGGTGTTCGAGCGGCATGGAGAGATCCTTAGGAAATCGCTCTTTGCTCTTCTTCAGCAGACCGATTCCGAGGGGAACTTTTTCCCCCTGAATGACTCCATGAAAGAGATGAACTACCGAAGCGGTTCTGTCATCTTACCAGTAAACGAAGCCTACACCCGCTACGGACACGATCCCTCCCTGCTCTCCATCGTGCTCGCGGAAGGAAGGGTCTCCCTTGATCTTGCCGGACAGGTTGTCGCTCTGGCCCTCGCCGCAACTCCCAATCCGCCTCCATTTCCTTATGCGAGTGTGGAGTATTCCGATGGCCCTGAAGGCAGCGGGGGAGGTATCGGAATCCTTCGATCTGGATTGGGCAAAGATCTCTCGGTTGCCGTGATGAAGTACACATCGCTCGGTATGGGCCATGGTCATTATGACAAGCTGGCGCTCGAATATTACGATCAGGGCAGAGAAATTCTCACTGATTACGGATCCGTCCGGTTCGTGAACGTGGAACAGAAATTTGGGGGGCGCTACCTCCCTGAGAATGAAACTTACGCCAAGCAGACGATCGCCCACAATACGGTCGTTGTGGATGAATCTTCTCACTACAGCGGCAATTACAACACCGCCAAGAGCCTCCATTCCGCCAAGGGGTTTTTCCAGACTCCGGACCCCGACTTCCAGGTCATGAGCGCCACGGATACCACGGCGGTGCCCGGAGTTGCCATGAGGCGGACTGTGGCGATGGTCAGGGACAAGGCACTCGATCACCCCGTCATCCTTGATGTCTTCCGCCTCTCTTCGGAGAAGGAGCATCTGTACGATTACCCCTTCCATTTCATGGGGCAGTTTATGGAGAGCAATCTCACACGGACTCCTCACCTGACCGAGCAGCATCCCCTTGGTGAGGGCAACGGCTACCAGCACCTTTGGGTGGAGTCCGAGGGAGCAATCACGGAGAGCACGGAGAAGGCCGGATCGCTCAGCTTCACATGGCTCGATGGGAACCGCTACTACACCATCACCTCTGCGGCGGATCCCTCGACGAAAGTCTTCTTCACGAGGATCGGTGCGAATGATCCGAACTTCAACCTGCGTCATGAACCGGCGATTATCCTCCGCCAGAAAGCCACCAACCATGTCTTCGCCTCCGCTATCGAACCCCACGGCTCCTTTGACGGTGCCAAGGAAAGCACCTCCGGGAGTTTCCCCGTTATTCGGAGCGTAATGGTGCTTGCCTCCACGGGTGAGGGGACCGTGGTCCGGATCACCGGTGAGAGGGGGATCCGATGGACTCTTCTGATCGCCAACGATTCGCCCGACCCCTCTGCCAAGCACTTGGTGAAGGCGGATGAGAAGACATTCTCCTGGGTTGGGCCCGCGAAGATTGTCAAAGAATAGCTCCCCGCCGATGTTCGTTCACAAAGAGCAGCTTTATATCCGGTTTGAGGAGATAGCTTGGGAGGATCTCGGTGGTGGCGTGCGTCGCAAGATCATGGCCTATGGAGATCAGCTCATGGCAGTCTACCTGGAATTCAAGAAGGGGGCTGTGGGTGCTCTGCATGCGCATCCTCATGTGCAAGCGGCTTTTGTCCGATCAGGATCCGTTCAGGTGCAGATCGGCGAAGAGTCCCGGGTGCTCGGGGCGGGGGATTTCTACTACATTCCCCCGGGAGTGGAGCATGGCTCGGTGGCCCTGGAGGACTCGGTGGTGATCGATCTCTTCTCACCCATGCGGCGGGATTTCCTGTCCAAGCACCAAGATGTAGGGACACGAGTTTGATCGCGGGGTATTGAGTCCCCGAAAAGCCCTCTGATCCCCCCCGAAACGCTTCCTCCCATGCTTCTTCGCACTCGCCTGAGATGGTTGATTATCTCGCTGATCGGGGTAGCTACCGTCATCAACTACATCGACCGGTCCTCTCTTGCGGTGATGTGGCCCGCGATGTCGAGGGAGACGCATCTCTCCAAGGAGGCCTATGCAACCATCATTTCCGTTTTCATGGTCGCCTATGCCTTCGGCCAGGCATTCTCGGGGCGATTCTTTGACCGGGTGGGAACACGGATCGGCTTTGTTTGTACCATCGCGGTCTGGTCCACGGCCGCCGCTCTTCACGGCTTGGTTCGCAGTATGTCGGGGCTTCTTATGGCAAGGGGATTACTCGGCTTCAGCGAAGCAGGCAACTGGCCCGGAGCGACCAAGGCCGTTGCCGAGTGGTTCCCCCGCCACGAGAGGGCGCTCGCGCAGGGGATCTTCAATGCCGGGGCATCTTTGGGTGCAGTCGTATCCGCGCCGGCGATTGCCCTGCTCTATTTATGGCTTGGCTGGAGAGCCACGTTTGCCGTCATCGGTGCTATGGGACTCCTCTGGATTATCCCATGGTGGTGTTTGGCACGCTCGGGTCCCCGGAGTCACCCTTGGATTTCCCCGGAGGAGCGGGCTCTTATCCTCGAAGGCGCATCTGCGGGGGGATCATCGAGTGAAGGGTATATTCCGAACGACACGTCCTCACCCGGTCTGAACTGGCGTCAGGCCCTCTCTTATCCGCAGACCTGGGCTATCCTCCTCTCTCGATTCTTCATCGACCCCATCTGGTGGCTTTTCGTGAACTGGCTTCCCATTTACCTAGCGGAGCGCTTTGGCTTCGACGTGAAGCAGATCGGGATGTTCGCCTGGGTGCCTTATCTCGGGGCGGTGATTGGAAGTCTGTTTGGGGGATGGTATTCGGGTCACAAGATGAGTCTGGGATGGAGCGTTGATCGGGCCCGTAAGCAGGCCATCGTCATTGGCGGGGGGATGACGCTTCCCGGGTTTATTTTGGCGGCTTTTGCCGGCAAGCCCTGGATCGCCGTACTGGCCATGGCATTGGTCCTCTGTGGCTTTCAGGTCATGATCAACAACATCCAGACTCTTCCGAGCGACTTCTACTCTGGGAAATCAGTCGGGACTGTAGCGGGCATCAGTGGCATGAGCGCCGTGCTGGGAGTCCTTCTCTTCAGTACCTGGCTGGTTCCCTTGTTGAGCCGAACCAGCTATGTGCCTGTTTTCCTCATGGGTGTTGCTCTCGTGCCCATTGGGATAATTCTCCTCTGCTGGTTGGGAGGCAGGATCAGAAGTTTGGAGGATTCAGGTCAAAGAAGTGAGTGACGCTTTTCTGCGTCCTGCTGGCATGAGCATCATTCCTGCAAGCCCGATAGAAAAGAGTGCGTAGGGTGAAGGTTCAGGCACCACCACGATACTATTAATCATTACCAGATTATCGGGCGTGAGGGCGGGGTTCAGGAGCGGCAGATCGGTGAAATCCCCTCCGAGATACTGTGAGGCGTCATAAGTTGGCACCCCGGCCATAGCGTCTACAACGGACATTCCGTCTTCTATAACCTGGCCGAAGACTGTGAAGCCTCCATCCTGAGCATCAAGATTGGCGGAGTTATCACTCAAGTTGAAGAACCACTGACTCGTGGCGCTGTTGGGATCGCCGCTTACCTTGGCCATGGCAATGCTTCCTCGCACGTTGGAAATCCCCGCTTCGTTCTGAATGGGAGCGTAAGTGGGCACGGGAGTCAATTGACTCCCTGAAAGGGAGTAGGCCCCGCCTTGAATAATGAATCCCGGAATGCTCCGATGGATGATCGTGTTGTCGTAGAGGTTGTTCTCCACATACGCGAGGAAGTTGGCCACCGTCGCGGGGGTTTGGTCATCGTAAAGTTGTACCTCAAAGGAACCAAAACTTGTCGAGAAGTCCACAAGGGTGGCCGCACGAACCGTGAAAATCATAAGTAACGAGAGACAAGCAGAAGAGAGTACTCCCAACCTGAGTGTATTCTGTTTCAGCATTCTCATCAGATATAATAGTGGAGACGATGGAAGTGTTCGCAACCTGTTTCTTAGTTTTTATCGAACCCAAATCACAGGTTCGAAAGTTAGGTTTGGGGAAAGTTGCTTAAAAAAGCCTTCTTAAGGTATCAAGAAAGTGTTCCAAAATGAACCCCTACCCCTACGAACTGATGCTTTGCAGTCCATTTGGTCGATTTATTCGGGATTTGAAAAAATCGGGGTTACTCCAGATCCTGCTGTATGCTTCATCGCTTCAAGTCGCCTTTGCAGTCGTGAATCCCACGCAGCCAATTATTCCGACCAAGGTTTTCAACGTCAAAGACTATGGCGCGATCGGCAATGGAGTGAGAGTTGAGACAAAGGCAATCCAGGAATCCATCAATGCGGCCGCTCGTGCGGGTGGAGGTATTGTCGAGATTCCAGCAGGCACTTATCTCTCCGGTCCGGTCGTTCTTGCGAGTCAGGTCAACCTGCGACTCAAAGAAGGAGCGATCGTCAAAATGTTACCAATGAAGCAATACCCACCTCTTTCCAATGGTGCGTTTAATTTTATCAGTGGTGAAAATCTGCATGATGTGGCAATCAGCGGAAGCGGAACGATTGATGGCCAGGGTGCGGATTGGTGGCCCTTCGCGAAAACCGACAAAACAATCAAACGCCCCATCATGATCAAACTCAGTAAATGCGAACGGGTGCTGCTCGAAGGAGTTCATCTGCAAAACTCGCCGATGTTTCACATAGCTGTCCGAGCGGATAATGTGACCGTTCGGGGTGTCACGATCAAGGCACCCTCCTCCACGGACCCGATCACACCAAGCCACAATACCGATGCCTGTGATGTCAGCGGAAATGACATCCTCATTCAGGATTGCAACGTGAGCGTGGGTGACGACGATTTCACATGCGGCGGCCACACGGGGAACGTGTTGATCACCAACTGCACCTATGGAACGGGACATGGACTCTCCATTGGAAGCTACACCCAGGGTTGGGTGTCCAATATCACGGTCACGGATTGCACATTCAACAACACCGAATATGGCATCCGTATCAAATCTGACCGTGATCGCGGAGGTCTTGTCCACGACCTGACCTACAATAATTTGAGCATGACGAATGTCGGCACGCCGATTCTGATTTATGGATCCTACCACGCAAAAGATAAGAAATTCAGGGATTTGAACCACCTTACCTCCCAGGATGCGGCGACCTATCCCTCCAACCAGGTGACGGAATTGACCCCGATGTATCAAAACATCACCTTCCGTAATATCACGGCAACAGTAGAACCCGGTCACAGGGCGGGTTTGATTTTTGGATTGCCCGAAGCCTGTGTGACCAACGTGCTTCTGCAACATGTCAAGATCACCGCTGATCAACCGTTCGGCATCTACTATGCCCGCAATGTCCGCTTGGAGGATTGCAAAATCGTCACACCCGCAGGAACAAATGAATTGGACATGACGCAGGCTCAGGTAGAGATCATTCCCCACTAAAGCTTCGTGACCTTTTGGGCTCCATCGTCGCCGAGGTAAGCATTACTAAAGTGGTGCCAGTTGGAACCAAGTAAGACTTAGGGATTTTTTATGTCACCTATGTATCAACAGCGACTTTGGCTGCTCACTAAAATCTTGATAACCTCTTGGCTATCAAAGTGCAGCCGGAGAGGGTCGAACTCCCAACCTTCTGATCCGTAGTTATTACGTTGCGGGTGTTGCGCTATGTGCTATTCTGATTGAATATGAGCACCCAAAAACCCAGAGAAACTAGTGTTTATTGGCATCAAGAGGTGGATGTGGGGGGTCCTAAACCCACTCAAACCACCTCAATCCTCCATAAGAAAATTACAGAGCAATTACGGAGCAAAAAAAGTGGGGCTGGAAAGAACACTGCCACCTATTGGAAAGACCGAATCTTTAAAAAGGTGTCCCGTGGGGTGGAAAGCCCTCACTACACCATGGATTTGATGTTCAAGGGCCGAAGGCTTTCTTTCTCCCTTGGTACAGGTAATCAGTCAGCCGCCTCACTTACAGCTGCCGGGATCTATCTAGATGTTCTTTCTAATGGGGTTGATGCCGCACTTGCAAAACACAGGCCACAGACCGAGAAAACTGAAACTATTGCGACGGTTGGAGAATGGATAGCAGCCACCAAGAAAGTTGCTTCTGTAAACGATGCCACCTTCAATCAATATGCCGCCAGTCTCCGCAAGATCGTTGGGGATATCATCACTGTAAAAAAGGACAATAGCCGGTTCGGACCGAGGAAAGGTGGGGCTTCAAAGTATCGTGCATCCATTGATGACACTTCTCTGGAAATTCTGACCCTTGAAGCAATCATGGGCTGGAGGAAGTCCTATGTTGGCAAGTCCAAGAACCCCCTGGAGATAAAATCAAAGCAGACCAGTTGTAACTCTACCATTCGGCAAGCTCGCTCGCTCTTTTCTGGAATTCTTATTTACACAATAAAAGGGCTGCTCCTGCCAACTCCAAGGCCATTCGAGATCCCAGTAGAGCTAAAACATGCAAAAAAGGGGAGCCATCCTCTCTTTTATCCAGCGGCAAATAACAAATATTCATCCAAGATCGATGCCAAACAGTTGCTCCTCAGGGCAAGTCAGGATTTGGAACCCACAAACCCTTCTGCATTTCTAGCAATGCTATTGGCCTTGGGTGCGGGGTTGAGGCGAGGGGAGATAGATTCCCTGTGCTGGCATCAAATCGACACGCAGGGGGGATTTATAAGCATGGAAGTTACCGAGAAGGCCGGTCTTAAAACCAGATCATCAGAAGGCCTTGTTGAAATTGATGAAAAACTTGCCGGTATTCTTCAAGGTTACAAAGCTAGGACAAAGGCAAAGCCCGGTGATTATGTAATTGAGCCTAATGTAACAAGCAGCCTGAACAGCGGACCCAAAGTGTGGGGACAGCATTACCGAGCCAATGCAACATTCGACACTCTAAACGCATGGCTTAAAGCCAATGGAGTGTCCGCAAGGAAGCCGCTGCATGAACTAAGAAAGGAACTTGGCTCACTTATCACAGAAAAATACGGCATTCATGCTGCTTCTCAGATGTTACGCCATAGTAGTATTCAGGTAACAGCAAATCACTATGCTGCCAAAAAGTCTCGCACCACCGTTGCCATAGGCAGTTGGTTGACTCCTGATGATGTGACACCTATGCCTGAACAAAGACAGACTGAGCCTCAAGAATCAAGAGCTGGGTAAAAATCATAAGCCTCAGAACCATTTTGGCTCTCGCCCTACCACACCCCCACCAGATCCTCATCATTCAGCGCCAATTCCTTGAAGGTGGGATCGATCCTGATGGCTTTACCGAGAAGTTCTTTTGCCTCCTCCATCTGACCCCCTTTAGCGACATAGCAGGAGAGGTTGTAGATGATCAGGGCATCTTGTGGGAATTTCTCCAGAGCAATACGAAGGGTCTTTTCTGCCTCTGGGATTCCTAGGTGACGTCTCTCTGCAAAGGATCTGTTCGTCCAATGCTCTGAATCATGTGGCTCTATCTCAGTGAGGTGCCTGGAGATTTCTGCCATCTCCATCCATCGAGCTTTCTCCCTGTAAATGTAAACCCTCATCCGGAGCACAAGGGGATGGGCTCTTTCTTCTGCAGGGATCAGTTCCAACTCCTCCCATGCAGAATCAGGATCGCCTAATTCTAAGAATCCCTGTGCTGCCCTGAGATTGTGGTACATCAGCCTTCTCCTGACACACCCATAGTGCTTGAAGATTGAGTGGCTAGTGCCTCTTTCAGAATTTCCAAGGCAAACCGATAGACTTCAGGTTCTTTGCTTCCACGAGTGCCGGCAACATTAAGAGTCTGGAGATTGTTCCTTGTCACGAAGTCCAGCAGTTCAACTCCCATCTGATCACTCTTGCCGGGATAGAAATGGATGAGTGGCCTGCCGTGTTTGCTCGCAAATTCCGCAGTCTTCTTGGATCCACCAGTGAGTTCCCTGCTCATTGTAAAAATCACTGTGCCGCTGCTGTCCCTAGCATTCCATTCTGTTCGCTGGAGATAGGCAGAGGAGGGAGTTTCTTGGAGTTGGTACTGAGTGGAAATCCTCCCATTTTCAGCTTTTCTACCCTTCGGGCACCATCCCTTGTGAGGAATGTTGTGGGAGATCGCAAAGTCAAGGCCGGCCCTATCAGCTCCCGTCTGTCCTCCAGATATGATGGTCAGGTTCACTGATCGTCCTCCTCGCAATAGAGGGTCAGCTTCATAATCCCCTCAAGATCTCCTGATTCTATAAGCTTTTCTACGGCTTTAACCCTTTCCACCTCTGGCCAAATAGTCCATCCCACATAGGGGTTACCAAGGCCACCTCCATGCAGCATCATACATGACCACTGCATTCCAATGTTCCAGGGCTTTAGGGGGGTCGTGTAGCGCTGAATTATACTTTCCGGCAATTCGGCTCTAACAATCGGAGTCACAGGTACTGCTTTTGCGGATAATCTTTCAGGGGTAATGGTCAG
>Ga0007833_1000220_pt1 | contig 12511 bp, 14 predicted proteins | sample CryBogCBE25Jul07_FD_71204 | JGI IMG/M metagenome (GOLD analysis project Ga0007833, IMG submission 71204) | Freshwater microbial communities from Crystal Bog, Wisconsin, USA - CBE25Jul07 | ecosystem: Environmental > Aquatic > Freshwater > Lake | place: Crystal Bog, Wisconsin, USA | collected...
GCGGAGATGGTGCCCCACAAGACCTCGTTGCAGAAGTCCACGGCCGAGACAATGAAATCTTCCGCGGAGTCAGCCTCCAGCGACGTCTCGGCCATCAGAGAGCAAAAGGCCTCCACTTGAAAGACGATGTCGTCATGGTGGGCGGGATCGACCCCGGCCACCAGCGTCCACGGCAGGCGCGAACCGTCATCGTCACCGAAGAGGCGGACGTCATCACGACCTTCGGTAAAGCGCGACCACCGGTCTCGGGCACCGGGATAGTAGGCCTCACGGCTGGGAACGCTCGCCAGCACCTCACCGAGAGCGGCGAGAAACTCGTCCCGCTGGGGCCAGGCCTGATGGGTCACGAGCACACGTGGCGTGAGACAGTTGAAGCCCGCGTTGTTGACCAGCATGGTGGCGACGTGCGCCGCTTGGTAGGCCATCTCACGTTTCGTCCACGTGCCGGGCACGATGATGATTGGCGAAACGTTCCCCAGTTCGGCGCTAACGGGGGTAGTGAGTCGCGGTTCGCCGCGCTCCTTGCGAGCCTCCGCCTCGTCACCTCGGCCCCACACCACCGCGTCGTAGGTGGCGCTCGAACCGGTGATGTGAATATCGTCGACGAAGTCGTGCGACGCAAGGTACGCCCCCTCGGCCGCGCCACCGCGAACGAAGTGCACAAAACCCGCGTCAATGAGGCCGGCGAAGGCCTCCTCCCAGAACGGCACGAGGTAGTCGTTCACGGGATTGGCCTTGATGACGACCACCTTTCCCTCAACGAACAATTTGGTCAGGATGTCACGAGGAACGAGGGACGCAACATTGCCCGCGCCCAAAATAAGTGACAGTCCCGCGTGGGCTAACGGATCACGGTAGGCCTCGGCCTGTCGGGCCTGGATGGCTGCCTCGTCAAGACCCTTCGTGAACCACACCTCACCGTGGAGGCCGGCGTAGAGCACCTTGTCCAGTACTGAGGAGGGTAGGACGCCAATGGCCAACTGATCGTCTCCGACCTGGCGAACGGGTCCTGGGTAGCGGGGGCGACCGCTGGTGGCAATATCGCTGAGTGAGGCCTCCAGGGTTGTCGCCATGCGAACGAACGACGCGATACCGGCGAGCAGCTCCTCCCCTGCACCGGGACCGTCGCGGTCAATGCCCTTCGCCCGACACGCGGCGGCGTTCCACCGCGGGGCCACGTTCATAGTGTCGTCAATGACCCGCTGCAGGTAGGTCCGACGACGTTCAACGGGGGTCAGCGCCCACTGCTCTCGGTAACCATGCACCGACCGCAGGACGGCCTCGAGGGGCACGGCGTCTTCAATGGACAAGCTGGACGTGGCGTCAGTGGTCATAGGTCATTCTCTCCTGTGGGAGACTATAGGGGTGGCACCAGTCCCCCCATCGTCAATCCCGTCGGGCTGGTACCCCGACCCCAGTGGCGCACCGCAGTGGCGAGTCTGGAACGGTCACGACTGGTCGACGGTGACTCGACCCTTTTCGACGCGGGACGACCAGCCCACCACCGAGAACCTCGCCGTCACCAGCACGCTCTCATCGTTGCGTTTGGTGCGACGCTTCGGCGTGGTCGCCCTCTTTGGCGGACTCGGCCTCCTGCTGAGCGCCCTCGCACACTGGCCCGGCACCCATAGCCCCACCTCCCCGACGTGGGCACAGATCACCTTGCTCACGGCACTCGGGCTCTTGACGTTTGGTACCGTCGGCTTCGCCTACGCCGTCCGCACACTGCAGGGCTACTGGTCCTTCGACGCCTTCGTGCCAGGGCTCAACGTGCTCTCCCTTAACGTTCTGTGCGCCCAGCGTTTAGGGGTACGGCGCATCGGTCCACCGGTCGGTATCGAACTTGCGCTCTTAGTCTTCACCTGCGCCACATTCCACCAGACGCCCCTCAGTGCCGTTTTGCTGGCGGCCATCGCCCGCTCCTTCATGCTTCGCATCGGGTACGTCATTGAGCACATCGTTGATGCCGTGGGAACTCGTCCGTGACCGCCGCCTGGGGACCTCTGGCCGCTCTCATCGGTGACTGGGTATCGGACTACGACGGCTACGACGTTTCCTTTCACAGTGACAAGGGCAAGCTCGGTGAATCACGGTACCGAGAAGAAACCTCCTTTGTCCCCTACGGTCCAGTGAACTTCGGCGGTCAAACGCTCTACGGTCTCGATTACCGCACCACGACCTGGGCCGAGGGCACTGCCACACCGGCCCACCGCGAAATCGGCTACTGGATCTGGGACGAGGCCAATCAGCAAGTCGTGCGCTGCCTCAATACCCCCTTCGCCACCGCTCTCATGGCCGGCGGCACCGTGGCACCCGACGCCACGACGTTCAAACTTGAGGCAGTACTGGGGTCAAACTCCTACGGCATCTTGTCGAACCAGTACCTCGACGCCCACGCCAAGACCACCCGCTACGACGTCACGATCAGCGTCGACGCGGACACCTTCACCTACGACCAGACCATCGTCATTGAGTACCAGCACCAGCACGGCGTGATTTTGCACACCGACCGCAATACCTTGCGTCGCGCCTAACGCCGTCGCGTGCGGATAAAGACGTAGAAGCACAGCACCAGGACCGGCACGAGCAGCACAATGACGCGTGCGGCGGGTAGCGGGACGCCCTGGTGCACGTTAACCACCGTGGTGGTGGTGTCAGCCCAGGTCATGGCTGCTTCCGTTGGGCGGTCAGTTCGGCCACCATTGCTTCGAGACGCGTCAAAATATCGCCAATCGCTTCGTCTTGCGCCTCGAGGTGATGCTGAATTTTGGCCACTTCGGATAACACCGCCTCGGCGTCCTTGTAGGTGTCCTCGGCCCGCTTATCGGCGGCGGCGGCTTGGATGTTCTGCCCCACGATGATGATGGGCAGCAGCACCAGCTGCAAGAAACTGCTCGATAGCCACACGATGATGTAATACGTGCCCTGGTGAATAGCGGAGGGCAGGGCGAAGAAGGCCAACAGTGTGAAGAGATAGGCAGCCCACATCGTGCCAACAATCAGCGTCACCTTTAGGCCAATGCGCGCATTGAGTCGCACGATGAAGTTCTCGTGGTCGACTCGACGAAGGTCGGCCGTTTTGACGGCCCGCCCCTCGTGCAGTTCCTGCGAACGAGGGTGCCGGACGTATTCGTAGAGTTTCGACATAGCCGTATCTTCTCACGCAACAACGCTGTTGCGGAGCGTCCTACTTGACGAGGTCGGGCGAGGTCTCCATGCCCTTGTTCCAGACGGAACGAGCAATGATCTTCGTCGTGTCGGCGCGGCCCGCGTACTTCTGAGCGATGTCGCGGGACTCCTCGAGAAGGCCCTCGGAGAGCAAGGTCGGGTTGAGGCCCAGTGCCTGGAACTTGTCGCGGCTGACGTTGAGGTCGTTCTCAGCGGCTTCCTTACGGGGGTTCGGCAGGTTGGCCACTTCCACGCCGGTCAGGGACGATATGAGTTCCGCGAGCTCACGCACGCGGTAGGTCTCGGTGACCTGGTTGAAGACCTTGACCTGGTCACCCGCTGCGGGCGGGTTCTCCAACGCGATCTGGATGCAACGCACCGTGTCGCGAATGTGGATGAAGGCGCGGGTCTGACCACCGGTGCCGTGCACGGTGAGGGGGTGACCAATGGCGGCCTGCATGAGAAAGCGGTTGAGCACGGTGCCGTAGTCACCGTCGTAGTCAAAGCGGTTGATTAAGCGCTCGTCGAGAGCGGTCTGCGGGGTCTGGGTGCCCCAGACAATGCCCTGGTGCAGGTCAGTGATGCGCAGGTTGTCGTTCTTGGCGTAGAAGGCGAAGAGCAACTGGTCGAGCGTCTTGGTCAAGTGGTAGACCGAACCGGGGTTGGCGGGGTGGAGAATTTCCCGCTCGATGTCGCCGTCGGGAGTGGGGACCTTCACGGTGAGGTAGCCCTCGGGGATGGGCGCCGAGCCCGACCAGCCGTAGCCGTACACACCCATGGTGCCGAGGTGGACCAGGGCGATGTCCTTGCCCGATTCGACGATGGCGGCCAACACGTTGTGGGCGCCACGAACGTTGTTGTCAATGGTGTAGCGCTTGGCCTTGGTGCTGCGCATGGAGTAGGGCGCGGCGCGCTGCTCACCGAAGTGGACGATGGCGTCGGGCTGCTCGTCAATCAGCAACTGGGCGAAACGGTCGTACTCCTCGGCCAGGTCGAGGTTGACGAAGCCAATCTCCTTGCCGGTCAGTTCCTTCCACACGCGAATGCGCTCGCCCATGGGGCGAATGGGCGTGAGAGAATCGACTTCGAGCTCGAGGTCAATGGCGCGACGACTCAGGTTGTCAACGACGATGACGTCGTGGCCAATGTCTGACAGGTGCAAACTGGTCGGCCAACCACAAAATCCGTCACCGCCGAGTACCAGAACTTTCATAACGTCTCCTCGAAACTATTGCAGCTCATGTCAGGAATGCCCGAGCGCCATGGAAAAACTTATCAGATAGGCGAGGAATTCGGACCCCTCGCCGGCTAACCCGCTGCTCAACACCCGTTTTGCCAGCAGCGACCCAAACACGCAGCAAGATGAGAATCACAGGCTACGGGCGGGCGGCTAACCCATTGACCTCATTGCGCCACGTGTCTCGTTTAGTACTGGCCTTCGGTCCACTTGATGAACTTCACGAGGGCCGGGGAAGCCTTGGGCGAACGCACCGGACCGGAGAAGCCGAAGAAGACATACTTGCCGGCCACCCAGGCGTCGAGACGGACTGAACGCATGGCGCTCGTCGAACCGAGGCCGTCTTCCTTACCATTACCAAAGTCGAGGTAGTCATTGACGCCCGCGACGGGGGTCTTGATCATGGCCCCGGCCGAGTCTTTGACCATGGCATCCATGTACTGCTGGGCCGTCTGCTTGGCGCCACCCGACTTCGCGATGTCGGTGGGGCTCACACAACCAATAACCAGCGCCTTGGCTCCGAAGTCGATAGTGGTGCCAACGGCATTGGCGGCGTTCTTCGCCCCATCGGCGTAGTTATAGGGCGTTACCACTGGACCGGTCGCGCCAGTGAAACCCTGCGAGACCAGAAGCGCCTTCGTAATCGACGCACACGTGGCCGTCGGGGCCATCGACGAAGCCGAAGCGGAGGTCGAAAGGGCGAGTGGGGCGATCAAGGCCGCAATGGCCACGGTTCGAGTGAAGTGCATGTCATCTCCTTAGTCGAGGGACCACCGGTCACTCGTGAAGAGAGAGCCTACGAAGCCCCTTAACGGAGCGTCGAAACTTTGACTAAGAATCCCCTAAAGGGATGCCGGCCTACTTGTTCGTCTGAGGAAGGTAGGGCACGATGGCGTGCGCCAGACCCGGCAGCGTGAGGGTCTGCAGGTACACCTTGCCCGGACCGGTCAGCTTGGCCAGAAAGAGCGAGTCAGCACCGAACAACATGTTCTTGATGCCCTGCACCCGCTCAATTTCGAGAGCCATGTGCGCCTCGAAGAGACCTACGTGACCGGGGTGGACGCGCAGCACTTCACCGGCGGCCAAGTCGTACTCGACCATCTCACCCGACAGTTCGATCCATGCCGTACCTTCGCCGGCGATGCGCTGCATTAGGAAGCCGTTGCCCGAGAAAATACCGACGCCGAGCTTCTGCTGGAACCCCACGTCAACAGTGACACCCGCGGTGCCGGCCAAGAATCCGTGACGCGACACCATGAACTCACGACCCCCGCCCACCGAAATGGCCTTAATGTGGGCCGGCATCTTGGTAGCGAAGGCGACGGTGCCGGTGGTGCCGGTGGCCGTGTACTCCGTCATAAAAATAGATGCTCCCGCAATGGCGCGCTTGAACATGCCGCCGAGTCCTGAGGTACCGAGGCCCGAGGCCTGGGTGCCCAGCGAGATGCTGGCGGTGAGCCAGGTCATTTCGCCACCGAGTGAAATGACTGACTGGCCGGGCTGCAACTGCACTTCGAGCACCGGCATCGTGGTGCCCACGATGCGGTGAGCAACGCCCGAGGCGTCGGTGTCGCTGAAGTCGGGCATGTTGGCGCTGCTGTGTTCGGTCATGGTGTCCTCTACCTACTCGTGGCTGTCACGCTTATCGTACACAGCCCCACCCCTTCATCGAGAGGATTTCACCGAAGTTTCACCACTCGAGAGTTTCGCGGCAAAGGTAATCGGCACGATGGTCAGCACCATGACCCCGACCACCACGGCGTTAACTTCGGGGAGTTGCTGACCCAGACGAATCGCACCGAAGATCCATAACGGCAGCGTGTTCTGAGCACCCGCCGTGAAGGTCGTGACAATGACCTCGTCAAAGCTCAGGGCGAAGGCTAAGAGCCCACCCGCGATGATGGCGGTACGCAGGAGCGGGAACGTCACGAAGCGGAAGGTCTGCAGCGGCGTGGCGCCGAGGTCACTCGACGCTTCCATGAACGAGTCGGGGGTGCGGCGCAGTCGGGCCACCACGTTGTTAAAGACCACCACAATGCAGAACGTCGCGTGCCCCACGATGATCGTCGTGAGGGAGAGCTGAACTGCCACGAGACCAAAGGCGGACTGCAGCGCCAGTCCGGTCACGATACCGGGGAGGGCGATGGGTAGGACGAGCAGCAGCGACACGACATCGCGTCCAAAGAAGCGAAAGCGGTGAATGCCAACCGACACCAATACCCCGAGAACGAGGGCGATGACCGTCGCGCCGACCCCCGCCTTCACGCTGAGCCACAGGGCATCACGCACGGCACTGTCGTGCCAGGCGACCGAGAACCACTGCGTCGACCAGGACCGGATCGGAAAGGTCTGCACGTTGGACCGGTCGAAAGCAAAGAGCACGATGATGGCCAACGGCGCCAAGAGCAGGACCAGCACCAGAACCGCGAAGAGTCGCAGCAGCCACGTCGCGAGTGGTGAGGTTCTCATAGGGCCTCGAAGGCGCCGAAGAAGCGCGCCACGACGAGATAGATCGCCATGATGACAATGGAGACGAAGGCCAGTGCCGCGGCAAAGGGCAGATTGCCGCCGTTCAGGGCACTGTCGTAGATGGCGTTACCAATGAAGTTCGCGTTCGAGCCACCAATAAGAAGCGGGGTGATGAAGTCACCAAGGGTGAGCGAGAAAGTAAAGATCGAACCCGCGACCACGCCCGGCAGCACCAGGGGCCACAGCACGCGACGCAGGGTAAACCACGGACGAGCCCCCAGGTCAGCGCTCGCTTCGAGCAGGCTGTCGGGGACGCGCTCGAGAGCGCCGTAAATCGGCATGATCATAAAGGGCAGCCACAGGTAGCTAAAGACCAGCCACATGGCCGCGGTCGAGTACGCCAGATGCGTTACCGGCAGACCGAGGCTGCGCTCGACCGCAGGAAGTACGCCCTTGTCCGAGAGAATATTGATCCACGCGTAGACCTTGGCCAGGTAGCTCGCCCACAACGGCAACAGGGTCAATGCCAAGAACCACTGACGCGTGCGCGGTGAGGCCACTTTGGCGAGAAAGAAGGCGAAGGGCAAGGCAATAACGACGTCGGTAATGGTGACCATGATGGCCATCAGCAGGGTTCGCCAGATGATGGTGGCGTAGACCGACTGGGTGAAGAGTTGCGAAAAGTTCGCGCCGGACCACTGGTAGACGATGTTGCCGGTTAGGGCGTCGACTTGGAAAAATGCCGTGACCAGCAGGGCCACGAGTGAGGCGAGATAGATGACCAGAAACCACAACAGCGGTGGCGACAATGTCGCCACCGCTCGAAGCCAGGGGCGGCGCCATAGCGCCGCCCCGGCCTCACGTTGGAGTTGATCGAGCAACTAGTTACCCAACAATCTGCGTCCACGCCTGTTGCCACTGCGTGAAGCTGACACAGTTGTTCTGCCCGTTGCCACAGCTTGGCAGTGGGGTCTTCCAGAACTTGATCGTCGAGAAGTAGCTCTCGGGGGCGTTGGCGTGGTACGCGGCGCAGCCACCCTTCTGCAACTTGTTCATGTAGGCACAGGCCTGCGTGTTGGCCGGCGTTTCGCCGAAGTACAGAGCCTCCTGGGCCTGCACCACTGGCGTGGAAACGTAGTTCATCCACTTGTAGGCACAGTTAGGGTGCGGTGCATTGGTGGCCAGCAGCCACGAGTCGGCCCAACCAGTGGCCCCTTCACTCGGGATGGTGTCGGCCACCTTGGCGCCAGCGGCTACCAACGTGTTGGTCTGGTAGGGCCACGCGGCACCGACGGTGGTGGTGCCATTTTGGAACAGTGAAATCTCCTGGCTCGCGAGGTCCCAGTACTTCTTGACCAGTGGGTACTCCGCCTTCAACAGGTTCACGGCCGCGTTGAACTGCGTCTGCGTCAGTTCGTAGGGGTCGGTGATGCCCAGTGAGGGAGTCGTCTTCGACAAGTAGAGCGCCGCGTCAGCAATCTGAATGGGGTTGTTCGGAATCGTGACCTTGCCCTTGTTGGCCTTGTCGTAGATGACCGACCATGAGGTGGGGGCCTTGGCGTAGGCCGACTTCGAGTACAACAACACGTTTGGACCGAACTCGTAGCTCACGCCGTAGTGCACGCCGTTAATGGTGTTGAACGACGGGGCCTGCAGGAACGGGTGGAAGTTCTTGACCGCAGGCACGAGGGCCATGTTGACCGGACGGACGTCGCCACCGTAAATCAGACGCAGGTCCGCGTCACCCGACGCCGACACCAAGTCGTACTGGTGACCGCCACCATGGTTCATCAAGGACACCATCTCACTAGAGGAGCCGGCGTACTTGACGTTGACCTGGCAACCCGTCTGGGCGGTGAACGGCTTCACCCACTGCGGCTGGGCGTAGCCTTCCCACGCGATGAGGTTCAACGATCCCTCGCCCTTGCCGATGCTCGACAACGTGCTGTCGCCCTGAGTGGGTGGGGTACCGAGTGCAGCACTCGCGCTCAGTGTGACCGCGGGCAGGGCGGTGACCGCCATCAGCGCCATGGTCGAAGCGACCACGAGCTTTCTGGTTAGTTGTTGGTAGTTCATTACTCCCCTTTTCTTTAATTAATACGACTCTTTAGACGTACGTGGCGTCTTCCTCGCGCCAGCGGAGCGTCACAGCGTCCCCACTGGCGAGAGACTCTGCACCACCATCACTCGACCGATTCTGTCGCACCACGGTCATGGACTCCCCCGCGTCGGACGTCACCCGGAAACGGGTCACCATGCCGACGTACGCGACGTCCAGAATGACGCCATGAACGCCGGCGCCGGTCAACGACTCGGTACCGGCGACTATCTCAATCTTCTCGGGGCGAAGGACACTACGGCCCCGCGACGTCGTAATGACATTGGAGGTGCCGACGAAACCGGCCACGAACTCCGTTGCCGGGTGTTCGTACACCTCGGCGGGCACCCCGAGCTGTTCAATCTGTCCGTCACGAAAAACAGCGAGCCGATCACTCATCGTGAGGGCTTCCTCCTGGTCGTGCGTGACGTAGATAAAGGTGATGCCGAGTTCACGCTGCAGGCGCTTGAGCTCCACTTGCATTTCCTGGCGAAGTTTAAGATCGAGGGCGCCGAGGGGCTCATCGAGTAGCAACACGGTGGGTTCATTCACCAGCGCCCGGGCCAACGCCACGCGCTGGCGCTGACCGCCCGAGAGTTGGCCGGGCTTACGGTCGGCGAAGGCCTCCATCTGCACCATCGCCAACGCACGAGCCACCTTGTCGCGGGCCTCGGTTTTGCCCACGCGACGCACCCGCAGGCCGTACCCCACGTTTTGCGCCACCGTGTAGTGGGGAAAGAGGGCGTAGTCCTGAAACACCGTATTAACGTCACGCTGGTACGGCGGCAGATGCGTCACATCAACGCCGTCGAGTGAAATCGTGCCGCCATCGAGCCGCTCAAAACCGGCAATCAGTCGTAGGAGGGTCGTTTTCCCTGATCCCGACGGTCCCAACATGGTGAAAAACTCACCCTGTTCAATGGCGAGGTCAACACCCCGCACGACGGTAGTCTCACCAAATCGCTTCGTGACGCCCCGCAGGACAATTCCCGCGTGGGCGGAGGTCGACTGTTCAGTTGACGTCGTTGTCACGGTACTCACAAGTCAAAAGAGTACACCGCTTCTCTGGTCCACCTCACGTAGCACTACCGTGACCGGCTCCATTGTCGCCACCGCCCCAACAGAGTTGGGGAGCACAATATCCTGAAGAAACACTGTTGGGTGACCGGGCACTTCCACGATGCCGGGCGACAGTCCCACCGTCCTCGGATCGTCGGCGAGTCCTCGACCGACGAGCTTGAGCGCCGCCTCAGCCGCCACCCAGTTATGGGCGGACCCGAGGGGTGTTCGTTCGTCTGACGAGGCGATATCGAGACCAACGTCACGCTGGTCGCTCCACGCCAGTGCGCTCAGCGCATCCGACCGCGACAGTGACCACCACAGTGGCGGCGTCACGAGGCTCGATGGTTTTCCATGCTCGAGGTCGCCACAGTAGCGACAGGTTCGATCAATGACAATATCGTCGAGGCCAACGCCACGACGTGACGCAAGCGTTGAGCGCACCAGGGCCCGTCCGGTCAAGAAACGTGTGCCCCAGGCGGGGCTCTCGAATTGCCCAGCTCGGGCCTGGTCCGCGGGCGTTGTCGCCGCTAACACCCACGGAGGGGTCACGGCGGCGTGGCGCACCCACCACAGAGAGACCACTGGTTCGACAGACTCACTCACGACGTGCACGTTAGTGCCGAAGTGACGTCGTTAAACGACCTCGCCCCACGGCCGAAGCCGTGGGGCGAGGTATTGAAAATAGCGGCGATGCCGGTTATTAGACCAGAACGAGGCCGCTCTTGATCTCGACGGTGGGAGCGCTCTCGCAAGTGCGCGCCACTTCCACCCGGGCCGCCACGGGGGCCGTGACCACCGCGTTGGGGTTCAAGATGTGCTGAACCTCAGCCAAGTCCTGCGGGTGGGTGACACCGATGCAGCGCGACGTGGTTTCGATCAACTGCACCTCGAGGCTGCTGCCGAGGTTGGCGCCCACGAACTCGGGGAGGTTGAGCTCGTCGCCCGCTGCGAAGTCGTGGGCGTCGTAGGCAACCTTCATGTCCTTCAACACGTCGTACTTGAAACCCCAGAGGTTCATCGACACCAGGGTGTCGGCGCTGAGGGTCTCGGGGGCGTCCCCGTCGTCGACCAAGAACGCACCGGCGACCTTGCGAACGCCGCGGCGCTCACTGATGTCGGTCAGGCGACCATTCTCAACCTGGCAGGTGCCGCGGTTAACCGGACGCTCACCGACGACGGCGTTACCAATCTGGTAGCCGACGGCAGCCGAGGTGCGCTCGTCACGCAGGTACTCGAACAGCGAGGTCATGGCGTGGACGCCGTAGAGGTCGTCAGCGTTGGCCACGGCGAAGCAACGACCGGCAAGCAGTGCCTGCTCAGCGGCCAGCACGGCGCCGAGAGTGCCGTTGGTCGTGGACTGGATGACCAGCGTGACCGACAACTTCGACCACCAGCGGCGGCGGATGTGCTCGGCGATGATGGGACCGGAGTCCTCGTTGACCACGATGACGAACTCGCGGAATCCCGCGGTCAGTGCCTCCTGGGCAATGAGGTCGATCAAGACCTCTCCGTTGAGACCCACCGGTGCGAGGGGCTTGATGGCCCCGTAGCGACGGGCCCGGCCGGCGGCCATGATGACCAGGGCGGGACGGGTGTTGGATGGGTGGAAGTTGATCGAGCGCTCAACGCGACTCTTCTTAGTGGTGGTGGTCATGACTGGAACTCCAATTGGTTAGTGGTGGAAAGTAAATCGGAAAGGAAATTCGGGTTGGCGACGACGACAACGTCGGGCCGACGGAGGTGCTTGATGACATCATCAAGCACCTCCGGGTACAGCGCGGCACGAATCACGAGGACCGTGCCATGATCGAGTTCGCGACGAATGCCTTCGACAACGTCCAACAGGCCCGACTGGCGGAGCATGTTGAGGTTGCGACCGCAGACAATCACGATCTCACTTCCGGTGACTGATTCGCTCGGCGTCTGCACAAGGCGCAGCGCGTGGCTCTCAATCAGGTCGAGGTGGAACTGGCTAAAACCGACACCCTTAGTGGCGACGAGCGCAATGGAGTGGTGGTTCACTGCGAGACACGAGGCGAGCTCGAGTCCCTGCTCGTCAGTACCAATAACGGTGACCTTCATGACTAGTGGCCCGAGTTGGGGTTGGTCGTGGAGGTCTGGAAGCCACAGTTCGGACGAGCCGCCGCCATGTTGCCGTCAGGGCATTCGGTGGTGGCCGAGAACTGTGCGCCGATCAAGACCGAACCGGTGAAGCTGGCGCCGTACAGGTTGGCACCGCCGAAGTTCGCTCCGGTCAGGTTGGCGCTCGAGAAGTCCGCGAAGGACAGGTTCGCACCCGCCAAGTTGGCTCCCGAGAAGTTGGCGTTGTTGAACTGTCCGTGGGCTACGGCCGCGTTCATCAAGTCGGCGTTCGAGAAGTCGGTTGACGTCGCGTTCACCTGGTTGAAGATGGCGTTGGCCAGCACGGCGTTCTGGAACGTTGATCCCGTCAAGTTCGCACTGGTCATGTTCAGACC
>Ga0007833_1000221_pt1 | contig 12480 bp, 20 predicted proteins | sample CryBogCBE25Jul07_FD_71204 | JGI IMG/M metagenome (GOLD analysis project Ga0007833, IMG submission 71204) | Freshwater microbial communities from Crystal Bog, Wisconsin, USA - CBE25Jul07 | ecosystem: Environmental > Aquatic > Freshwater > Lake | place: Crystal Bog, Wisconsin, USA | collected...
CCTGAGCAAGTCCTTAAAAGGCATCGGGCCCGCCGAAAAGCGAAGCTGACCATAGCTCAATTGGTAGAGCGAAGGACTGTAGTAGTTACAAGGTATCCTTCGGTCACCGGTTCGATTCCGGTTGGTCAGACGGGGGTGGGCTCTCATCTTCGGAAAACAAGCCTCGAGGGGGCGCCACCTCGTTAAAAACGGCCGGAAGGGGAGATAAATCCGTGACCGGTCCTCCACTTCCTTTTAGTGCTCTCATAGCTCAGTTGGCCAGAGCGTCAGACTGTTAATCTGAATGTCGCAGGTTCAAGCCCTGCTGGGAGCGTTTTTTAGCTGTTTAGCTCCAGTTAAAAAATTGTTTCACTCATCATTCTGCTCGATCTCGGGTTTACAGGTTAATTTATCACTCAATAATTTGAAGAAATTAGCTTCTTTTTCTTTCTCTTTAATTTTCCAATTAAAACTTTGTTGCTGAATACGACAAGATTTATTCCACATTTTTTCATACAGCTCGTCTATGAGTTCCAGAATTTCGTGATCATCTATTCCCTCGCGCATATTCCATAATTCTTCACATTTAAATCTTAAATCATCCATTAAAGACTATTATAACTTAAGATTTAATATGAAGGCTAAAATACCCCGCGCTCTTCGTGAGCAAGTATGGAGAACCTGGGTCGGTCGCAAGTTTGAACATAAATGCCTTGTGACCTGGTGTGAGAATATTATGACAGTTTTTGACTTTGAGTCGGGTCATAATATTCCTGAGAGCAAAGGGGGCACTTTAAATATAGATAACCTGCGCCCTATATGCGCCAAGTGCAACAGATCCATGGGCGATGACTATACTATAGATGAGTTTTCAAGAATTAGCAAAAGATCATCCCGTTTATGGGAATGTTTCAAGTATACAGCGCCTTCATCTTCTCCTGAGTCTTCGTCTGGAAGAACATGATTATAAAGACCACGAGCGGAAGGCTGCGGAGCTCGCTCAGGTTCGAATGAATATATCCCGCGACACCCTCAAGTGGGAAGGGTATCCTCTTTATAAACCTTCGGGACATGTAGACTATGACTGAAATGATTGAAAATTGAACAACCACCTCTAAAAAAGTCATCCACTTTGCCTGTTCCTTTTTCAATTCTGGTGTAAAATTGTCAAGGATCCGAGAGACCATGAAGGCAAATACGAACGACAGAGCACCGACCCAAGCAACTCCCAAATTTTTTACAAGTTCTAACATTCCTACAAGTATTAAAGAAAAAAGACTTTGGAAAAGAGGGGGCGAGTGCCCCCAGCGTCCCCGTAACTCAGTTGGTTAGAGTGCTAGTCTTATGAGCTGGAAGCCGCGGGTTCAAACCCCGCCGGGGACAAATCGACCACGTAGCACAATTGGATAGTGCACCAGCCTTCTAAGCTGGAGGTTGTGGGTTCGAAACCCACCGTGGTCGCCACGCATCAGTGTCCGAGTCTGGTCTAAGGAGAGCGACTTAAGTCCAGTCGTTCACGACTGTCTGAGCCATCGCTTGCTCTTCGGAGCGCACGGGTTCAAATCCCGTCTGATGCATTTTTGCACTTCATAAAATCTATGTGAATAACAATGGATTTTATGACGTGCACATGGAGTCCTGAAAACGAGGCCCAGGTTTATTTCAAAGTCGCGGAATACAAACCTGTTCAAGTTTCTGATTTTTATGAAATTATAAACGAAATTAGAAGCAGAGCCACGGGGCTTGTTATAAAATTCGATCTCAAGGGAGCCGGACCCAAGACAAGAGAGGAATTTCGCTCTTTATTTAAGCTGATCTGTGACGTGATAGATTACACAAAGGGCGATGGTCTCCTCAGAAAGGTCTATATAATAGGGGCCGGATTCTTCTTCAGGTTTCTTTATGGTCCGTTGAGTCTTTTGATACCAAGGGAAATTAGGGATCTTATTTTATTTTCATAATTCAGAATGGACTGGCTCAGGTTCGAGCCGGTTGATGACCTTTTAAATATAGAAATTATGGTTGCCGAAATGTTAGATGCACTTCCCGGAGACATTGACAAATACTGCCAGGAAACAATGTATCCGGTCCTTGATCAGATTCAGGAAATTTGTATAAGAAAAAGACTAAAGCAATCTTGTAGAGTTAATCTGGTCAGCGTAGAATTTCACAAATTAAATGTTCTTTTGCTAATTAAATTTATATGGAACATTCACAATCACACAAAGGAACACTTTTTGATTAATAGTTGTGAAATGGCCGGAGGGGACTCTATATTCGATGCTCTCATAGAGGCCGTCAAGTCCCTATTGCCAGGTGTCCTGCGCGATAAAATTATTTTAGGAGGTAAAACAAAATAAGCGCAATTGTAAAAATAAATAAAATTTTGTAATTTTGGATAAATAAATAAATTTTAAATATTGAAGCCAGACCTGGTTCGGTCCAGCTCAATTCGTGTTTGTGTATGAAAATAGATTTTTCATTTTCATATTCAGATTCTATAACGTCACTATACAATATAGTCATGGGAGAGTCTTTTAGGGCCGTGGAAAATCTTATAGGACCGGTCGTCGTAGATATGAAATAAGCTTTATTCAGATAATCTGCACGTTTTGTCCTATCATTTATACAACTTTCTATGAGTCTTTTGAGGTCGGGATTTCTCGGCGCGGCCACTATAAATGCGTTATTAATAAACCAATTATTATTGGTCAAGTGACCCATTGTTGTAAAACATGTTTCGATTACAGTTCGGTTTGCCAAAGATACTACGAGTTCACTACTGTCGAGTTCCGGTATATCATCGAGGGGGCGAATAGCGACCATGTCACAGTCTACTGCTACGCCGCCATAAAGATATAATACTACATATCGGCCAAAATCAACTTGTTGAATGAAATGTTCATAAGAGTCGAATTTTTGGGCACATTCTGGTCCGTATTCTTCACAGGCCTTCCGAAGCCTCGCATGATCCCACGTCCGATGGGTCCACGCCGGGTTCACCTCCCTGAGCAGGTTCACATTCGAGCGGAACTTTTCCGGCAGTTGGTCCCATCCCTGTATCCACACTTGATGGGTTATTTTCGGTATCGGCATACTTATACACGAGGCTGTTATTTTTTTCGGCTTCTCCTATCGCATTGTTCAACAGGTCTATGACATTCCAGAGAACCATCATGACTATGAGACTTTTATAACTTTCTGTTTTGAATTTTAAAACAAAAATGGGAATCAAAATCCATAGAGCCCGGGTGACCCACACATTCTCATGGAGGGCCCTATAGGCCATGAGAGTGGCCAGGACAACCTTCATTACAAGTTTGACTTAAAAAAAATAAGCCTAAAAAACACAATGAGTGACCTCTTGGTGTTCTACCCAAAAGGGAGCATACTCTACATAGAATTTCTCGGAAGGGCTTATATAGAACGCCAACCCAAGACGTCCGATGAAAGCCTCAAATTTATGAATGAAATTAAGCCAGTCATAGAACAACTCGATGCGTATGTCCTCAAGCACGGCTTCAAGGAAATTATGGAGGTGAACCTCAAGGGGGTCCCAATTTCTAAACTAAATTCAGAAACCGCCCTGAACCTTATGAACATGGTGTCGGCCATTCGACCCGACAAAAACATTTTACAGAAGATTGTAATTACCAATACAAATCCCGTTTTCAACATGCTATACAAAGGTGTCCGGAGTCGGCTACCTCCAAAGGTTCGCGATATTGTTCAAATTTCTTCAGACTCTAAATTTTTTTAGAACAAATATATATGGAGGAAGACGAGGTTGAATTTCTAAAAAGATTAGAAAGTCAATGCAATGAATATTATCATTACTATAATAAAGAAAGAATCTACTATTCTAGACTCGCAAACAGATTCAATATTCCTATATTGGTAACCTCGGCCATAAATGCGCTCATGGCCGTCGTCCTCAATTCATTTGTTCCTCAAAAATATGTGAGTATTCTGAATGCTATATTGTCGGCCGGAACCGGCGCACTAGGGTCTATTCAAATGTATCTCAAAATTAACGACAAGTTGACGAACGCGTCTAGAACTGCGCTCGTAATGAGGCGGTTGGCCCTAAAAATCTCGAAAGAATTGAGTGTCGACACAAAGACGAGTGACGAAGAAACCTTTCTGTCAGAATGTTTTACGGAGTTTAATGCCGCTCTTGAACAGAGTAATCCTGTGAAGAGGCACGTTGAAAATTTCCTCAAACTACAAAAGCCCGGATCTTTGGAGGAGCCTCCTTCCAAAACGTCTTCGGATCTTTCTGATATAAATTATATAGACGCCGATTCTCTTCAAGAATCTCCGGTGAGCTCAAATCAGAGCGCAAGCGAGCCTGAGGCAACTCCTCCACTAGAACAGGTGTGAAAGGGGGCTGGCCATCCCATGCCATCTCCTGGGCCACGTCGAGATCCAGTCCATCTACATTTACCCAATAATGTTCGCAGACTTCTCCAGTCTCTGCAATAATACAATATCCTTTGATAAGACGCGATTTTACGTAACCCGCCTTATCAAGGGACTTTTTCAAAAGGGCCACGTGGTATACAACCGCGCCACCGGTCCTGTGCATCTTGAGTCTGAGCGCAAGACGCTTTAGGATATCCATTATTAGATGCGGTTAAAAAAATAAGAACTGTATATACTAATGGATCCTATACTTACACCGAGCAACTCGCGGTTCACAACATTTCCAATCAGATATCCAGATCTTTGGGAACTATACAAAAAGGCCATATCTAGCTTTTGGACCGTGGAGGAGATTGATCTCGGGGGCGATCTCAAGGATTGGAACGGGTTGAGACCTGAAGAGCAGCACTTCATCAAGATGGTTCTGGCTTTTTTCGCAGCTTCGGATGGTATTGTGTTTGAAAATTTAGAACTAAATTTCACAAAGGATGTTCAAATCCCAGAAGCTCGATCATTTTATGCATATCAGGGATTTAACGAGAGTATACACGGCGAGACCTACTCACTTATGATTGATAAGCTCGTCCGAGACCCCGAAGAAAAGGAGCGCCTCTTCAAGGCGATCGATACTATCCCGGCGGTTTCCGAGAAGGCTCGCTGGGCAATGACTTGGGTCGGAAGTGACGCCCCCTTCGCGCAGAGACTGGTAGCATTTGCTTGTGTCGAAGGAATCTTCTTCTCTGGTTCTTTTTGCGCCATCTTTTGGCTCAAGAAACGAGGACTCATGCCGGGTCTTTCTTTTAGTAATGAATTGATAAGTCGCGATGAGGGTCTTCATCAAGAATTTGCGGTGACTCTCTATAAGCACCTTGTAGAAAAATGTCCACCAAAGGATATTCGTAAAATTGTTCAATCTGCTTGTGAAATTGAGCGCAAATTTGTTACGGAGGCCCTTCCGTGTAAACTCATAGGGATGGATCACGAGGAGATGACGCGCTACATAGAGTTTGTAGCGGATCGCCTGATGACCCAACTTGGGCAAGAACCTATTTATGGTTCTAAAAATCCATTTGACTGGATGGAAAATATCAGTCTCGAGGGCAAGACCAACTTTTTTGAGAAGCGCGTAGGTGAGTATTCAAAGCAGATGATTTCAGAGGGTGACGGGGTTCGCTTTGATGAAGATTTCTAGTCGTCCTCGGCATCGGCGCCTTCGCACGAGGACATGTAGTTGGACTTCTTGGTGCCGTATATAGTCATCCACAGGAAGTGAGTCAAGAGCACGTAGACCACCGAGTGCAGGAGCAGGCCAGCCATCGTCGGGAGGCCCTCTGGGCTCGCGACCCACTTGCCCAGAATGGAGCGGACCACCATGAACAGCTGAGGGCTGGCGACCACGAGGAAGACGACCAGAGGTAGGATCATTTTAGTAGAAATGAAAGACATTTAATATTCTTTCAGAAAATTATTTAGAACCAAGGAGCGGCGTAATTTATTGGAGGCGCTGCGGGTTCCTGCGGTAACTTTACATTTTGGGTCCGAATAGGAGCCCTGGGAGGAAGGGCCCCGAGCTCTATTCCACGGAGGTTGTTCCGCCCGCCCGGGCGCTTGGCCGGAGCCCGCCCGGGAACATTGGGAAAATTGAAAGCCTGAAGTCTTTGCGCATTATACGCGTCTAGAGACTTGAAAAAATCGGAATAAAGAGCCGGCTTTCCGTTCGGTCGTGAAGCGTTCAACTTTCTGTTATTATTCTTGGACCGACCCAATTTTATATATAAATTGGAATTGAACATTCCAGTCTTGGTATTCAGAAGACCGGCCATCGTCGCATTTAAATTTTTGAGTTTATTGGTCGCAATATTAACTTGGGCAATCGCTGGGGCGGCCGGGGCTGTTCCTATTGAGGCGGCAACTGCGGCCGAATTCGCATTACGAGAAGCCCGAACAACTTCGGCCACTCCCTGAGATAATGTGTTTTTATAAGCCTTGTTCATGTTTCCTGGCGAGGGACTGTTTAAAAGGTTCTTTATTTTCGTAGAGTTTCGCTTTTCCCATGGCGGCAGGGCGTTAAATGCCGCAATATACTTGCGGAGGGCGGCCCGGAGAGCATTCGAACCAGCTATCTGAGCCATATTTTTCGCATTCCCGGGGGTCAGGGTTCCCCGCTGACGACTGAGTCTCGCACCCATCTTGAGGTATACCTAGAAAAAAAGTCATGCAAGACCCATATAAAGACGTGAGACCTGTATATAGTAGAAGAGTCAAAATGGCAGTCCGTATGTTCAACACTTTCAATGCTTCCGAGGTTACTTTCAGCGAGGTTCGCAAGAACAAGCAGGGAGGAAAGGTGGTCTATCTCAATAGTTCTTCCGGTCAGAAGCTCTTGTTTCAGCTTCCAAAGATGCGCGCGCCGTTTGGTCTGAGCGAGTATCACGATGAGAAGTCGGGAAGCACGACCTACAGTCTTCCGCTGAGCCTAGAGGATCCGAGTATCCTCAAGAGCTTTCAGGATCTCGATTCGGTCGTTCTCGATTTCATCACGAAGAACTCTGAGGAAATTCTCGGCAAGAGGATGAATCGCGACGTGATCTCCGAGGGCATCTACAAGTCGCCCGTCAAGCCGAGCTCAAAGGAGGGTTACTCGCCGACACTCAATCTGAAGGTCCTTGTGAATTACAAGGATGGTTCGATTGGCACGGAGGCCTACGATTCCAACCGGCAGGTGGTGCCACTCACGGATCTCGAGAAGGGTCAGTTTCTCAACGCGATTGTAGAGATTAATCAGATTTGGAGGACTCCAGCCGGCGTGGGAGTATCTATTCGGGTTCATCAGGTGATGTTCGCGGCGGCCAACAAGCTCAAGCCATGCGCTTTTCTTGCCGTTGATGCCGAGCCCGAGGATGAGCGCGAGGATTCCAGCGATATTAGTGTTGACGGAGAGTGAGAATTAAATTTATTATAAGTGTAATATTAAAAGATGGATTGGATAACATCTTCAAAGTTTCAGTTTGTCAAAAACCCCGATAGACACTATGTTTTTAGAAGAAACAATAGTGGAAACACAGAAATAGATGTCCCTCAAAATATAATGACCAAGAGGAACGCTCGGTCTTGGCTTTTGGCGAATCCCGGACGGGTCCAGAACCCTACGCGATTTAGGCGCAAGAAGGCTTCCGTAGATTTAAGCGGTGTCGAGATTATCCAGAGAAACAATGGGACCGTGGCCATAAAACAGGCACTTGGCCTTCCGGGCGCGTATAAATACTTTACTGGCACACCAAAACCTTTTCGTATTTCGGCTCTAAATTCATTTTCAAATTCTATAGGAAAAAACACTTGCGGTTTGCGTTCCCAGTTAAAGACTTTTCTGCCGGTCGGTAAAGGTCGCCAAGGTATTGTGTTCAAGGCTCAACGAAAAGGAGAAACCTTTGCGATAAAGGTTATTCCTCGTGACCTTCTCGCGGCCGAGCGAAAGGAGAAACAGCCGGCAATTGTCGAATTTGATATTCAAAAGGCTATAAATGACGTGGTCCCAGGTCGCGTCGTGACCCCTTATCAACTTCTGCATTGTGTAGATTTTGTTCGGCCATCAGAGATTAACATGGCAAATGTTCAAGATCCCAGACATTTCGACAAGTCCAAGCAGAGCATAATCACTATGCAATGGTGCGACGGTGGGACCCTTGGAAAGAGGTGCCTATCTGGAAATGTTACGGATGATTTTCTGTTTACGGGAATGATAAACATACTTGATACCCTTGCAGATATTCGCCTGAAATATCCGGATTTCAGACACAATGATTTGCATCTCGAAAATATTTTTTTAGATCAAAATAAATTTTTGATAGGAGACTTTGGATGGGCACGACTTATGAAGAACGGGACGAATCCCGCGGTCAACACGGCCAACGGGACTCGGACCGCGTCATTTTGGGGAGTCGGGCCAAAGACGGACCCTCGGTATGATCATCATCTGTTCCTCAACGAACTCCGTGAATTTGTAATGAAAAATCCAGGAAAATTTCCAAAGACGGCCAAGTTTTTGGAAAAGGCGGTTCCGAAGGGATATCGCGGACAGAACAACGGACACGTCATAAATTATCGTCTCATATACGATGACCCGTGTCCGGGCCTTCCCGATCTTGACGAGATTATGGGATGGGCTCCTATGCGTCGCGCAGAGATCAAGCCGTCCGTGGCGAACCTGATAGGGGCAAAGGCCCGGCTACGCAAGAAGCCCGTCCGTCTTTTCACTTCACTGAATCTCGTAGAGGCTCGTGCGAAACTCCGGTCCAAGGCACTGATAAACGCGACCGAACTCGCCAATGTTCGTCGCAAAATTCGTAAATTAAAAGAGAAAAAAATAACATCAATCAATCTACAGGCCGCTCGGGCCAAGCTCAAGAAAGCGAACGCAAAGAGCCCGGCCGGGTGGCGTGATGTTAAAGTCCCGGCCACAATAACAAAATCCGCTGCATTTGATAAACTAGTCACTAAATTTTGGACCAATAATGGTAAAAAATCGGGAACGAATCCAAACGGTCCGGACTATTTTTATACCGCTTGGAACAAAGCAAAGAGTCGTGCTATAGATGCCATAAAGAAAAATCTGGCCCGAAAGGGTCCAGCGCCAGTTCGCGTCGTCGCACCTCCCGTTCCTGTGAGGGTCGCCCCCGTCCCTAAAGCTCCCGTGGCTCCTTTGGTAAAGGGTAAAAAGCCCAAGGAACGCAAGGCGGTCGTGATAGAACCCAAGATCTCAGGACGCGCAAAGATTATGGGCGCCTCTGGCCGAATGGTCTATGCGGACCTCATGACCATAGCAGACCTGCAGGCGTATGCGGCCCGGCACAAGATCGACATCAAGAGTGCTCGAACAAAGACTGAAATCATCCAAAAGATTTTGTCCAATAAAGGTAAATGAAGACCAAGGACATGATTCTGTGGGGCCTGGTAATTTTGGTCCTAATTTTAATAATTTTTAGACTTGGGTCAGTTTCCAATTATGAATTAAGATCACCTGTCGACAAGGGCAATGTGATCGTCTACGGTTCCAAGACCTGTCCGTGGTGCGTCAAGCAGGAGAAGTGGCTGACGGATAACGGTGTCCCGTATACATTTGTTGATTGCAAGGATGGAAACTGTCCAAACTTTGTCGACGCCTTTCCAACTTTGATGATTGATAACCAAATTAAAAAGGGTTACACGGAACTCGGTCCGCCGAGCTCCTACCCATCTCCCTCTCAAATTTAAACCTTGAAGGCCGCCAGAGCCACCGCGAGAACGAACGTGTGCCAGAGGGAGTCGACCGGCTTGAGGATCGTCACGTGGGGCACTAGAGACTGGTTCCATAGGAACCGGAGGAAAAAGGTCATCAAAATGATGTAAATAATCAGAAGCAATATGTTCTGAATGAGCTCGGCCTGAGTCTGAGACTTCATAAGATACGACATTGTTATTATGTGTGTGGAAAAAAAATATGCATAATAATAAGATGGCGGGACGTAACGCGCCAAACCCGTGGGCCCCAAAGTATACCTGGGCCCCGTGGGGAACGAAGGGCGTCGTCCACGATAACTGTTATGATTATGCACTCGGTTCATATTCCAACAACAGGACATCCAAGAGTATACCGGGTGACCGCAGCAAGATCAGTTCGGCCGGAATGACTTTCAGAACCTGCGCTGGAATATCAAAACGCGTCCTGGCTGACAATCCCGGAAACGTTTATAAAATGAAAACTCCCGGAGAAAAACCCAAGACGGGGTTCTATAAGGTTATGTGCTTCGTGGCACCCTCGAATGATTTTGGGGATCCGACGGGTGATTTTCATTGGTATAAGGAAATTAGCGCAATCAGGTATAAAATTCGAAGAGGTGACACCGTAGCTGCACTGGCTAAATTTTTCAAAGTCCGTCCATCTGTTATTATTGCGGCCGTGGCCAAAGGAAAGAGCCCTATAAATACGAGCGATGGTCGGGTCGCCAACAATAATACAGAGTTGCGGGTTCTCAATAAATACAATTCAAACTCTATTTCTCCTAAATTACCGGTTGGAAAAGTTATAGAATTTCCAGTTAAATTGTGGAGTCACAAAACTGGCTGGGCCGGTGGTCCGCTCATTGTCGACGCCTCAGGAAACACTATTTCGGACCCAAGAAAGGCTGACCGAAATTATACACCCGGATTTCACTATACTAAATTTTGTTCGGCCTATGGTGTCCGCCGAGGATTCGCCAAAACTGGAAATAATTCAAATCGCAACAGGGTCAACGTAAACCGAGTCCCCCCAGCACGTCCATGAGATCTTCACCGGGATTTATGTCAAAATGAATATCAGTATAAAATCTACTATTTCCGGGCGGAATTATTTGTCTAAAATCAAGTCCAAAACCTTCTGTTATGGGTAAAATATTTGATGTTGCGAAATTATTTACAGAAACGGTAGAATCAGAGGTGCGTTCTATAATGAGTCTGCACCGATAGCTCGGGACGTCGAACGGGACCCGGCACATTGGGCAGGTGGGGTCTGGTCCGGTGCAACTTGCTTTCCATCTGTTTAGACATTTAAGATGAAATTCATGATCACAGCCAAGTTTACGTTTTTGGCTATGGGCATTCATAGCCGTGAGGCACACGGAGCACTGCGGACCGTTATGTTGCCAGCACCTTTCTTGGCCTTCTTTTACACTTTGGCGGCAAGTTTTCCCTGATAAAGTAGGGGCCCCACACTGCATTATATTTTGTATCCATTAATTTTGTGAACGATTTGCGCGCCGGGCTCTGGCCAGCTCCAACTCTAGAGAGCGAATGGCGTCCCTATATTTTTCACGGATATTCTCCTCTATATTTTTTCGAAAGACGACCAGGGGATCATCATCCTGTTCCATTCGGCACGTCGGACACTCAATAGATGTTTCGAACCATTTTGTTATACATTTAGAATGAAAAACATGGCGACACTTGAGCTTCTTGTCTGACCTTTTGGTCATTTCGAGACAGACCGTGCAGGTCGTCGATGCGTGAGCCCTGCACTTGCCGTCTTCGACCGCCTTGTGCTTGCATTTTTTTCCTCCGAGTGTCACGGAAGAACAATTCATATCTACTATTGTAGAAGACGAATAATTTCTTCATGAATTTCCTCGGGTGTCCTCTCGGCGTCTATTATGACAACTTCACAAGGTAATTTTGAAATTAAATTGTTATACTCAAAGTCTAATTCCTTGAGGTAATCGAGATCTACTCCGGAGTCGCCGGCCTGTCCCCTGAGACTAATGTGTTCGAACGCCTTCTCTGGACTCTTTTTCAAAAATATATACAGGTCCGGATACCAAACAAATTTGTCATAAAATTGAGAATAGGTCAGGTCTTCTCCGTCTGTAACGAGGCCTCTATTCCTAAGGACCTTCCAAAAGACCGTCTTGGAGCTCACCAGGGACCTTTCATAAACGACCGGCTCAGAACACTCTATAGGACGCTGCGTCTGAAGAATTACCATGTGAAAATAAAATGCCCAACGGCTCGGGTCCTTGTAAAATTCTTCGAGAGGCCACTTTTCTAATGGCTCTCGGTGAACTTTCCATCCTTTTTTTTCAAGGAGATCAAGTTGAGTCGTCTTTCCAGAACCAATGTTTCCATCCACAATGATCCTCCGACTCATTATATAATACACGAGGCGTGTCTTTATTGCTCGAGCAGATTCTTATACTCATAAGCGCTTGAAGATGAGAGCCCGACCGGCTCGAGAATATTTGTATCGGCCACCTGGCCATTCATAGTCACTCCACACTTGCCGGACAGAGTCATAACGCACTGGCCATCCTTGACCATCAGAGGTGCGGTTGGAGCCGGGGTCATAGATACCGCGGGTGTGCTCGGACCTTGCATGAGCTGATTCTGCATCGGTGTGACTGCAGAGGTGGCAGCCGGAGCAGCCGGAGCAGCCGGAGCAGCCGGAGCAGCCGGAGCAGCCGTATCGGTAAAGTTGGAGTTTCTTCTGAGTAAAACTACGAGAATTATGAGCAGAACGACAATTGTGGCAGCCTCCACAAGATACTTCATATTACTAAATTCAAAGTT
>Ga0007833_1000234_pt1 | contig 12225 bp, 8 predicted proteins | sample CryBogCBE25Jul07_FD_71204 | JGI IMG/M metagenome (GOLD analysis project Ga0007833, IMG submission 71204) | Freshwater microbial communities from Crystal Bog, Wisconsin, USA - CBE25Jul07 | ecosystem: Environmental > Aquatic > Freshwater > Lake | place: Crystal Bog, Wisconsin, USA | collected...
TTCATCACCCTGCATGACAATGTCAAACACTTCAGGATCCCCCACCAGAGTTCTCGAAGTCGCAAGAGGAACAGCAGCCGGTCTCCGAAACACAAACTCCTCGTCCTCGTCATCTGACCGTGGAGGCAGTGGTGGGACTGGTGTACCTTCTACACCTAAACTCCGGAGAGAACTCGGCAAGGGCTGCGGCAGTACAGTGACCTGCGTGCGAGAAATGTCCAGCTCTTGGATTCGTCGAGGCAATGGCCCGGGTATGACCGCAATAGGTGTGTCTGCGCAGTTGAGGCGTACAAGACGACGAGGCAGTTCAGGCAGCACAGAGATGGATGTATTGTTTATTTCAAGGTACTCTATGGTGTTTGGCAGTGGCGGGAGTGCTTGGATTCTTTCACAGTGACCAATGTCGATGTCCACGATGTCTCTCGGAAGTTGGTTGGGGAGTGCCGTGAGTTCGGAACAACCACCACAATTGAGTAATTGCAATGTGTTGGGCAACGGAGGAAGCACCGTGATGGATGTTTCGTTACAGAACAACTGCTCGAGGGCAGGTGGTAGGGGCGGAATCACTATAATATCCGTACTTTCCAAACTTAACTCTTGCAGCGAGTCAGGAAGAGCAGGAAGCTCCGTGAGTTCCGTTTCTCCACAATGCAAGCTCATCAACGTAGCGGGCAAAGGAGGTAGTCGGAGGATCAACGTTCCACTGCAATCGAACGCTTCGAGGTTTGGAGGCAGTGCCGCGATTTCCGTGATGTCGTTGTACCTGCAGTACAATGCGATCAGCCCTTCCGGCAGTGGCGGAAGTCTCTTGATGTCGTGGTTGTAGGAGCAATCGAAATGAATGAGCGATGCCGGCAAAAGCGGGAACTCTGTAATGTATGTGCGGGACACAACCAGCTGAACAAGATCGTCCGGCAAAGGTGGCAGGGACGTGATGTTTAAGTTCGGCACTTGCCAGTTCGTTCTGTTTTCTTTGATCTTTTCCAGGAGTGCCGGAGTATCCACACCAAACATGACCGGAATTCCCAACGCCAAACGAACTTCCTCGTCGCGTGTCATGTTCCATGCAGTCTGGTAATCGCGGTTCAAGATTGTTCGGTCCGCGCCCTTGTCAATCAAGAATTGGATACTCTCAAGGGGGACCTCGTTGAAGGCGGCAATGTGAAGCGCAGTATTCCCTACACCGTCTCTGTGGTTAATGTCCACATCTGCCTTGAACAGCTCGACCAATGTCGGCATATCTCCCTTCCCGTCTTCCATAAGAATCATAAGCGGTGTAAAGCCTCCATTGTCCGTATCATTTACATTCGCGCCCTTTTCGAGCAAGACCTTTACGATTGCGGGGTTTGCTACACGTGCCGCAAAGAAAAGAGCAAATCCTCCATCCATATTCTTCGTATCGAGCCTGGCACCCTTTGCAATCAGCTGATCCACGAGCTCCGTCGTGCGCTGTGTCGCACATGCCCACATAAGGGGCGTCATAACATTCCGCATTTGCTCCAAGTCACCTCCCGAAGCAAGAAGTGCTTGTATAGCTTCCACATTCCATACAGGACCTGCGGCACCACCGTTCATTATACATATTGAAAACGGAAATTTCAAGTTCAAAAACCGGTTTTTGTGCCGACACATAGACAAGATGCTCTCCATTTCCATCCCCATCGACAACTTCTGCGAGAACTGCGGCGCCATGGACATTCTGCTTTCAACACAGGTTTGCGCAGACTGTTACTGGGACCACCACCATCAAGAGGACATTGACAGCTGCTCCAAGTGCGAGTCGGGGGAATGCAAGGTCTACTCGCTGCTGCGGAAGCAGAGTAAGATGCAGCCAATTCCTGTCGCAACACGCAGGGCCATCATGTGCAGTATCGCGCCCTACACCATCCAACCCTTCATTGACGCACACTTTGAGCGGTGTGCGCCTACAACCGTCGAGGAGTTCTTCGTCGCGCTGAAGAGCATCAACATCCACAAGGAGGAGAAGCGGTACGCTGCGCTGCGTCTCATCGGCAACATGGCAGGCGAACGTGTCGGTCCCTTTCTCGAGCTCGAGAAGATTGCCAACCGCGTCGGCCTCCAGACCCGCGTCGAGTGAAGCAGTCACAACGCAAAAACTATTTTTCAACTCTAGATTTGTTCACACCACCCCCACTCTACTCCTCCTCGTCCTCCTCGGGCTCCGGCCACACCATGTCGCGGAAGTCATGCAGTCCGAACTCTCCGACATGCTTGAGACACGTGACGTCCTCCTCGTCCTCCTCGTTGCGGTAGACCTTCTTGGTGTGCTCGTCGATCCAGTACGTCTTGCCACGCATCACGGTGCGAAGCCGACTGACCTTGACCTCGGGAGCAGGTGCGGCGTTGCTCTTCGGCGTCAGGAAGTTGATGACGTGCTGCTCGAACTTGGCCGAGTTGAAGTCTGCCGCAGGAAGACCGTTGATGTAGTCGAGCAGCTCCTTCTTCGACTGGTCGGTGATCTCGCGGTGCATTCCGGCCAGCGCCTTCTTGAACCGCTTCTCGTCTGTGGGTGAGATCTTGCTCATGTTCTTGGGCTGCTGCGGAGCATCCTCCTCCTCGAGGACAACCACCTCCGCAGTCTTGGCAGCCTTGTTTGCAGCACGCTTGGCGGCAGCGGCAGCCTTTGCCTCCGGGCTCCACTCGCGCTTCTTCTTCTCCTCTACGGGCGCCACCGCCGGGGCGGCAGGAGGAGCAGCAGGTGGAGGGCTAGAAACAGGACCGCCACATCCAAGTAGCATACAAAGGTCGTTCGTGAAGGCATCAGGGTTGGTGATTGCGTACTTGACATGGAGGTTCTGGATTGCATTTGCGATGATTGACTTGAAAGACATTGTGTTCAGGGAATGCTGAAAGTTGGTTTTGGTAGTATCACTTTCCGTTTTTAGGGGGGTAACCCGGCAAAAACGGAAACTTGTCTTCCAAAGAATACCAGATAGAGAGGACAAAATGCCACGCAATACTACTGGAGGCTCCGGCCACCGCTCGCAGCGTAACTCTGAATCGAACAAGACCAAGTCCAACAACAAGGTCGTCGACTCCCTACTCGACGACATTGCCAACAAGCAGTCAACAGATGGAGTCTTCATCGGACGCATCCAGCGCCGGCTGGGTTCGGGCCGAATGGAGGTCTTCTACACAAGCAACGAGACAATCGAACACAAGGAGCGGGTTGTGGAGCACATTGTGCAGGCTCCAATCCGAGGCGGCATGCGTGGCCGCGGCAAGAAGGACGTCTGGGTCGACGTCGGCGGTCTGGTGATGATTGCCAACAGCGGACTCGGAAATGCGGAGTGGTCGATCATCGCAGTCCTGCATGACGACCAGGCTGCTCGGTACCGCAAGATCTGTCCGACGGCGGATCCGCGCCTCTTCGTCAAGGTGGCGTCGGCAGAGGACGGGGCAGATGACGGCGGTGTCGAGTTCATCGAGGAGGAGGACGATGAGGTCGATGTGGACGATATCTAACCTTCCAGGGGAACAATGATGGGACTCACGAGCTGGGGCACAGTGGTGCTCATGACAATTTTTTTGTACGTCGGGTTCAGATCTGTTGCCCAGTCGGACCCCACGCACAACGTACACTACTTCCCGCCACCTCTTTCTGTTGGCAAGTCTCGCAATCTGCAATCCACCTCGCAAGATGCGTCCATGTTTACGCAGACCTTGCGTCGTCGTGCCGTTGCGAGCGGCAAGTTCGCGTCTCCAAAACTGGTTTTGCGAGAATCGCCTCACACGTCCGGATTCACCAATGGAGTTTTGGAGTACCAAATCACATCCCTGTGCCAGTATGTGTGTGGCGCCCAAGTATGCCCGGGTCCTATCTTGGATGCTGGAACATCGACTTCCGAGTACTGCACGATCTTCGATGGTGGTGCTGCGGATTCCGAATACACAATCGACTATGACGGCGGCAATGCGGAAACTGAAGTATGCTAAACATACAATGGCCTGCGCGACAACTCCCATCAAGTTTCAGTTGCGGAGAGACACTGCTGCAAACTGGCTAGCCACAAATCCGGTTTTGAAGGCGGGCGAGCCGGGCGTCGAGACCGATACGGGTCAGATGAAGGTGGGCGACGGAATCCATACATGGAGACAACTGCCGTATGTCGGAGCAAACGGACAGGGTCCAACAGGCGCCACGGGTCCTACTGGAGCTGCAGGTCCTTCAGGTGTTCCCGAGTGGCAAGTGGGGTCCGACTCGAGTCCGGGCCAGTTCCGAGATGAAAGCATCGTGTCTGGAGAAACCGGTTTTCTCTTCAATCCTGTCGACGATTCGGGCGTAAACCGCGATGGATTCTTTGGACTCATTCTCAATGCGTTTTCTACAAACAAGGTCTTATTCACAGTCTACAAGTCCATCGATTCGTATGCAACCGTTCAAGTCTCGCATATTGAAGTCAACCACGTGACTGCTGGATCGTGGTGGGTGTCGGGTCCTGTGTTGTATGAATCCGCTGGGTTCAACCTCTTCAGTGGAGGATACAGTGCGTCCTACACAATTGTCGGCAATCCTGGCCCAACAGGTCCAACAGGTCCGATTGCTCCGTCCTTGATTTTTGACGGAGGTTACCCCGGGATCAGCTACATGGGCGGACCTGTTTTTGATGCGGGAGGCGTAATGTAAAACCCCTTCTTTTCTGTTCATTTTACAATGCCATACGTTCAGTTCCAATTTCGGAGGGGTCTTGCCTCCGAATGGACGGGTGCAAATCCCCAGCTGGCACCAGGCGAGATGGGTATCGAGATCGATACAAATCTCTTCAAAATTGGTCAATTTAACGGTCTCTCCAACGTTCACTGGAATGATTTGCCGTACGGTGGTCTGCATGGACCCACGGGCAGCACGGGCACGACAGGTCCGCAAGGTATGAAGGGCGACAACACGGGCGCAACAGGTGTGACTGGATCCACTGGCGTGACAGGTCCTACGGGTGTAGGTGCGACAGGACCGACGGGCGCAACAGGTCCTATGCCGTCGGGATCCAACTATGCGGCAAGTTACGGCAACAACCAAAACATAACCATCGCAACCCTTACACCGACTGTCTTCACCTACAACCAAACCTTTTACGAGACGAACATCACTCTTGGCACTGGACCCAACGGCGCTTCGCAACTAACCGTTCCATCGCAAGGTGCCTACTTTGTGACATGGTCGATCCAGATTGCCAAGACATCAGGTAGTATTTCCGGATACGTGTACATTTGGATTCGCATCAATGGAGTTGACGTTCCGGATTCAGGCGGCCGGTTTGCGATTACACCTGCATTGGACTCCCTGCCGAGTACACCGTACCTTGCCCAGCTGAATGTTGGAGATTACGTTGAAGTTGTTGCTGAAACAGACCAGGCGTATGTTATTGCAGAAGCGCTGGCAGAGAATGCTTTTATCACACCGTCACCGGCAACGCCGTCCATTGCAGTCACCATCATGAAGGTTGCGACTGATATCGGAAACACGGGATCCACTGGACGTACGGGCCCTACTGGACCGCTGGGCACAGGTGCCACCGGAACTACGGGACCTACGGGATCGACGGGTAGAACAGGTCCTACAGGTTTCACGGGTGCGACAGGTCCTACAGGTCCCACTGCGCCCACAGGCACCACAGGTCCGACTGCACCTACGGGTACGACTGGAACAACAGGTCCTACTGCGGCAACAGGTACAACGGGACCTACTGCTGCGACAGGTACCACAGGTCCCACTGCTGCGACAGGCACCACGGGACCTACTGCGGCAACAGGTACGACAGGTCCTACTGCGGCAACCGGCACCACGGGACCTACTGCGGCAACAGGTCCCACGGGTACGACAGGAGCAACAGGATCCACTGCTGCGACAGGAACCACAGGACCTACCGGAGCAACTGCGCCTACGGGTACCACGGGACCCACAGGACCCCTGGGCACAGGTACGACCGGACCCACTGGTGCGACAGGACCTACAGCGTCGACAGGAACAACTGGACCCACGGCTGCTACGGGTACAACGGGTCCGACTGCGGCAACAGGTCCCACAGGCACACTCGGTTCTACAGGCACCACAGGCACGACAGGACCCACGGCTGCTACGGGTCCCACAGGTACAATCGGTCCTACTGCGGCAACAGGCACCACGGGTCCAACTGCGGCGACGGGTACGACGGGTCCTACTGCTGCAACAGGTACAACGGGACCCACTGCGGCAACCGGTACGACTGGTCCTACTGCGGCAACAGGCACCACGGGTCCAACTGCGGCGACGGGTACGACGGGTCCTACTGCTGCAACAGGTACAACGGGACCCACTGCGGCAACCGGTACGACAGGTCCAACTGCGGCAACTGGTACAACAGGTCCCACTGCGGCAACAGGAACGACAGGACCTACCGCAGCCACAGGAGCAACGGGACCCACTGCGGCAACAGGCACAACGGGTCCCACTGCGGCAACAGGTACGACAGGTCCAACTGCGGCAACTGGTACAACAGGTCCAACTGCGGCAACTGGTACAACAGGTCCTACTGCAGCCACGGGAACAACCGGTCCTACCGCAGCAACGGGAACTACAGGACCTACAGGACCTCTCGGTACAGGATCCACGGGACCGACTGGATCCACAGGCCCTACTGCATCTACTGGTACGACAGGCCCGACAGGAACCACTGGCACAACTGGATCAACAGGACCTACTGGACCTCTCGGAACAGGAACTACAGGTACAACGGGTCCGACTGCGGCTACAGGCACCACAGGACCTACTGCTGCAACGGGCACAACAGGTCCGACCGCAGCAACCGGTACGACTGGACCCACTGCGGCAACAGGAACTACGGGTCCTACTGCAGCTACAGGCACGACAGGTCCTACTGCTGCTACGGGAACCACTGGACCCACCGCAGCGACAGGTACGACAGGTCCTACTGCGGCAACAGGCACCACAGGACCCACAGGACCTCTGGGTACAGGCGCAACCGGATCTACTGGAGCCACTGGCCCTACTGCATCTACAGGTACAACAGGATCCACTGGTCCTACTGCGGCAACGGGCGCAACAGGTGCTACTGGACCTCTCGGAACAGGTCCGACAGGAACCACGGGCCCGACTGCGGCAACGGGTACAACGGGACCTACAGCAGCGACAGGCACAACAGGTCCGACTGCAGCAACAGGTACTACAGGTCCTACGGCGCCCACCGGATCAACGGGTCCTACTGCAGCAACGGGAACTACAGGACCTACTGGACCCATTGGAACAGGACCGACTGGACCGACGGGATTAAGAGGATTTACAGGTGATACTGGAGCAACCGGGCCGACAGGAACCACAGGCACAACAGGACCCACGGGACCTCTAGGAACAGGCGCAACCGGAACCACGGGACCGACAGGAGCTACAGCACCTACTGGTACAACGGGAGCAACCGGCCCCACTGCTGCGACAGGTACAACGGGACCGACCGGACCACTTGGTACAGGAACCACAGGACCCACGGGAGCAACAGGCCCCACTGCGGCTACAGGCACCACCGGTCCTACTGCTGCAACAGGTACGACTGGTCCGACTGCAGCTACAGGCACCACAGGACCCACGGCTGCTACAGGTACCACGGGTCCGACCGCAGCGACAGGCACGACTGGACCGACTGGACCTCTGGGTACGGGCGCAACAGGACCTACCGGATCCACAGGTCCTACTGCATCGACTGGTACGACGGGAGCAACAGGCCCGACTGCGGCTACAGGCACGACAGGACCCACAGGACCTTTGGGTACAGGCGCAACCGGACCTACTGGACCGACGGGAGCTACAGCACCCACGGGAGCAACAGGACCGACTGCTTCTACGGGAACGACGGGTCCCACTGCGGCGACAGGAACTACTGGACCTACTGCAGCGACAGGAACCACGGGACCCACAGCAGCAACAGGTGCCACGGGACCCACGGGACCGCTCGGAACTGGAACCACGGGGCCGACGGGACCTACAGCGGCAACTGGAGCAACAGGTCCCACTGCGCCCACAGGAAACACTGGACCTACAGGACCCCTGGGCACGGGTACAACTGGACCCACCGGCAGGACAGGTCCGACCGGTACAACAGGAGCCATTGGACCCACAGGTCCGACGGGAGTGACGGGTACAACAGGACCTGTTGGACAGGGTTATGCGACACTGGTTCCTACAAACTCGTATGTTCTTGGACCGGGTCAGATTGGATACCAGTTGTCAGGTGCGTTCTACCCTATTCCCACAACGCAGCTCGGCAATGTCGCACGCGTGGACCAAGTGTATGGCAACGATTCTACTGCGTACATTGGTGGCTTGCCGTACGCAACGATTCCTGCAGCAATTACAGCAATCATTGGATCGGGGGCCGTCGCAACACCGCAGTATTCCAATACGACAATCTGGGTTCTGCCTGGAACGTACAATATTTCACCCACAGGAACCAACGCAACCATCACAACATCTGTTGGAGCCACGTTGTACCCCTTGCTTCAACTTCCGGCAACAACTGCATTACGCGGCCTTAACGTCCAAACATGTGTGATCCAGTGTGCAAATCCGACACAAAACACTGCGTTGTTTTACATTGCGGCAAATACGCGTATGGAAGATTTGACTCTTGTGCTCGGAAGTTCGGGATACGCTGGATCCAACAACCTGGTGGGCATGTACTTTAATTCGACATCAACGGTTACGTCCAAGGTTCGCACAACAGTCTTGTCCCTGTGCAATGCTGCGATGCCGTATACATCGTCCAATGACTTGTACGGAGTCCAGTTTGATGGAATAGGTGGTTCGTATTCAACCTTCTCGTTCAACTGCTACAAGGGAAGCACTGTGAATGTGTATGGCAATGGTTCGGGCAACAAGCGTGGTATTATTGTGACCAACAGCAATATCGCAACATTGCGCGATACGAACGTCTATGTCGCTTCTCCTCCCACCAACTCTAACTTTGCGGGTTCGTATGTCGGTATTGAGGCAGCAGATAGCAACAACGTGGGATCTATTCAGTTGCGTTCTACGACGGTTGGAACCATTCAACCGACAGGAGCACAGACATATACTGCATCCGACATCTTACAAACAAATCCCACCGTGATCACCAATCCGACGTATCTTGCGTCGCCCGGTATCCAAATTGGTCCAGGAACAGACTTGGTGACCAAAACAGCAGGCGGTAAGGGATTTTCCAGCTACGTCTACCCGACTACAATTTTCTATGGCGCAGTGGGAACATTGAACACATCTGGAAATCCTGGAACAGGAACACCTGCTTACTTATGGCCTGGAACAGTCACCATTCATGGTTCTGGAGGTCAGTTCATTCAGTATCCAGACATCACATCTCCGCCGGCGTATTATCGCATTCAGCAACCCGCTATTTTGGCCGGAATGAGCGTTTCGCTTAACACGGCACCTGGAACGGGACATACGACAACCTTGACGGTGCGAAGGACACCTTTCGGTGGCTCTATCGCAGATACGGTATATACTATCGTGATGTCCAACTCTACGACAGTTGCTACCAAATACGACGCATCGGTCAATTTCGCACCGGGAGACTTCCTTCATATGCGTATTTCGTATGATGCTAATGCGAACGCCACGCAAGACATTGCGGTTCAGTTAGATTTATTCTGATTTCTTTATGAAGAATAAGCAATGGCAACGTTCGAGTACGTCAAGATTGGCGATGGCAGCACTGCCTGGTCCAATCTCCCGTACGTCGCCGGATTCCCAGGTCCAACCGGGTCGACAGGTCCGATTGGTCTGCCTGGAGCAGCCGGTGTTTCAGGAGGTCTCATTCTGCAGTTAGATTACTCGCCCACCACAACCTATGCGGGAACAACACTGGTCGGTTCTTTGCTGACTGCGTTCAACGTGGGAACCCAGACGGATATCATCGTCAATACGAACGTCACGAATGCGTATGTTGCGTCGTATACGATTGCTGCAGGTTCTTTGCCTGGAACTGTGGCCGTTGGTGGATTGTGGGACATGAACTTGTATGCGACAGCAAGTGTTCCGTCTTCGCCGCCAACCTTTTACTTTAGTGTCTACGATGGTGCTACGCTGATCCAGGCGGGTTCGACGGTGAGTGCCGAGGCAGTCAATTTGGCATCTGCTATGCAGCAATATACGTATTCTTTGTACGTTCCTGCTCACACGTACAGCACAGACTTGACAGTTCGGTTGTACGCAACCACTACATCGGCAAGCACATTGACGATTGGAATGCGTGACAGCACTGCAAGTCACATTCATACTACACTCGTGGCTGTGGGTTCTATTGGACCGACCGGCACAACGGGTGTCACTGGACCCACTTCTTCCACGGGCACGACAGGACCTACGGGACCCCTGGGCACGGGCACGACGGGCTCTACGGGACCTACAGGTCCTACCGCACCAACGGGAACCACGGGTCCGACTGCGCCTACCGGAGCCACGGGACCCACAGCTTCCACGGGTACTACGGGGCCTACGGCAGCAACAGGCACAACGGGGCCTACTGCGGCAACAGGCACAACGGGGCCTACTGCATCAACGGGTACAACAGGTCCTACAGGACCGCTGGGTACTGGAGCAACAGGACCTACTGGATCTACAGGCCCGACTGCATCGACAGGTACCACTGGACCTACTGCTGCGACAGGTGCCACTGGACCTACTGCTGCTACAGGCACGACAGGTCCGACTGCGGCAACAGGAACTACGGGTCCTACCGCTTCTACAGGTGCCACTGGACCCACTGCTGCGACAGGACCTACTGGACCGCTGGGCACGGGACCCACGGGAGTCACGGGTCCGACAGGAGCAACGTTCATCTATTCCGCAAACTGGAATCAGAATTCAGTCAGTAAAATTAGTCTGAACACACCTATTGCAGCATTGTATCAGCTTGTCAGCACAACCATTACAACAAACGGGTTTCCGGTTCATGTGAGTGCGTATGGTGACTTTAACCCAACAGGATCGGGAACTGGAGATAATTGGATTAAGCTTCAGTTGTATCGCGGAAGCACTGCGTTGGGACAGATCCAGCAAGGAGAAGATACTGCACCAAACGTGAATGTTCCTTATTCGCTAGCAGTGGTTGATGTACCTCCATCAGGAACGTACACATACTCGCTCGTGATTGTAGGGTATGGACTCGCGACACCCAGCGTCGACTTTGGTGAAGTGGGCGGTCCTACCATTAGTGTCTTTGAGATTTCGGGCGCACAGGGAAGCACTGGTTTTACGGGCACGACCGGTCCGACGGGGGCAACTGGTAGGACAGGAGCTACGGGCCCGACTGCGCCGACCGGCACTACTGGACCTACTGGACCTCTGGGCACAGGCACAACGGGTACGACTGGTCCGACTGCAGCTACAGGAACCACGGGACCGACTGCAGCGACAGGAACGACAGGTCCGACTGCGGCCACCGGAACAACTGGACCTACTGCGGCAACGGGTACAACAGGCCCGACAGGACCGCTGGGTACTGGCGCAACTGGCCCGACAGGAACTACAGGTCCTACCGCAGCAACTGGCACTACAGGTCCTACCGCGCCTACAGGAACTACGGGACCGACGGGACCGCTAGGCACTGGAGCAACCGGTCCTACAGGAGCAACCGGTCCTACTGCGGCAACAGGTACTACAGGTCCCACAGCGGCAACAGGAACCACAGGTCCCACAGCAGCAACAGGAACGACGGGACCCACTGCAGCGACAGGAACTACGGGTCCGACTGCAGCAACTGGACCGACAGGTGCGGGATCAACAGGCGCGACAGGAGCAACGGGACCGACTGCTGCGACGGGAGCGACGGGACCCACCGCAGCTACTGGCACGACGGGACCTACTGCATCCACCGGAGCAACGGGACCGACTGCGGCAACTGGACCGACGGGCGTAGGGTCCACAGGCGCAACTGGGGCAACTGGACCGACTGCAGCCACAGGAACCACAGGTCCGACTGCGGCAACAGGCACGACAGGACCGACAGGACCGCTGGGTACTGGCGCAACCGGTCCTACAGGAGCTACTGGCCCGACTGCATCCACCGGAGCAACTGGACCGACTGCAGCCACAGGAGCGACGGGACCCACCGCAGCTACTGGCACGACGGGACCTACTGCAGCCACTGGAGCAACGGGACCCACTGCGGCAACTGGACCGACAGGTGTTGGGTCCACAGGAGCGACGGGCGCAAC
>Ga0007833_1000235_pt1 | contig 12218 bp, 8 predicted proteins | sample CryBogCBE25Jul07_FD_71204 | JGI IMG/M metagenome (GOLD analysis project Ga0007833, IMG submission 71204) | Freshwater microbial communities from Crystal Bog, Wisconsin, USA - CBE25Jul07 | ecosystem: Environmental > Aquatic > Freshwater > Lake | place: Crystal Bog, Wisconsin, USA | collected...
GAATGGACAAGTGCTCCGTCAACCGAGATGTTTTTCTTGCGGTTGGTGACAAGGGGATATTCGGCCACGAACACCAAATCCCTTTGCCGCGCATAGCGTTTCAACAAATCTTTGAACGCCTCGCGGACAATGGTTTCCTTGTTACTGCCCGATACGCGTTTAACGCGTGCAAGATCAGCAAGATAATCTTGAATATAGGAAAAGCTCATGCGTTTATCCGGGCAAAACACGAATCGCCGGATACGCAGGCGCTTCCGCTACCTTACGTAACGTCAATTATTTGACAAGAGGATATCTTCACCCGTCATTGCGAGCGATGAGCGAAGCAACCCAGCTAAACGAAATTAAGAAGCCGCAACGGTTAGACTACACCCTGTATGGCACCATCAACTGGATGGCTTCGCTCATCGCTCGCAAGGACGGTTATCGGTGCGGCGTTTTAAAGCGCTCTGTCACACAAACGTCGACCAGATCAAAAACCCCGCCGCAATCGCCATCAACCCTGTCGCCGCCCACCCGGCAATCGCCACGCCGAGGCCTAAGCGGTATTGGCCCATGAGGCTCACGCGGCTCGCCATGATCATCATCGCTGCCATCACGGGTACCGCGACAAAGCCGTTGATCACTGCTGCCCAAAAGAGCATTTTGATCGGGTCCATTGCCGTGAAGCCCAAAGCCGCGCCGATGAGCGTTGCCGCCGCCACCACCGCGTAAAAGCCCCGCGCGCGCAGCGGCTTCAATTCAAGGCTTTAGCGCCATTGCATCGCTTCGGCCACTGCATAGCCCGCCGAGCCCGCGAGCACCGGCACCGCCAATAATCCCGTGCCGATAATGCCGAGCGAGAACAGCGCGAAAGTCAGCGGGCCAGCAAGCGGGCGCAGCGCTTCCGCCGCTTCCGCAGCGGTCGCAATCGTCGTGACGCCCGCTTGGTGCAGCGTCGCCGCCGTCGTGATCATGATGCAAAACGCGATGCCGTTGGAGAAGGCCATCCCGACCCCGGTATCCACCGCCATGCGCCGGAGATGGCGCCGCGTGTCGGTTGCTTGCGTGACGAGGGGCTGCTCGCGCGCCAGTTGCATGTCCTCGACTTCCTGCGCCGTCTGCCAGAAAAACACGTAAGGGCTAATCGTGGTGCCAAACACCGCAACAATAACCAGAAGATAGTCTGTGGTTATCTCAAAGGCCGGTTTGATGATCGCATGCACTGCTTCTATCCACTCGATATGAATGGTGAAAACGGCGGCGACATACACGAATAGCGCGAGGGTCAGCCATTTCAGCACGTGGGAGTAGCGTCGGTAGGGGATAAAAACCTCCGTGAGCGCGCAGAAAACGCCCAGTATAAGCGCGTATATCGGGGTCGGGCCGTCGATGATGAGAGTAATCGCAGCGCCCATAGCAGCCAAATCAGCCGCAATATTGATCGTATTGGCAATAACCACGAGGAGTACGAGTGTAATCACCACCCATTCGGGATAAATTATTCTTGCATTGGCAATCACACCTTTGCCGGTTACTCGGCCAATTCTTGCCGCCACCAGCTGAATAGCCACCATAAATGGAAAAGTCAGGACAACAGACCATAATTGCTGAAATCCAAACTGCGCCCCAGCCTGAGAATAGGTCGCAATCCCCGAAGGATCATCATCCGCCGCCCCAGCAATCACCCCAGGCCCCAAAAGGCGCAAAAATACCGAAATTGGATGGTGAATCGGCCGTTTTTTGGCAGATTTCGAGGGAAAACTCATTTTAGGGCCGATCTTTTTTAGGTCGAATCAACGGAAAAAATGCTCCATTCCCATAACACTTTAAGCCCTAAAATGATCCGAAAAGCATGATAGAAGCGCCAAAATCGACCGAATCGACCCTGCAGCGCATCCTAAACGCGGCGATTCTCGAGATTTCGGCCTATGGTAGCACCAGAACCACCGTGGTCTCCATCGCCCAAGCCGCCGGAATGACCCACGCCAATGTTTACCGCCATTTTGCCTCAAAAACCGCCCTTTTAGACGCGATTTCGCAAGGTTGGCTCAAACCGATTGAGGCGCAGCTGGGCGAAATTGCCGACTCCCCCGATCCCGCCCGCGACAAGCTGGAGCGGTTGATAACCGCCCTTTTTCGCGCCTATCGCGACCGATTAGACGCGGATCCTCGCCTTTTTGACCTTTTTGTCGATGCGTTTAAGGAAAACCGCGCCCCCGCCCGCCAACACCGCGCCCGAATTCGCATCTTACTCGACCGAATTTTCGAAGAAGGCCTCTCCACCGGCTCGCTCGCTATCAAAAGCCGCGAAAAAGCGATGATTTTGGTCTTCGATACCCTTTATCGCTTCCTCCAACCCGAAGCGATCCGGCTTGATCATGAAATTCCCCGTCGCGCGATCGAAGCCCGCCTGGTCCTGACAATGTCCATGCTGGTGCGCGCCTTAGCAGGCTCAATTATCTAAGATCGGCATAACAAATTTCATATTATGTCATTTGTAATCATTTTTTTCAATGAATTCGTAGCTTTCTCAATATTTACATAAATTTGTTATCTTATTGAAATAATTATATTTTCAATATTCAATATCTTTAAATTTGTCGGGTTTGCCTCAAAAACAGGCGACCTAACCCATTCGACCAACTTGAAGCACAGGTCATTCGAGGATAAGCGCTTTGGACAATAAATCCCAAGATTGGGATCTCCGCAGGTAACCATTCGTTAGAAGGATTAGTTTGATGGCTCGCAAAAAAATCGCACTCGTCGGTTCCGGCCAAATCGGTGGCACCCTCGCTCACCTCGCTGGTTTGAAGGAATTGGGTGACATCGTTCTTTTCGATATTGCGGATGGCGTACCCCAGGGAAAAGGCCTCGATATTGCGGAATCGTCCCCTGTTGACGGCTTTGATGCCGCCTACAGAGGCGCATCAAGCTATGAGGCCATTGCCGGCGCCGACGTTGTAATTGTGACCGCCGGCGTTCCCCGTAAGCCAGGCATGAGCCGCGATGATCTCTTGGGCATCAATCTGAAGGTGATGGAAGCGGTCGGTACCGGCATCAAGCAATATGCACCGAAAGCCTTTGTCATTTGCATCACCAACCCGCTCGATGCAATGGTGTGGGCCCTCCAGAAGTTCTCGGGCATCAATCCTAAGAAAATCGTCGGTATGGCAGGCGTGTTAGACTCGGCCCGCTTCCGCTATTTCTTGGCTGAAGAATTCAAGGTCTCCGTCAAGGACGTTTCCGCGATGACGTTGGGCGGCCATGGCGACGATATGGTGCCAATGGTTCGCTATTCAAATGTTGGCGGCATTCCTCTTCCCGATCTCGTCAAGATGAAGTGGACAACGCAAGAACGTTTGGACGCCATTGTTGAACGCACGCGCAAGGGCGGCGGAGAGATTGTTAATTTGCTTAAAACGGGTTCTGCCTTCTATGCACCTGCCGCTTCAGCGATTGCAATGGCCGAGAGCTATTTGAAAGATCAGAAGCGCGTCTTGCCATGTGCGGCTTACATTTCAAATGCCTATGGCGTGAAGGATATGTTCGTCGGCGTGCCAATCGTTATCGGTGAAAAGGGCGTTGAACGTATCGTGAAGCTCCGGATGAAGTCTGATGAGAAAGAAGCCTTCGCAAAATCCGTCGCATCGGTTCAGAGCCTTATTGACGCGTGCAAAGTCATTAATCCTGCGCTCGCATAATTTAACCTCTTGTAGTGCCTAAAAGGGACCGCGTCCTTTAACGTGTGCATTTAAGGATACTCTATGAACATTCATGAATATCAGGCAAAAGCAGTGCTGAAGGAATTCGGTGTGCCAGTGTCCAATGGCCGGGCAATTATGCAGGCTTCCGAAGCTGAAGCTGCCGCAAAAGCACTTGGCGGTCCGCTATGGGTTGTTAAATCACAAATTCATGCGGGTGGCCGAGGTAAGGGCAAATTTAAAGAAGCCGCGGCCGGAGAAAAAGGCGGCGTAAGGCTTGCAAAGTCTATCGATGAAGTGAAGCAATTTGCTTCCCAAATGCTTGGTAACACGCTTGTAACGATCCAAACGGGCCCTCACGGCAAGCAGGTTAACCGTCTTTATATCGAAGATGGCTCAGATATCGCCAAAGAATTCTATCTCTCGATGCTGGTCGATCGCGCAACATCAAGAATAGCCTTTGTTGTATCGACAGAAGGTGGAATGGATATCGAAGAAGTTGCTCATAAGTCGCCAGAGAAAATTGTTACCTTCTCGGTTGATCCAGCAACCGGAATTATGCCGCATCACGGACGCGCGGTCGCTAAGGCTTTAAAGCTTACTGGCGATCTTGCTAAGGAAGCTGGCGTATTAGTCGAACAGCTTTTCGCTGCATTCGTCGCCAAAGACATGGCGATGTTGGAAATCAATCCATTGATTGTCACAACCGATCATCATTTGAGATGTTTGGATGCAAAGATCTCTTTTGATTCAAACGCCCTTTATCGCCATGCAGAAATAATGGCTTTGCGCGATGAGACGGAAGAAGACGCAAAAGAAATTGAAGCGTCGAAATATGACCTGTCCTACATCGCTCTTGATGGAACCATTGGCTGTATGGTGAATGGCGCCGGCCTCGCTATGGCCACCATGGATATCATTAAGCTCTATGGTGAATTTCCGGCCAACTTCTTGGATGTTGGCGGTGGCGCAACCAAAGAAAAGGTAACTGCGGCATTTAAGATCATCACCGCCGATCCGAATGTTCAAGGTATTCTTGTCAATATTTTTGGCGGCATCATGAAGTGTGATGTTATCGCCGAAGGCGTGATCGCTGCCGTGAAAGAAGTGGGCCTTACCGTTCCCCTCGTCGTTCGTTTGGAGGGAACCAATGTCCAACTTGGCAAAGATATTATTTCTAAATCCGGTCTCAACGTTATTGCGGCTGACGATCTCGATGATGCCGCCCAAAAAATTGTTAAGGCCGTGAGGGAGATCCGCTAATGGCTATTCTTATTGATGCCAACACAAAAGTTTTGACGCAAGGGTTTACCGGAAAAACGGGGACGTTTCATTCGGAGCAAGCCATTGCTTATGGAACGAAGATGGTTGGCGGCACGTCGCCAGGTAAAGGCGGAACAACCCATTTAGGGTTACCGGTATTCGATACCGTTTCCGAGGCACGCGCAGCAACGGGCGCCGATGCTTCCGTTATTTATGTCCCGCCACCCGGCGCGGCAGACGCGATTTGCGAAGCCATTCAGGCCGAAATTCCGCTTATCGTTTGTATTACGGAAGGCATTCCTGTTTTGGATATGGTTCGCGTGAAGCGCGCCCTTTCTGGTTCAAAATCTCGCTTAATTGGACCCAATTGTCCAGGTGTGATGACTGCTGGCGAATGTAAGATTGGCATCATGCCCGGTAACATCTTTAAGCCTGGAAATGTGGGTATTGTTTCACGTTCTGGAACGTTGACTTACGAAGCCGTCTTCCAAACCACGATGGAAGGTTTAGGGCAGACATCGGCCGTTGGTATTGGTGGCGACCCTGTTAAGGGAACAGAATTTATCGACATGCTTGAAATGTTTTTGGCAGATCCAAAAACAGAATCCATCGTCATGATTGGTGAAATCGGGGGCTCTGCGGAAGAGGATGCCGCGCAGTTCCTGATTGATGAAGCTAAGCGTGGTCGCAAAAAGCCAGTGGTAGGGTTTATCGCTGGCCGTACAGCGCCTCCCGGCCGTCGTATGGGTCATGCGGGTGCCATTATATCGGGCGGCAAGGGTGGGGCTGAGGATAAAATTGCTGCCATGGAAGCGGCAGGTATCCGGGTATCACCATCGCCGGCACGGTTGGGTAAAACACTGGTAGAACTGTTAAAGGGCTAAGGCTCTAAGGAGTAGGTCATGGGACGCCAGGATCAGAACGAAGCATTTCTTGAGACGTCATTTCTATATGGCGGAAACGCAGCCTATATTGAAGAGCTGCAAGGTCGCTATGAGAAAGATCCTTCATCGGTTGATGCCGAATGGAGAGCTTTTTTTGATGCTTTAAAAGATGATCCTGAGTCCGTTCAAAAGTCAGTAAAGGGCGCTTCTTGGAAGAAGCCCAATTGGCCGATTACTAAACGTGATGATCTGGTTTCTGCCCTTGATGGAAATTGGGCTGACATCGAAAAGGCAGTTAGCGATAAATTAAAGGGTAAAGCTGACGGGTCAAAAGCTGCCGTTTCGCAAAGCGATCTTCAACAGGCAACCCGCGATTCCGTTCGTGCCTTGATGATGATCCGAGCCTATCGCATGCGTGGTCATCTCCATGCCAATTTGGATCCCCTTAATCTTGAGCCTCGTAAAGATCATGAGGAGCTGCATCCGTCGTCTTATGGATTTACAGAAGCGGATTGGGATCGCAAAATTTTTATCGATTTCGTATTGGGTCTTGAATACGCAACGATACGGGAAATGCTTGCCCTTCTGCGCCGTACCTATTGCTCAACAATCGGCTGGGAATTTTTGCATATCTCAAATCCCGCTGAAAAGAGCTGGATCCAAGCACGTATTGAAGGGCCGGATAAAGAAATCGCTTTTACCCGCGAAGGCAAACGGGCAATTCTAAATAAGCTTGTCGAAGCAGAAGGCTTCGAAAAATTTATTGATGTGAAATATACCGGCACCAAACGCTTCGGTCTTGATGGCGGTGAATCGATGGTTCCCGCCCTTGAACAAATCATCAAGCGTGGCGGTGCTTTGGGTATCCAAGAAATCGTATTCGGCATGGCCCATCGCGGCCGCCTAAATGTTTTGGCGCAAGTGATGGGTAAACCGCACCGTGCGATCTTCCACGAGTTTAAAGGCGGTTCCTACGCGCCGGCGGATGTTGAGGGCTCGGGCGATGTGAAATATCATCTCGGTGCATCGTCTGATCGAATTTTTGACGGCAACAATGTCCATCTTTCGCTCACGGCCAACCCGTCCCATCTTGAAATCGTTGATCCGGTCGTTCTTGGTAAGGTTCGTGCCAAGCAAGACCAGCTCGATGATACAGCAGAGCGCGTAAAAGTTTTGCCGTTGCTAATTCACGGCGATGCTGCTTTTGCGGGACAGGGCGTAGTCGCAGAATGTTTAGGTCTGTCAGGACTCAAGGGCCACAAGACCGGCGGATCAATTCACTTTATCATCAATAATCAAATCGGCTTTACGACCTATCCGCGGTTTTCGCGTTCGTCGCCCTATCCGTCCGATGTCGCTAAGATGATCGAAGCACCTATTTTCCATGTGAATGGTGATGATCCAGAGGCGGTTGTATTTGCCGTGAAAGTTGCTGTCGAATTTAGGCAATTATTTCACAAGCCTGTTGTGATCGACATGTTCTGCTATCGGCGCTTTGGTCACAATGAGGGTGACGAGCCGAGCTTTACCCAGCCACTGATGTATAAGAAAATTCGTCAGCAGGCGACGACATTAGAAATCTATTCAAAAAAATTGATTTCTGAAGGTGTTGTAACCGAAGGCGAAGTTGACAAGATGAAATCCGATTGGCGTGCGCGCCTTGAGGCTGAACATGAAGCTGGTCAGGCCTATAAGCCAAACAAAGCCGACTGGTTAGACGGGCGCTGGGCTGGCTTGAAAGCCGTTGCCTCGACACAAGACGATGCGCGTCGGGGTGAAACGGGTGCGCCTCTTCCGTTGCTAAAGGAAATCGGTGCGAAAATTACCCAAATTCCCGATGGATTTAACGCTCATAAAACCATTCAACGTTTCTTAGAAAATCGTCGTAAGGCGATTGATACGGGTGAAGGCATTGATTGGGCGACGGGTGAAGCCTTGGCATTTGCCCTCACCGTTAATGAGGGAACGCGCGTTCGCTTATCGGGACAAGATGTTGAGCGTGGAACGTTTTCTCAGCGTCATTCTGTTCTGATCGATCAAGAAACAGAGCGCCGCTATAAGCCTTTGAGCAATATCCGCGAAGGCCAAGGCAAATACGAAGTTATTAACTCGATGTTGTCGGAAGAGGCCGTGCTTGGCTTCGAATATGGCTACTCTTTGTCTGAGCCTAATGCGCTCACGCTTTGGGAAGCACAATTCGGCGATTTCGCGAATGGTGCGCAGGTTGTTTTTGATCAGTTCATTTCATCTGGTGAACGGAAATGGCTGCGCATGTCGGGTCTCGTTTGTCTTCTTCCGCACGGATATGAGGGTCAAGGTCCGGAGCATTCCTCGGCACGTTTAGAACGCTTCCTGCAAATGTGCGCTGAAGACAATATGCAGGTTGCCAATTGCACGACACCTGCGAACTACTTTCACATTTTACGGCGTCAGCTCAATCGCGATTTCCGCAAGCCTCTCATTTTGATGACGCCGAAATCATTGTTGCGTCACAAGAGAGCGATTTCGCGCCTTGATGAAATGGCTGAGGGAACGAGCTTCCACCGCGTTCTCTGGGATGATGCGCAATATCTCAAGGGCGAGAAAATCAAGCTTGTGAAAGATAATAAAATTAGGCGTGTCGTTCTCTGCACTGGCAAGGTCTATTACGATCTTTATGAAGAGCGTGAGAAGCGTGGCATCGACGATGTTTACTTACTTCGCGTCGAACAGCTTTATCCTTTCCCGCTCAAGGCGTTGGTGACCGAACTCTCACGGTTTAAAAATGCTGATATCGTATGGTGTCAGGAAGAGCCTAAAAATATGGGTTCATGGACCTTTGTTGAGCCCTATCTGGCTTGGGTACTTGAACAGGCGACGTCAAAGGTAAAGCGCCCGCGTTATGCAGGACGTCCAGCCTCTGCCGCAACAGCAACAGGCTTGATGTCGACCCATCTTGCTCAATTGAATGCTTTCCTCGAAGAGGCTTTTGCCGCTTAACCTAATCGTCAGACGATTAAAGGATCATACACATGGCTACTGAAATCCGCGTTCCGACCCTTGGTGAATCGGTTAGTGAAGCAACCATCGGAAAATGGTTCAAAAAAGTTGGCGATGCCGTTAAGGCCGACGAGCCCGTACTTGAACTTGAAACCGATAAAGTAACCCTTGAAGTCAACGCACCTGCAGCTGGTGTACTCGCCGAGATCGTTGCCAAGGATGGCGATACGGTGGGCGTTGGCGCATTATTAGGATCGATTGCTGCGGGTTCGGGCGCAACAGTCGCGCCTGCACCACAGACGCTTGCTGCTGCTCCTAAAGCCGCTCCCGCCGCTGCCCCGGCGGCAGCTGAGAATGGTCCAGCGGTTGCAAAGCTTGCCGCCGAGAGTGGCGTTAATCCGGCCTCTGTTGCGGCCACTGGTAAAGATGGTCGCGTGACCAAGGGTGATATGCTGGCCGCCATCGCAACGGGTGCAGCACCTGCGCCAACGCCTGCCGTATCAGTTCGCGCACCGTCCCCTGCCGATGATGCGTCGCGTGAGGAACGCGTTCGTATGACGAAGCTGCGCCAAACCATTGCGCGCCGTTTGAAAGACGCACAAAACACCGCTGCGATGCTCACGACGTTTAACGAAGTCGATATGACGGAAGTCATGGCACTGCGTAATCGTTATAAAGATGTCTTCGAGAAGAAGCATGGCGCAAAGCTTGGCTTTATGAGCTTCTTCGTCAAAGCCTGCACGCAGGCGCTTAAAGAAATTCCAGCGGTTAATGCGGAGATCGACGGCATCGATCTTGTTTATAAAAACTATTACCATGTTGGTATTGCGGTTGGCACGGATAAGGGCCTTGTTGTGCCGGTTGTTCGTGATGCCGATACGCTCTCACTTGCTGGTATCGAAAAGACGATCGCCGATTTCGGAAAACGTGCGCGCGATGGCCAGTTGAAAATTGATGAGATGCAGGGCGGTACATTCACCATCACCAATGGTGGCATCTATGGCTCGTTGATGTCGACACCCATTCTGAATGCGCCACAATCAGGCATTCTTGGCATGCATAAAATCCAGGAACGTCCGATGGCTATTGGAGGTAAAATTGAAATCCGCCCAATGATGTATTTGGCGCTGTCTTACGATCATCGAATTGTCGATGGCAAAGAGGCCGTTACATTCCTCGTTCGCGTGAAAGAAGCGCTTGAAGATCCAGCGCGTCTCGTTCTCGATCTTTGATTGACTATGATCTTCTGGCGCGGGTTGGAGAAAAATAATGTCCTATGATCTTGTGGTTATTGGTTCCGGACCTGGTGGCTATGTTTGCGCCATCCGCGCTGCGCAATTGGGATTGAAAACGGCGATTGTCGAAAAGCGCCCAACCTTTGGCGGCACTTGCCTCAATATTGGCTGCATTCCTTCTAAGGCTTTGTTGCATGCTTCCGAAATGTTTGAAGAAGCAGGTCATGGGTTGGAAGCGCTTGGCATCAAGGTTGGAGCACCCAAGCTCGATCTGCCCGTGATGATGAAACACAAGCAAGATACGGTCGACGCGAATGTTCAAGGCGTCGCCTTTTTGCTCAAGAAAAACAAAGTCGATAGCTTTATTGGCGCAGGATCAATTCCATCAGCCGGTAAAGTTCAAATCACGAAGTCTGATGGATCAAGCGAGACCATTGATACAAAGAATATCGTTATCGCAACGGGCTCTGAATCAGCACCACTCCCTGGCGTTACGATTGATGAAAAGACCGTTGTCACATCAACGGGCGCCCTAGAGCTTGGTAAGGTTCCTGGAAAACTTTTGATTATTGGTGCAGGTGTCATCGGTCTTGAATTAGGATCGGTTTGGAGTCGTCTCGGCGCAGAAGTAACCGTTGTCGAATATCTTGATCGTATTCTACCGGGAATGGATGATGAGGTTGCCAAGCAGTTTCAACGTATCCTTACCAAGCAAGGCTTCACCTTCCACCTTGGCTCCAAAGTAACCAAGGTTGATGCAAGTAAGGCAGGTGCGAAGGTAACGGTTGAACCCGCCTCAGGCGGTGAAGCCAAAAACCTCGATGCGGATATTGTTTTGGTCGCCATCGGTCGTCGCCCCTATACCGAAGGTCTTGGGCTTGAGGCGGCGGGTGTTGCTTTAGATCGCGGTCGTGTGGTGATTGATGATCACTTTAAATCGAGTGTTGCAGGCATCTACGCCATTGGTGATGTCGTGCGCGGACCAATGCTTGCGCATAAGGCCGAGGATGAAGGCGTAGCCGTCGCCGAGATCATTGCCGGTCAAGCAGGCCATGTGAATTACGGCGTTATCCCTGGCGTTGTTTATACTCAGCCAGAAATCGCAACGATTGGCAGAACGGAAGAAGACTTGAAGGCCGCCAATGTCGCTTACAAGGTCGGAAAATTTCCCTTCACAGCGAATGGCCGCGCAAGAGCGATGCGTTCTACCGATGGATTTGTGAAGGTGTTAGCTGATGCTGCAACCGATCGTGTTCTAGGATGCCACATCATTGGCAAAGGTGCCGGTGATCTTATTCACGAAGTTGCGGTGTTGATGGAGTTTGGTGGATCGTCGGAAGATCTTGCCCGGACGTGCCATGCTCATCCCACCATGTCCGAAGCGGTCAAAGAAGCAGCACTCGGTGTTGAAAAGCGGTCAATCCATATTTGATCGCCTAGGTATAGGATATTTTTGGCTCGATAATATCACCATCGGAATCGGGTTTTCGAATAAGGATCCTTTAGATATGGTTTGTCACCATTTCGAATAAGGGATCCACGATGCTGAATTTGGATTTTATACCGTCGTTACAAACGATAGCCCTATTTTCATTAGCGTCTTTGATCCTAGCGCTTACGCCCGGACCCGATATGGCCTTGTTTCTCGCCCGTACGGTTACGGGTGGGCGTAGCTCTGGCTTTGCAGCCATGTTCGGCGCTTCGACAGGTTTAGTTGTTCATGCTCTATTAGCAGGGCTTGGGCTTTCTGCTCTCTTGGCGGCCTCCGCAACAGCCTTTTTCATTCTGAAAATTGTGGGCGGTCTTTACTTGCTATGGCTTGCTTATGGCGCCATTCGACACGGATCTGCTTTTTCAGTCGATAGTAATGTCGTCCCAAAACAATCGTGGCTTGCCACGTTTCTAACGGGTTTAGGAATCAATCTGACGAACCCGAAGGTCATTGTATTTTTTGTCACCTTTCTCCCGCAATTTATTGATGCGAGCGATCCTTCGGCATCGGGTCAATTGTTGTTCTTAGGTCTCTTTTTCTTGCTAATCGGTATTCCGACAAATGCTGTCGTCATCTTAATTGCCGAGCGGTTTACGAATTTTATGCAATCGTCCCCGCGAGCGATGCGCATTTTTGATTACGGGTTTGCCGGCATTGTTACAGCCTTCGCCTTAAAGCTTGT
>Ga0007833_1000239_pt1 | contig 12171 bp, 10 predicted proteins | sample CryBogCBE25Jul07_FD_71204 | JGI IMG/M metagenome (GOLD analysis project Ga0007833, IMG submission 71204) | Freshwater microbial communities from Crystal Bog, Wisconsin, USA - CBE25Jul07 | ecosystem: Environmental > Aquatic > Freshwater > Lake | place: Crystal Bog, Wisconsin, USA | collected...
TTCCGTCCCCATGGATTGACGGTCAGTCCACCCTATGGCGAAAAATAGGCAAAGACGAACGTACACAGGCGGATTTGAAGGGCGCCGAAGTCGCTGCCGAAAACCGCCTTGATGAACTTCAGCGCAAACTTGATTCCATGTTCCATAAATTGGAGCAGATGGAAGTCACAAAATCTGAATCCAATCTGCTTGAAATACTACTCTTTGTCCTCGGTGGTATCTTCTTAATCTTGATTTTGGACATATTAGTAAAGCAAGGTACACAAGCAACTATGATGATTGCCGCCGCTGGTGGTGCTCAATCATACAAACGATACATGTCGTTCGGACAACTGCCCCGGTAACCGTGGCACATTTGTACCTGCTCCACCCGTTGCCGACATCACTAATGACCTTGTAATAGGTTGTATCGTTGGTATTGATTGAATTGTTTCCGTTTCCGGTTTGAATTCAACCGTCTTTTTAATAGGCGTTTTCCGTTTTGTAATCTCAGGCATCGGCGCACTTGCCGTAGGAATTGTCGGTTTTATCGTCGGAACCTTATAAGCTGTCGCTACACCTCGTACCGCATTGAGCACCTGACTCAACGGACTTTCGTGCTTACGATACGTTTCGTCGTGCGATCGCCAACTCACAAATAGCAAATTCGGATGCGTGTATTCCACGGTATATCCTATATTCCTGAGATTCCAAACAATATAAAGGATTGCGTCACCGATATCAAATCGCGGGGTTCCTGGAATAAACTCAGGCACCACATACCATAACGATTTCTCATTACCGGGAACACGTGCTACGGCTTTTACCTTATTGTAAATCTGCTGTAGAACCATATTATAGATACGAATTCTGGTAGTATCTCGCTTCGCCTCTTCCGTATATAAGGAAGACGGCACGAGCATTGGTGGTACCAATGAGTCCGATGGCATCTTGTAGTTATATGCGTAATTATTTTGAATTTGATTCCGCTGACGGCGGTAGGATGCTTCCTAAACGTCTAGTCTTTACCGGTGGTGGTACACGATGCCTGGTTTTTGTAGAAGCTTTAATTGTCTTAGAGGCGGCGGGAGTGCTTGAACGGGTAGAAGAGTACTGGGGTACGTCTGCCGGCGCATTTGTAGCAACCCTACTCGCACTTGCCGACTCTGTTGGCGACGTTCGTAAATGTATGTATGCTACCGATTATATAAAATTTCGTGATATTGATGTCAATAATCTATTGAATATCAATAAATCGTGGGGACTAGATAATGGCAATTCTTTGATTGCTGAAATTACACGTATAATAGAACTTATTCGCCCTGGTGCCTCGGCTTACTTAATGTCCGATATACCCAATCTTACAATCGTTATCTCCGATCTCAGTACCCACGAGATTGTTCTCTGCTCTGCCCAAACCTATCCATCTTTACCGGTCGTTGACGCGATTCGTGCAAGTATGAGCCTACCACTCTTCTTTCGTCCATATATTCATGAGGAGAGCGGGCATATATGGGTAGATGGTGCGGTAGGTGCGAATTTTCCCTGGGGTTTATTACCATCTAATGCGGACCGTTACGAATCGCTCGGTTTCACCTTTGAGCACGGCTCCGTAAAAACGCCCACCACACTGTCCGAATATGTATTTTCTATGATCCATTTTGAAGGACCCAAAAAGAGAAAATATCTGAAGGAGAACTATCCTAAAAATATTATCTGGTTTCCTAATTTACCGTTTCCTGCTTGGTTTATGCGTCTTCAGCCCGCAGATTTTGAAATGTTAGAATCTATCGGTTCTACTGCCGCCAAGGAATGGTTGTCTACTTTGACGTCCCTCCCGCTAAAAGCGGGAGGGGGGTTGCCTAGTCTCGGTGAAACCGAGACTAGGACATGCGCTCCGCATTCATATTTACAGTGTCCTCCAGGAAAGAGCGGAAGCTCGCCGTCTTACGAGGACCGCTGTAATCCTTCACCACGTTGCCCTCCGCATCATACAGAACAAACGTTGGGTAACCCGAAATCTTCAAACCCTGAACCGCCTCGGGGTTCTTCTCCGCCTCAATCGCATTACACACAACCGTCTTATCGCCGATGGTCATGGTAGATCCGAGGCTCTCAAACTCGGGCTTGGCGTGATGGCAGTGCGGGCACCAATCCACGTAGTACATATTGAACTTCCAAGGATTTTCTGGGGCACCCTCTACGGCGTCCTGGAAACCCTCGCGGCTTGGCTTGCTGCGTGCCCATAAATAAATGAGAACCAATCCAACTGCTACTAAGAGGAAAGGTAAGTACGAGGTAACGGAGGATGGAAGTTTAAAGAGGGTTGCCATTCTTTACATAAGGAGTAGAAAATGCTTTCACGTGGTGCCCTGACGCAGTATCTTTTGAAGCCCGATGGAGACCAAACGTGGTCTACCGATGATTGGAGTCGTGCTATGACATTAGAGGCACGATGGTTAGCGCAGGGTGTATCAGAGGATGACCGACGGCGGTATATTCCCTGTGCGGTGCTCGTCGCAAAATTTCCGGGGATAGTTTATCCTGACAGCATTATGAAACGCTTGAGCGAATTAGCGGTTGAAAATTGAATTGCGTACGGTTAATTATATAATTCGTTAAATGTCTGCCGGTAATAGTGAATTTGACGCTAAGTTCTTTGATGATGCGTCCGCTGCCTGGATGTCAAACAAGAAGAAACGTGCGGATTGTACGTATGTATATAAGTGTACTTATAAACATATGAACGGTAAGGAATGTGGTAAAGCGGTGACGATTCATAGTACTATGCACTGCTGGGCGCATCGTGGACGGGTTGTAAAGAAAGGACTATAAGAATCCACCGGTTGCGAAATACTTACGAGTGCGATTACGGTCCAACGATTTGCGCTTGAGCGTTTTTTTTGCGCGGCACGTTTTCACTTTCGTGGTCTTGATTTTGCCGCATCCGCTCGCAAACGCATTCAACTCGGTACAGAGTCCGTCAAAACTATCGTGTGGGGCGTTCTCTTTGAGTTCTTGGCACATCGCTTTTTCCGCATCATAGAGCCATTCTGTCACCTTCTTTCTACCGCAAGCAAGTTTGGGGACATGCGGAACCGCTATTTGCCAAGCCTTTCTCCATACGGGGAAAGGGAGAATATGAGGAAGGGCTTCCCACCATAATTTCAGTTTCGGTAGTCGCTCTTCGATTGTCATTGTATTCCAACGGTTACGTAGTTCGGGAGTCGGTGGTTGTGGTGGTGCGCCTGGTATCGGTAAACTTGTTACATCGCGGCAGGGAGTTGTATACGCAACCGAATATAGAAAATCCCAACCAATCATAGCCCGCTGAGTACAGGACTGTCGCATCCATTTATCGTATCGCTGTTTTACTTCGTTCCACGACGGATCCTTACCAGTAATTAACTTCTGCTCACGGAGTTTACCGTTGACTCGGTTATGAATACGATAGAGCCATTTAGGAAACTCTTTCAGGTCTGTCGGTATTGGGTCGCTTCCATAATATTCGGTAAGTGAGGCACGACAGAACTTACAGGGTAAGGCGTATGGTAGCGTCTGAAAAAATTGAAGAAGATAGCGTTTTTCTAGCGTTGGAGCAGCAAACGCAACTAAGTGTAACAACCGCCATCCACTTGGTCCCCAAAAGCGGGTATCCATTCTTACTTTTATGTGCGAAAATATCTGCGGACCTTACTACTATAATTCTCCGTTTCAACTTCGTCTGGCTCCGTCCCAAGTGCCTAACGCAGGCATCGGTGTCTTTGCGTGCGAAAATATCCCTGCCGGTGCTTGTATTGATGAATATGTCGGCGAGGTCATCTCATATAAGCGTCCTAGTTCGTATGCCCTTGAGGTTCGTTCTGATTGCTTCATAGACGCACAGATGTTCCCTCGCTGTTATATGGCAATGATTAATGATTGCTCCTATATCGCAAGGACACGTATACGACGTAAAAAGCGTTGGGTGGATACTACACCTGACGCTTATTACGATTCTAAGGGGAATCGCCTCACTAGTAATTGCCAATTCGTTGTGGACGAGGAGGCAGGACGTGCGTTTATCCACTCGCTTGTAGATATTCCTGCCGGTGGTGAACTCTTTATCCCCTACGGTCCAGATTATTGGGCGTGTCATTAACCGAGAACTTTATGCTGCTTATTTTTAGACGCGAGGAGTGCCTTAATTTCGGCGAGCTCTGCCGCATTCACTTCTATTTTTGCCTTTGGTTGGGGCTTTGGCTGTGGTTGTGCCTGTGCCTGTGGTTGTGCCTTAGGCGTTGTTATTGGGCTCTTCGCCTGCGGTGGTGGTGGTGGACTCTTTGCCTTTTGTGGTTGTGGTTGTGGTTGTGGTGTCGGCATCTGCGTACTCATATACTGTTTTAACATATCCATATGCTTTTTAAGGTCTTCAGGAGTGAAAGAGGCTGTAGGCTCAGGTTGTTTTTTAGATGGTTGAGATACACCAGGTGGGGCGGTTGGTGAAGTTGTTGGCGCAGTAGATGCTACGGGCGAGGTTGTCGGTGCCGAAGGTAATGTCGGCGACTTTGCCTTTGCCTTTGCCTTTGCCACACATGATGGACAATTATCGTGCTGTGGTGTATTATCAATAAATTCATTTTCAAGAGATACATCGTCTGTCTCTTGTACCGATGGTAAAGACTTCTGAACCCTACTGACGACTACACCTAAATCAAGTGTGCTAACCGGTGTTGGTGGTGCTGATACCATACGCCGAGTGGATGGTGCGACCTTTAATGCGACCGGCGCATCTGGTGTATCCTCTACTGCCCTAGGTGCGTCTGGTGCCTCGCCGTTTGTTTGTATTCCTACCGCTTCTTCCATCGCATGTAACTTATCCTGAGTCGCCTTAGGGAGTAATTTTGTAGGATCGTTCACAATACTCTTCACTGAATCAGGGAGAGGTAGACTATTCACAGCGTTTTTGAATCTTACGGATTGGGCTTTTACAGAATTAAAGAAACTACCTACTGCTGCGAGTGCTGGACTCTTCGCCTCCGCTTCCTCAAGAAGTTCATTTGCAACCGCCTTAGTATCAACTGTTCCATCCGCATTTGTGGGAACCTTGACACCCGCCTTAGAGAGAAAATTTAGGGCACCACTACGGCGTAGGGCATTCGTTCCCAATACCGCACCCATCAGTCCCACTAGACCCAAGGAGACCGCACCTAGAATTATACCTAAGGAACTGCTATCTGCTGCAGCAGCAGCAGCCGCACCCGTCGCATTGAATGAAGCGGATGCGCTCGCATTTGCGAATAAATTTGGAATGGGTGTGCCGGAGAGACTCATAGTACTTATAGAGGACGGCGAAAAAGAGCCTCCTACTGATATAGACAGGGAGAGAGTTGGACTAATTGTTACACTATTTGTAATAGATGAGGTCGGCGTTGCGGTTTTACCTGGCGACGGAGAGATTGTTGCGGTTATTGATGCCGAGGCAGATTGTGTTTGTGATATACTTGTGCTAAATGAGACCGAGGAACTCGGCGTCTGCGTCGCTTGTCCTGAAAACGACGGTGAGGGGCTTGATGACGCCGAGGTAGACCGTGTTTGTGTTTCACTTGCCGAAAATGACGGCGTTCCACTTACAGCCGCCGTAACGGATGGCGTCATAGAGGCAATTATACACGTATAACAGTCCAAATAGTACATATATACTTGCCACGTAGTACTTTTGTAGATTTCCACATAGACAGAGGATATATTTGGCTGACTTATAAATGGTGATGTATACATTGTATTTGGAAGCGTTGTGGTCAAACTTGGCGTTGTATACAGTAGTGTACCACTCGGTGCTGTATAGAATTGTATGCCAGTTGGCGGATGGCTCGGGTCTGTCGCACCCCACCAATTACAGTAATAAATAGGTGCTGGATTCACAAACGACAATGTTACATGATATACTGAAGCGGCAACAGGGTCCCAATAGCTCGCTGGAGGCAATGCGCCAATCGGCGGCGGTGTATTTATGAGATTATTAACAGTCATTCCGCCCGTAACAAGAGGAAGATTATCATTGTCCACAATACCAGAAGGTGCCATTCTAACGCATACCGTCGGCAGGGGTGACGGAGTCACCGTCACACTTTCTACAGAAGATGCCGAGGAGGATGCTTGTATAGACGCAGATACACTTAGTGAGTTCGTAATAGATGAACTTAGAGAGGATGATACTGAGATGGACCGTGCTTGCGTTATACTTGCCGAAAACGAGGGTGAAGGAGCCTTGGATTGTGATGACGATGCGATTTCCGTAGAACTTCCTGTCATACTTCCAGATGGCGACGCAGTCGGTGAGGTTGACATAGACTGTACCGGTCCTGTATATATCTCTAGAAAGGCTGTATTGGACGATGTATACCAATAAACAGATAGAGGAGGATTCGCACTGGATGTTGTATAGAGAGAGCCCGCGATTGGTGTCAAACCGCCACCAAATACATAAGATCCTGAATTTCCAACAAGAAACTGGACATTCGTATTGGATGCTCCGTAGAATACGAGCGAATAGGACGTACCACCCGTGAGCGGTTGTGCGACAAGTTGCCCCAAATTTGTGAGTGTGACAACCTGTTGCTGAACGGCAGGAAACGCTCCAGGGCTGGTGAGGGTGATTTGTGCCGAGGCGAGCACCGGTCCCGTTGGCTGATATGCCGCATCCGCCGCCATTAAACCGATTGAAAATGTAGTGGTGCCGGCGGCTCCTGGCCAATACTGGAGGGCAATACTGCTGATGGAGGTGGATGAGTAGTAGGATGGTACAGTAAAACTTATCGCCTGTCCGCTGGTCATCGGATTATGACAGCAGCCGGTCATTCCTGTAAACCACGGAGGGGGTAGAGTCTGGGTAACGGAGGGAGTAACAGTGAATGAGGGTGGTATCGTCTGACTAATAGAGGTACTTGCTGATACCGATGAACTGACGGCAGGGCTCGCCGATGCGGATGAACTGACGGCAGGGCTCGCCGATGCGGATGAACTGACGGCAGCGCTCGCCGATGCGGATGAACTGACGGCAGCGCTCGCCGATGCGGATAAACTAGTTGTAATCGTCATAGACGCTGACGAACTAGCTGTAGCACTTGTAGATACGGATGAACTGGCGGCTGCACTTGCTGATACCGATGAACTTGCCGTTATTGTAACAGTAGATGAGAATGATAACGAACCAGACGCGGATGAAGAGGCTGTCGCAGACGAAGAGGCGGTCACCGAACCCAAGGATGATAAACTGAGAGATGTAGAGCTTGAAGCCGATACCGATGGTGTAGGCAAGATAATTGTTAAAGCAATTTGCCGAATCTTATTACCCGCCGAGTCTGCTACATAGAGATAATTCGGCGTTGGATTATATACAACACCAATTGGATTGTTGAAACTCACCTGTGTACCAACGCCATCAATACTCTGAGTAATATTATTACCAATAAGAGTTATTACATTCGCATTCCACATCGCATTTAGAGTAATTTTACGAATAACATTTTGATTTGTTCCCACTTGACTTACATATAATACATTGTTGAGTGAGTCGTATTCCAAATCCATTGGATTATTAAATGTTACGCCCGTTCCTGTTCCGTCAATACTAGTATTGGGTGGTCCGTTACCGCCCAAAATATTCTGCGATGAACTAATTAGACCTGGCGATGCTAAGTATATGACACGAATATTATTCCAATGTGTATCAGTTACATATAAATTCATATTATTATAACGAATGCCAGTAGGACTCCAAAATTTTCCAGGCTGTCCTACACCATACGATTCCTGCCAACCAGTTACACCCAGTTGTCCCGCGACCGTTGTAGCCGTTTGTGAACTAATATTTACAGCACGAATCGCATTACATCCTGTATCCGCAACGTATAAGAACTGGTTCGGCTGGTCAATCGTCATACCCTCAGGATGTGTAAAAAGCGCATTTGTTCCAATACCATCGGCGCACCCAGGTCCTGATTCTGGATCTCCTACAATATATTGGAGTTGTAGGCTAGTGAGATTAATACTACGAACAAGATTCGCGTCACGTTCAACGGCGTAGAGGATATTATTTGGTCCGTCAAGGGCGAGACCCGCAGGGGAGTTCATCGCCGCATTTGTACCCACACCCGTTCCTGTATCTTGAATATTCCACATACCAGCAATGCTTGTAACTACAGATGTTGTCAGATTGAGCAGACGAATCTGGTCAGCATTACTAGCCTCTGAAATATACACACCGGTGTAATCTGGTGTAAACGCCATATATTGAGGAAATGGTACACTTGCGGCGGTTCCAATACCATCTGCTTGTGCTACATTACCATTACCTGCTATAGTAATAACGTTGAAGTTGAGATTTGGTGTCGGTGAAGGGGTGGGGCTTGGTGTATAAGATGGCGATCGGCTTGTTGTAACGGTATTTGAAGCTTGTACCGATGGTGATACCGAGTTGGATGCCTGGCGTGATGGAGAGACCGATGTACTTGGTGTATGAGATGTACTCGCCTGTACAGATGCCGACCTTGAATCGGTCACTGTCATTGATGTGGACACCGATGTACTTCGGCTCACCGTAGAACTTACAGTAGTTGTTGGATTAATAGAAGCCGATACAGTCGTTGAGGCAGTTAAACTCGGTGATACTGGACTCTTCGTCACCGAAGGCGTCGGTGTTGGCGAGGGAATAATCTCTGTATATGATACAAAGAACGCAGACCCTCTTGATGCTATATTCACCATATCTGCGCCTATTTGGTTACCGCTACCATCATAAAATGTTGCTTGACTAATACCAGTTTGTTCTATCGTACCAACCGAAGTTGACGAAAAATCCATATAATACCAGTGATTCTGCGATGAACTACCGCCACACGAGTTGACACCGCACGGCGAATTGTACCAGGTCTGACCCGCTGCGGCAACTTGAACCGCTAAATCACAGTTCGGCGCGCAACATGACTGAATGCCAGAGGTAGAGAGTCTGGCGGTGGACGGATTTCCATCCAGTTGTATATTTGCCGGCATTGCCTGAGTGCCGTAAATAGCAAAGGCAATCTGTTTGACTTTGAGACCCGTGGCGCCTGGTACTAATGACTGACTCAATCCAACATTTAACGCACCGCTATCTGTTCCGCACCCCAATGTTGTGGCGGTAAACCCATTCCAATCGTAACCTGGCGTCTGTGCTACTACGGGTGCGAATAAGGACGCTACCCCAAATAAGAACGCTAACATAATGTTTCTATTTGGGTTTCTTGAATTTAACGCACCTATTTGACCTCCTCCTCCTTCGCAACATAACCACGAGCCGCAAGAAGTGTGAATGAAATCATAGTAATTGCGATATAAATCAATAATTCTGAAAAAAAGAATCGCTTAAAATAGTGGTCAATTAAGTGCGAAATCACACCCCATATGCCCACCCATAGAAATACTGTCAGTATAGTTTCTTCTAGAAACTGACGGTATTCAGTTGAATGTTTTTGCATTCCTATATTTAGCCGGGAGTATTACAAACCGAAGGTAGATGTACTAGCTAACATAGGGCGCACAGGGTTTGATGGCTGGTACGCCGCCTTACATTGAATGTTTGGCTCGGGGCAAGGCTCGCACTGTGCCGCAGGGCATGCCGGGCACGACTTTGGCTCAGGGCACTTTACCACTGGGCAACGCGCACGCGGGCAAGGTGGGCACTCGCCAATCTTACAAGGCTTGGAGCATGTAGATATACAAGGAGGGCACTTTGGTACCGCCGACTTTAGTACATATTTAGACATATCGGGCATTGGCGGGCACTCCGTCTTGAGCATGTATTTGGACATATCTGGGAGGGGTGGGCAAGGGGGTACCGCCGACTTCTTAATCCACTTTGACAAATCAGGAGCGGGGCAAGATGGGCAAGGTGGGCAACGCTCACGTGACGCATACGGCATTCCATCAGGGGACGAATTGGATCCCGCATCCGCACCGCCTGTCGCACAGCCGCAAGGGCGAGGCTTATGGCAGCGACCGCATAATCCACTCATCGCCGCCTCGCTCGGCCATTCTGGAGGTGTCGGTAGACTTAGGTCAATCGCCGAAGGCGAAGTCGCCTGCGAGGATATGGGGCATCCGCAAGGACGAGGCTTGCCGCAACGATTACAACTGCTGCCACCGTCAAACTTTTCTACCACCTTACCGCGAGAACGTCCAATCAAATATCCCACAATAAATATGAGCACTAAGCCCAACAAAAGAATCATAGGCGTTACCTTAAATCCTGAAGCCATTCTATTCAGTATAATGGTTTTTTATGCCGGGCGACTCTAAAAATTGATGTTTGCCTGAATATCTAACATAATATAATAGTCATGGAGTGTTTACGTAATGCGTGGGCAAGTGTGGAGCCGATATACAATACGGTAAAAGAGTACATAATCTTTGTATATTCTTATCTTAAATATGCTCTACCGTTCTTTATTGTATATTTAATTCACATTATCTCCACGAATCTATATGCCACTCTATGTGCGAATTTCTCCATCGTTGGATTCGTTAATTCGCTCTTCTTGATTGGCAGTCCTATTTGTAGTATGATTCTACAGATTGTAACGCATACAAATACAGCATTCGTTGCAATCATTTCGGGTCTCTGTATTATGCTCATTGGCTACGTTCCCCGTAATATTGAAAACGCCCGTGCCGCCGAACAGCGACCTGCGCAGACGAATGGGGGTTTAATAGGACGTAACTATTAGCTTTGACGTATAAATTTTGCGGTTGGGTCCACTTTCGGGCAACCAAACATCTGCGGATACCAGTTACCCCAGGTATCGCCTAACCGAGAGCAGACCATCTGGTAGTTGCCCTTCCATGAATAGGAGGCGCTCACCTCATCAGGATTTTTGATACATCCAAAATTGGCGGGATCGCCCAAGCCTGCCGCCTGTATCTGTCGGCACATCTCCAGTGCCCGTGTCTTATAATCTAGACCGCCTACGAGCGAATCGTCAAAACTCGCCGCCGACGCACGGTGCTGAATATTTTCGTCCGTCATTGCGTAGTCGCCGGATCCGATACCGTCGGATGCCGACCCTGCGGCTGGTCCAACTGTATTCATTCCCTGTACCGTATTCAAATCCTGCTGGGAAGGCATGTACGCCTGCGAGGCATTTCCCTTCTGTTGGAGCATCGGCTTTGGTGGTCCCATAACAATTGTAGTAGCATCAGGAGTCGTATTATCAGTCAGATTTTTTAGAATGGCGAGCTGCTGCTGGTAGAGGGCGAGGATATTTGGCGGTATCGGTGTTTCGCTAATGACATACTTATTAATACTCGTTTCTATTGCAGTAATCTTATCCAATACATCCTGTGTTTGTTTTGTAGCCGGATCGCTCTCAAGTTGAATTGTAAGTCCCCACTTCATATTACGTGCTAAATCAAGAATAGTTTGCATCTGTCCCGCAAAAGGGATTCCTGTTGGTCCAATGGTCATAGACTTCGGTGCGCCGCCCGTTGGTGGTGTCGCGGTTACATTCGGCACCGGCGCATTTTGACCGGTTCCTAGCGTCGAAAGGAATTTATTCGCATCGTCTGGTGAAATATTCACGTCGCTTAGTTTTGTCTCGCCACGCTGTACACTGGAAATAATATCACCTAAGTTGGCGGCAAGTTTATCCAAATCCGCAATACGGTTTACCATAGTCGCCGCCGAAGAGCGAAGATTGGATAAACGTAGGCTTTCCGCCTGGACTCGTGCTTGAAGTTTTTGTAATATATCTAGTGTTAAGCCACTGGGTGCGGCACCTTGCTGTGTTGGCGGAGGCAGTATCTCCGACTTGCCGCGTAGAATATCCGTAGAACATTCGTACGCCTTACGAAGTTGTACAGTATCGTCAAAACTCATAGACACCGCATCTGAATTGGCGAGTCCCGCCTGTAACTGATTGAGTAGATTATCCGATTGCATAGAAAAGTACTGCGTCTGCTTTAAAGACTGGGGGTCTAGATTTAATGTCATTGGGTCTTGAGCATTATACAAAAGTTTAAAATTTTTGATGACTTCCATCAATGCCTGAATATCTTTCGGCTGGGCTAGAGCAATTTGCGGATTTGTTGTTGTAGAGGCGGATGTATCCTGCGCAATCGCCGATGTTTGATTGGTTGCCGGCACATTGCCATCAAATGCTTCATAATTCTTTTTAT
>Ga0007833_1000243_pt1 | contig 12085 bp, 11 predicted proteins | sample CryBogCBE25Jul07_FD_71204 | JGI IMG/M metagenome (GOLD analysis project Ga0007833, IMG submission 71204) | Freshwater microbial communities from Crystal Bog, Wisconsin, USA - CBE25Jul07 | ecosystem: Environmental > Aquatic > Freshwater > Lake | place: Crystal Bog, Wisconsin, USA | collected...
CCGCAGGGAATCCACATTGCATCGAGCGTTCCTTCCAGACCGAGTTTGATTACCTCGCAGGAGCCACCGATCCGTTCCAATCGTTTGCTGATGGTTGTTTCAGGCATTCCTTCGTTAAATGACTCAATGGCAGAACCGTAGGTGTTCAGGAGGAGAAAAAGCGGCTGTTCGGAAAGGACTTCCTGCGCGGCGTTGAGAAGGTAGGGGAGATGTTCTGAAAGCTTCCAGAGCTCCCCTTTTTTCCCTCGTCCAAAGGTTGGGGGATCCATGATGAGCCCGTCGTAAAAGTTTCCCCTGCGTATTTCGCGTTGCAGGAAGGTAAGGCTGTCCTCAACGATATATCGGATTGCTTGATTGCCGAGACCCGAAAGTTGTGCGTTTTCGGAGCACCAGGAGACCATGGCACGGGCAGAATCGACATGAGTTACGGAGGCACCTGCTGCCGCAGCGGCAAGTGAGGCTCCACCGGTATAACCGAAAAGATTCAGGACTTTCGGGACTGCGGTGTGGTGATCTCTGCTGGCAATGCGATTCGTGACCCAGTCCCAGTTGGAATCCTGCTCTGGAAAGAGACCAAGATGCTTGGATTTTGTCGGCTTGATCAGAAAGGAGAGTGATCCTCGATGAACAATCCAAGGTTCGGGGAGGGAAGCCTTCCATGACCAAGTACCTCCCATAGCGCGATCCCCTGAGTAGTAACCTTGAGGCTGCGGAAGGATTTGATCATTCTGCCAAGGCCACCTGGCTTCCGACTCGGGACGTAAAATGGTGACACTGTTCCACATTTCAAGGCGCTGTCCGTTTCCGGAGGCCAGAAGTTCATATCCTTTCCAAGATCGATCTTCAGATGCGTTTTTATCTCCTGGAGAACCCATAATGATCAAGTTTGCCCTCTAGAGCGGAGCTGTCATGAATTTTTGTGGAAATGAGCAACTCGTCTGGCTGGAATAAAGCCAGGTTCAGGATTTTGGGTGGAATGCACTCCAGGCTTGGTAACCGATAAGTAAGATCATGAGGAGAACATAGAGACGTAAAATCCAGAGCAGAGCAAGGGTGGGGGGGGCTAGTTTGCGGCGACCGAATTTCAGCTTCATGGAAGATAGTTGCTCAGGCTCCAAGACTTCATGCACCCAGGCATGATTGGCGTTTGATGATGAGCATGAAGGAGAGTTCGTGTGTCTCATGAGGTGGGAAGGAGATGTGGGAAGCAGGTGAGCATTCCATAGGTCAGGCCGGCAAGAATCAGGAAGATGGTAACGCCGATCCCGAAAACGTTCCCAAGGGCCCGGTTGGCATGTTCTCCCATGATCTCCTTGTCATTGACCAGCAGGAGTAGAAACAGGATCGCCGGAGGCATTGCAAGGACTGCGATGACATTCACCAGGAGAGTGATCATGACGAGAGGAGCGTGTGGAATTAGGACGAGAAGTGCGGCGATGCCAGCCGCAGCGAGTAGGAAGATGTAGAAATAAGCATTCTCCTTGATCGGACTGTTGATGCTTGCGGATCGACCCGAGACTTCGCTGAAAGCGTAGGCCGAGGAGAGAGAGATCGTGAGAGCGGCCACGATGCCGGCCTCAAAGAGGCCGAGTGCAAAAAGACTGGCCCCGATATTTCCGATATGCGGAATAAGCGCCTGGGCAAAATCGGCACCTTGAAAGTTTGAGGCATTCACATGGTGCGTGAAGAGCGGAACGGTAGCAAGCAAGGTGGCAATGGCGGCAACGGCGGCAAGCAAAGCGCCAAGAGCAGTATCGATCCGACCATGAGTGATGTCCTTGGAGGTAAGCCCCTTGTCGACGATGGCGCTCTGCTGGAAGAAAAGCATCCAAGGGGTAACCGTGGCTCCGATATTCGACATGATGAGAAGCATGAAGGCGGCATTCATGCCACCGGGGAGTGGCCCCCAAGTGAAGAAGGCCTTCACGACATCAGTGGTGACCGGATGTGTCATGAGTGCCACGGGAATGAAGATCAGATTGAAGATGGCAAAGCTCAAGACAACCCTCTCCCAAGTCCAGTATCGTTGCGTGGCCACTGCTCCGACAATGAGGAGGAAAGCACCCAAGACCGATAGTGCGGCAGGGACGTGGAAAAAACCAAGACCTGCGCGAATCGCAATGAACTCGGTGACCAAGGTGAGTAGATTTCCAAGGGCGAGGTCTCCCATGGCGAACCAACCCCAGAATTTTCCAAATCGCTCACTGATTAGTTCGGCATGTCCTTTCTTGGTGACAGCTCCTAATCGGACAGTCATTTCCTGAACCACATAGGCCATGGCAAAGGTCAGTAAAATGAATGGCAGGAAGAACCCGATCCCATAGGTTGCCCCTGTCGTGGCATAGGAAATCATGCTGGGACCATCGTTCTCGCCAAGCATGACCAAGATTCCAGGTCCAAGCAGCACCCAGAAAAGCATGATGGGACGTCGCTCATCACGATGACGTTTTACATGACGCCTGTCTTCTGCCCTTTTGATATCCTCCTGACTAATTCTCTGTTTCTTTTGCAACTCCGACCCCGATAGCACCTCTTTGTTCATTTTTTAAGTACGTATAACCTGAAGCTCATGATGATTATAATGTAGTCAATGCTACAAAATGCTGTAAAGGCTATATTCCTTAAAAAAAAGCTCTGCCATTAGGCAAAGATAAGCTAATTCAGATTCCTGATTCTTTTCTTTTTTTTGAAGCATCCTAATAGCAATATTTTGTCACCTAAAAACGTAGTATCTCCAATTTCCCCACTGGAAAAGAGCGCTGATTACCAGCGATTGACTAGGCAGCAACATGCTCAGGAACGAGCTCAAGATTATGTGGAGGCGATTGCGGACCTGATCCAGCTTCGGGGTGAAGCACGCGCTGTTGATTTGGCAAGGAGTCTTGGGGTCACCCATGTTACTGTCATCAGCACGATTGAAAGATTGATGCGTGATGGGTTGGTCACCACGGAACCATACCGATCAATTTTTTTAACCGAGAAAGGGAAGCAGCTCGCTTCGCAAGTGAAGAAACGTCATGAAACGGTGGTAACCTTCCTGGTGGCACTTGGAATTTCTCCCAGCGTGGCTCGAGCTGATGCTGAAGGTATTGAGCATCATGTGAGCGAGGAAACCTTGAGGGCCTTTGAAAGATTTATCGCTCTAAAGTCCCTTTAACTAAGGTGCTCAGTTATTTTATTACCTTTTTTCTTGATATGAAGTGTCCTTTTTTCTAGCTATTGAATAAATCGTTTATGTCCACTTTCAAGCAATTGGCATCGAGACTTGGCATCTCTGATAGGCAGTTGAGGCGATACGCTGAAGAGGGGAAAATCATTGGGGTTTACACCACGAAAGGTGGTCACTGGCGTCTTCGCGGGCAATTGACCGAAGATCGCGTGGAGCGTGCCCGCAAAGTTCTTAGATTAACTCCCTCAATTGCTCTAAATCGAAGGAAGCAACATTTTAAGAGAGCGAATGTCTTGATCAAGGATGTACAGAAACAGTGGAAGCAGACTTTTGACCCCCCAAAAAAGAGAGTCGCAAAAACATATCGAGTCAAATCTGACCGCATGGAGTCGTCAGGGGATGTCATCCAAGGGGATCTTTTTTCTCAGTGGTGAGATTGGTGGAGAGTTGTTTATTCCAACATTTGACGGTCAGTTGTATCGGGATCAAAGTTGTAGTTGGAGTTTTTTTATTCACCATTCAGTTATTGGCCCAGAAGTTGCTTGCATATTTCAGTCAGTAGCTTTCCTCTTGAGGGATGCCTGGAATGGAACTGATTGCTGGGATTGCGCAACAGCAGTCCCTCTCCCCGCAGATGCAGCAGAGTCTGCAACTGCTCCAGACTCCTGTTGCAGAACTAAGGCAATTGGTTGCTGCCGAAATGGCTTCCAATCCTGTGCTGGAAGAGGTGATGCAGTCTCCCGAAAAGGGGGAATCTCCCGAATTTGAAGAAATCCGAAACAGGGATGAGCAAAGGGATCTTCGCATCTCCTCCCTGCAGGAGGAGTGGCGGGATTATATGCCCCAGGCTGGAACCAGTGCTTCAGGTTCTTTTTCCAAAGAGAACGAAGAACGCAGGCGTTATCTTTTTGATTCGCAAGTATCACGTCCCACTCTCCGTGAGGCCGTCATTGCCCAGGCAGCTGGATTCACCAAGAATGAACGAGATTTGGTGGAGGCGATAGCAGGTAACCTTGATCCTGATGGTTACCTTCGTATCCTCCCTGGAGAGCTTGCTGCGACGATTAATGTCCCCGAACATGTACTGGATGCGGTGCTTGAAAAAGTCAGGCAATTTGAACCTCCCGGAATCGCTGCTTTTGATCTGGCTGAATGCCTTTGCCTGCAGCTTTCCAGAAGGGGTGAGGGAAATAGCCTCGCAGCTAGAATACTTAGGCATCATCTGCCTCAACTTGCCCGCCACCGGTTCGAGGACATCGCAAAAGAAATCAGGGTCCCGCTTGCCGATGTTGCCGCCGCTGCTCGGCATATCGCCTCGCTTGAGCCCAAACCTGGTCGCCCTTTTGCCGAGAATGATGAGCAAGGCGTCATCCCTGATCTTATTGTCATCCCTGAAGGCGATGGTTTTGTCGTTCGTTTGAACGAAGATGATCTCCCTAGATTAAGGATCAGCAGTGAGTACAAGGACATGCTCGCCGGTCGTGGCGAAAATGAGGAATTACTTCTCTATCTTCGCGATAAGATTAGGGGCGCCCGGGTTTTTCTTCGCAGTCTCCAGCAACGCCAGCAGACGCTGTTAGCAATCGGCAACCAGATCGTCGAAAGGCAGGAGGAATTCTTTCATAGGGGAGCCGAGGCGCTTCGTCCACTTATCATGGCTCAGATTGCGGATGCCGTAGGTCTTCATGTCACAACTATCAGCAGGGCAGTGTCAGGAAAGTATATGGAAACACCGCAAGGGTTGTTTGAAATGAGGTATTTCTTCACTCCAGGCTTTCAAAATTCAGACGGGACCTCAGTCAGCAATGAAATGGTCAAGGAAGCAATTCGTGATCTGATTGACCGGGAGATGTCAAAATCCCCTCTAAGTGATCAGGATATCGTGACGAGGCTCGCCGAAAGGGGGCTCAAGGTTGCGAGAAGAACAATTGCAAAATACCGTGAGCAACTAGGCATTCTTCCAAGTCATCTTCGAAAATCTTACTGATACAACACACAATGCAGACCACCCTTACAGAACATGAAATCCGGCAGGCTCTCTCCAAAGTTCCCTATCCTGGTTTCACCCGCGATATCGTGTCCTTTGGAATTGTCCGAGATATTACAATTGACCGGGAGATAGTGGTGCAGCTTGTTATCGCCACAAACGATACCGGGGTGGCGACTGAGTTGAGGAATCGCGTTTTGAAAGAGCTCACATCCCTGTGGGGGAATCTTCCATCCCGTGTGCTTGTTGACGTCCAGGCTCCGGTTCAAGCAACACCCCAGGCAGCTACACCCATTAATGGAGTGCGTCATGTCATCGCCATTGCAAGCGGCAAGGGTGGTGTTGGAAAATCAACCGTCTCAGTGAATCTGGCCGCAGCACTTTCCCGGGAAGGACTCTCGGTAGGATTGTGCGATTGCGATCTCTATGGACCAAGCGTCGCCCTCATGTGTGGTGCCAAAGAACGCCCTTCCGCAGACGAGCGAGGGATGATTACACCTCCCGAACATCATGGCTTGAAAATCATGTCCATGGGACTTCTTTTGGAAGATGGTTCCCCGGCTGTTTTACGAGGTCCAATGGTGACACGGTACACCCAGCAGTTTCTTCGCAACGTCGACTGGGGAAGCCTTGATGTGCTCCTACTTGATCTTCCGCCCGGAACGGGTGACATCCAGTTAACAATCGTCCAGACGGTTGCGTTAACAGGTGTGGTTATCGTCACAACTCCCCAGGAAGTGGCTCTTATTGATGCCCGGAAGGCGGTCTCTATGTTTCAAAAAACAAACGTGCCCATCCTCGGAATCCTTGAAAACATGTCATATTTCCAAGTGCCTGGTGAAGATGCTCGGCATGAGATTTTCGGTGCGGGTGGGGGAGCTATGGAAGCCTTGCGTCTGGGGGTCCCCTACCTCGGCGGACTGCCGTTGGAACCGCGGCTTAGGATGGCTTCGGATAACGGAACTCCATTGGTCCTGTCAGAACCCGAAGCCCGCGTCTCGATCATGTTCCAAGAGGCTGCATGTGCCTTACTGCCGGTGATCAAATAATCCGCAAACCCCTATTACCGAGTCGATTTTAGCTGACCCGAGCCCGTAGGAGAAAAGACTATCCTGCGTTTTCCAGGATACGGAAGGCATTCCTGGCTGCGCCCAGGAGTGCGGTTTCATCGTTAAGGACCACTTTGATGGGCAACGTTTCCAGAAGTGGGCGGAGTCTTCCCTTATCTAAAAAACTCTCTAGGAACAAGGGACGGCGTAATAAGTCGATGATTTTGGGAGGAATTCCACCACCCAGGAAGACTCCCCCGGTTGCCATCGTTTTGAGGGCCATGTTGGAACACTCGGCACCGAGTGCCTGCACGAAGAGATCCATTGTCTTTTGGCAAAGGGGACAGGAACCGTCCGCCGCATGCCTGTCAATAACGGCAGCGGCGTCTTCTCTCTGCATACTCTCAGCAACTTCCGTCTTTTCATCACCGCGTCCAGTGTCCCGGAGGAAGCGGTAAATATTCGTGATGCCCATGCCCGAGACCACTCGTTCAAAACTGACGCGCCCGTACTCTCGCCTCAGATAAGTGAGAAGGTCGTGTTGAAGTTCGTCGGTTGGTGCGAAGTCAGCGTGCCCACCCTCACAAGCCCAAGGGGTGTGCCGATGACCGTCCCAGAAAAGCCCCGCTTCACCAAGGCCGGTACCCGGTGCTATGACGCACTGATTGCCAACGCTTGTTATCGAACCGACCTGGAGCGTTGCGAGATCACTCTCTCGAAGGGCCGAGAGGCCATAGGCAGTCGATTCCAAATCGTTGAGAACCGAAACTCGGGGTATGGCAAGTAGCTTTGGAAGAGCATTGATTTGAATGCTCCATCCAAGGTTGCTTGCCTTGACGACGCCCCCGACATTTGGCCCGGGCACACCGAATGAGGCGGCCATCAGGGGAGTTTCAAGAGATATCCCATCCAAGAAAAGACGTACCATTTCCTCCATGGAACTGTGGTCCGAACTTCGAAACTTGGCGGAATGAACCCTCGACATTTCATGATCGCCACGAAAGACAGCTACCCTGAAATTTGTTCCCCCTAGATCTCCGGCGAGGATCAACGGGGGAACTTCGTTCATGCAGTGTATGCTTCTTGTAGCGGTCGGCGAATCAAGAGGATCCCGATTGCGACTAGAGACGGATCACCCGAGCTGACGAGATGTCAGCATCAGAAGTCACCTTCGCCAGAAGGGCCTCATCCGGAGCCGAATCAAGATTCAAGAGGGTCAGTGCCTGACCGCCAACCTCGTTTCTGCTGAGTGACATTCCAGCAATATTGACACTGTTGCCTCCAAGGAGGGTGCCGAGATGTCCGACGATTCCTGGTCGGTCGCGGTTCTCAAGAAGAAGTAATATGCCCGAAGGGATTCCCTCCACGAAACGACCATTGATAGTCACGACACGAGGCTTAGAACCGTAAAGAGTCCCCCCAACGGATGCTGAAACACCATCCATCTCGATGATCGCCTCAATGAGATCGGTGAACTCAGTTGTTTCACTCTGGCGTGTCTCGACAACTTCAAGCCCAAGATTGCGAAGAATTGCCGGGGCGTTGACTTGGTTCACCTCTTCACCATGGATGTGACGGAGGAATCCGGTGACAAGCGCCCTGGTGACTGCCGTGAGATCGAGATCGACAATTCTTCCGCTGTAACGGATCGAGAGTTTCTCTGCCCGTTTTGGTGCAATCTGTGCAAGAAAAAGTCCCAGTTTGCCACCAAGTTCGATCCAAGGACCAAGCGTTGAAAGAGTCTTGGCATCAATGTTCGGCATGTTCACGGAATTACGGATTTCACCCTGCAAGAGAGTTGCCCGCACGGCCTCGGCGATCTCGATTCCTACCAACTCCTGGGCTTCCGCAGTCGAGGCTCCAAGATGAGGAGTAAGGACGAGCGTTTCGAGGGAGCGATGAGGCCAATCAACTGTCGGGGGCTCAACCTCGAAGACATCAAGAGCCGCACCGGCGATCTGACCGCTACGAAGCCCCTCTGCAAGTACATTCTCGTCGATGAGGCCGCCGCGGGCGCAATTCACAATACGAACACCTTTCTTCAACAAAGGCAGTTGCTTAGCACCAATCATATGCATGGTTTCATCAGTCAGCGGCATGTGCACAGTGATGAAATCGGCGCGGGGCAGGATATCATCGATCTTTTCCACCACCTCCACCTGGAGCGATTTTGCCTTGCTGGCCGAAATGTAGGGATCATAGGCGAGCACTTTCATGCCGAAGGCGATGGCCCGACGGGCTACTTCGGTGCCGATACGTCCCATGCCCAGGATTGCAAGAGTCTTGTCGTAAAGTTCGACGCCTTCGAACTTCTTACGATCCCACTTTCCTTCCTTCATGCTGGCATTTGCTTGGGGAATATTGCGTGCTATTGAGAGCATCAGCGAAAAGGCGTGCTCGGCCGTGGAGATCGTGTTGCCTCCCGGTGCATTCATCACGATGACTCCATGCTTCGTGGCAGCCTCGACATCGACATTATCGATTCCGACACCGGCACGCCCCACTACCTTCAGATTTTTGGCGGCCGCGAAAACCGCAGGGGTCACCTTTGTCTGACTCCGGACGACGAGACCAGCAAACTCAGGGATAATCTGAATCAACTCCTGTTCCTTCAGTCCTGTCTTGACAACCACCTCAACAACGCCCCCCTCGGCAAGGGCTTCAACTCCACGGCTGGAAATCGGATCTGCGACAAAAACTTTGGGAACCTTGTTCATGATGGAATACTGTTGATGGTGTGAGTTGGATGTTGAACCGGGTGATGCTTGGATGGCTACACCGGGAATGAGATTCAAGGTTTTACTAGGTCGAGAGACCAACAGCAAAGAGGAAACAAAAAAATCTCGTCAACCGCTGGATTTGATCTATCCAAACGAATGCCAGATCGTCTCAATTTCCGCTCCCCACTTACCATGAAAAGAAATTCAACTCCCAGCGATGAAACACCGCAAGATCACCTCTCTGAATCCTCTGCGATACCCGAGACCATTCCTGAAACAACCCAAGTCATGGGTGGGGTCCAATGGACGCCTGCTGCTTCCTCATCCTCAGAACAGTACTTGGGGGGCTCAGACACCCCCCGCAGGCGTCGTCGCTCCGGTTCTAACAGCCATAAGAACCGCGCTAACCGCATGAAATCAGCCGGAAGCGCTAGGGAGAGTAGAAAAAAACAACGGGCACGAACCCGGGTCATCCTGCTTGTTGTCCTTTTCATTGTTGCTGTGACGGCGTCACTCGTGATCGGTTTTATGATAGGCCAGGAATCAAAAAAACGTGAGAACATGACAAAGGTCAGTAATGTTCAGGAAGTGATTCCGACATCAGAATCGTTGAATCAACTTGATGGTGCTTTTGAAGCTTTAAGGGGAGGGGATGCCCGCAAGGCGATGCTGGATTTTCAAAGTGTTGAGAATATGCAGCCATTGTTCGGAATGGACTACCTGGTCGCCGAGGCGGCCTTTTTATCCGATGAGCCATCCCTGGCACATGATGCAGCGGAGCGCGCCGTGACAAAGAATGAAATGAGCGCTGAAGCACAGATTCTGTTGGATATGATCAATTTCAGTCAGGAAAAAGCATCAACGGACGGCGCCCCCCGTTTTTCAGCTCCCTTCGATACCTTGCAAAACACTTTCCGCAGATATGCCTCCTCGCATCCGGCCGATTCAAAAATCTATTATCTCTGGGGCGAATTACTGTGTTCTCAGGGCTCCTACAAGAGCGCAATGGACATGTATCACCGCGGTGCGATTCGTGCCGATACTCGTTCAGATTATACCGTATTGTCCTCAAAGGAGGCTCTTGCGCGTCTCCAAAGTGAGCCATCCAAATCACTTCATTCACTTTCGGAAATCACGGCCATGTCGGGAGAGCAATCGGTAGAGGCTGCCTTCAGTGCCATGCAACAAAAAAACTTTCCGGATGCCCTGCAGTTTTTGGACCGGGCAAAGGAGTGTTTTTCACCGGACGTTTTGCGGGAGATCTTGAAGGACCACTCATTTGACCCGTACAGATCAGACTCCCAACTCAATGATTTTTTTAAAAAGGAGTCGAAGAAGAAAGCCTCGCTTCCTTAAAGATCTCATTTATCGATGCTTACAGGCGAGAGGATTTCAGACTCCTTTTTTTAAATAATCCTCACCATGAAAAATGGCGCTTGCAAGCTTGCTGATACTTCATTTTGATCCATCTCTCATTTTCCAGTTCATGCTTTTTTTTCACCCATTGATCGCAAGTGCAGAACTCTCCGCAGAGACACCTGATTTTCTCACACACTCATTTTTGTCATGGTTGACGAATTCGATTCTTGTGACTGCCCTCGTCCTGGGTGGAATCGTTTGGATGGTTCGTTCCTGCACCCGGAAAATAGAATTGATTCCTGGATCCGGTCAAAATTTTCTTGAGGCTGTTGTCGAGGGGTTTTACGGCGCCGTTGAGGGCATTCTTGGCGACACAATGACGAAGAAGACATTCGGTCTTCTCGGGACACTCTTTATTTTTATCCTTATCTCGAATTGGTTTGGCCTTCTTCCAGGAGTTGGTTCGATCGGTTGGGGCGTCAAGGATGGTTTTATCTCCCTGAGCACCCTTCAGACACCGCTTCTCCGTCCCGGAACTGCCGATATGAACATGACAATCGCCATGTCCGTTGTCTCGATGGTCCTCTGGTTTTACTGGACCATGCAAGTCACCGGTCCGATCGCTTTTGTCAAGGAACTCTTCGGTGTAAAAGGTGGGATGACGGGACCGATCCTTTTTCTGCTTGTTCCGCTCTTCCTATTTGTCGGGGTTCTCGAAGTTGTTTCCATCCTTGTACGTCCCGTCTCTTTATCCTTACGACTTTATGGTAATATCTTCGCGGGAGAGAACATGCTTGCGACGATGATCAATATCGGGCATCTCTTTCATTGTCCCCATTGGTTGACCTCCGTGTTGAGTTGTATCGTTCCGGTCCCCTTCTATTTTCTGGAATTGCTCATCGGTTTCCTTCAAGCCATGGTTTTCACACTCCTCGTCCTTGTCTACCTTCAGCTTTCTACAACTCACGAGGAACACTGATCTGATTTTCTTAGACTTTTGACCGTTGGGACCATGCGAGACGTGGACAACGATCGGAAACAACACAAACCAAAACATACACGCACATGCTAACCACAATCATCGCTGAAGCCGTTACAACGGCAGGAGTGACTGGAAGTTTCACCCTCGGTGTCGCCGGCGCAGGATCTGCAATCGGCATCGGTCTCATCGGAGCCCGCATGGTCGAGGCCATCGGCCGCAATCCCGGAACACTTCCCAAGGTGCTGATGATCGGCATTCTGACCATTGCATTGGCTGAGGCCATTGCGATCTTCGGATTGATCTTCGCCTTCCAAGGCCGCTAAGAATAAATACCATGTCTTGGGGTGCCTTTCCTTGACGGAAAGGCACCCCAAAGCAGTTACCGCCAGTTTTTGTATTAACCCAAGAGATTCACCCGCAGATGTTTACTGAAATCCTAAGCAAGTTCGGAGTCGATTGGCCGCACTTCATTGCACAATTGGTCCTCTTTCTCATCGTTTACTTTGTTCTCAACAGGTATGCGTTCGCTCCGTTGCTTAAGATTCTTGAGGAGCGCCGCAAGCGCATTGAGGAAGGACAACTGAATGCCGAGAAGATCAAGATGCAGTTGGCCGAGGCAGAACTCCGTTATCAGGAGGTTCTTCGCAAGGCGAATGACGATGCCCAGCATCTCGTTGAGGAATCCCGAAAAAACAACGAAGCCTTTTCCCAGCGCGAGATGGAGAAGGCTGTCAAGGAGTCTGCTGCAATCGTTGAGCGTGCCCGTCACGAAATCACCTCCGAGCGCAACCGCATGGTTGATGAAGTGAAGCGGGAGAT
>Ga0007833_1000245_pt1 | contig 12025 bp, 9 predicted proteins | sample CryBogCBE25Jul07_FD_71204 | JGI IMG/M metagenome (GOLD analysis project Ga0007833, IMG submission 71204) | Freshwater microbial communities from Crystal Bog, Wisconsin, USA - CBE25Jul07 | ecosystem: Environmental > Aquatic > Freshwater > Lake | place: Crystal Bog, Wisconsin, USA | collected...
CCGATCTCGTCGAGGAACAGGGTGCCGCCGCTGGCCTCCTGGAACTTGCCCAGGTGCTTGTCATGGGCGCCGGTGAAGCTGCCCTTCTCGTGGCCGAACAGGATGCTCTCCACGAGGTTGGCGGGCAGGGCCCCGCAGTTCACCGCCACGAAGGGCTTGCCCGCCCGGTCGGAGCTGCCGTGCACGGCCCGGGCGATCATTTCCTTGCCGACCCCGCTTTCCCCGAGGATCAGGACGGGGATGGAGGACCGCGCTGCCCGCTCGCCCAGGGCCTTGACCATGCGCATGGGACCGCTGTCGCCGATCAGGTCCGCAAAGGTCATGGTGCCCGCCTGGCGCTTCTTCAGCCGGTCCACCTCCCCCTTCAGGGAGCCCATCTGCAGGGCATTCTGGATGGAGATGATGATCCGCTCCGGCGAGGCCGGCTTGATGAAGAAGTCCTGGGCCCCTGCCTGCATGGCCTTGACCACCGTGTCCACGCCGCCGGTGGCGGTCAGCACGATCACCGGCATGTCGAGGCCTCGGGCCCGCATGTCCTTCAGCACCTCGATCCCCGGCATGGACGGCATGACGAGATCGAGGATCACCACGTCCGGTGCCAGACCGGCGGCCAGCTGGTCCAGGGCGCTGTCACCCCCGTCGGCCTGGGAGACGGCGAATCCCTCGCGCTCCAGAACCGCCTGGATCAGCCGGCGTTGGGTCGGATCGTCATCGACGACGAGCACGCGCTTGGCCATGAAAAGACACCTCACATCACCGGTGCCCGCTCATTGGCGGACACGCTTGTTTTGCGGGTTTATGCGGGAGGACCCGTGAAGGTTCGGTTTAGGCGACGCAACTTTCTGCGGGGCCGTGTTCTGATCCGGGACGGATTCAGCTAGAGCTGGGACATGATGATCCGCCTCGATCCCCGCCCCTGGATGACGGCACCGGCCACCCGTGCGGTGATCGCGGCCCTGCAGGCGGCGGGTGGGCCGGACGCGGCGCGGTTCGTGGGCGGCTGTGTCCGCGATACGCTGCTGCAGCGGGACGGCCCCGATATCGACATCGACGTCGCCACCCCGCTGCGGCCCGAGGCCGTGGTCACGGCCCTCACCCGGGCGGGGCTGAAGGCGGTGCCCACCGGGATCGAGCACGGCACCGTCACTGCCGTCGCCCATGGCCGACCGGTGGAGATCACCACCCTGCGCCGGGACGTGGTGACCGACGGCCGCCATGCGGTGGTGGCCTTCACGGATGACTGGGCCGAGGACGCGGCCCGGCGGGACTTCCGGCTGAACGCCCTCTATGCCGACCCGGACGGCACCGTGCATGATCCCACCGGCTGTGGCGTGGACGACGCCCGGGCCGGTCGGGTGGTGTTCGTGGGGGACCCGGCCACCCGCATTGCCGAGGACTATCTGCGCATCCTGCGCTTCTTCCGCTTCTTCGCCCATTACGGACAGGGTCCGGCGGATGCCGCCGCCGTGGCCGCCTGCGGGGCTTTGCGGGCGGGTCTGTCGGGTCTCTCCGCCGAGCGGGTGTCGAAGGAACTCCTGAAGCTGCTCGCCGCGCCCGACCCCTGTCCGGCGGTGGCGCTGATGGCGGGGACCGGCGTGCTGGCGGCGCTCCTGCCCGAGGCCGGCGGGCTTGCCCGTCTGGAGGGTCTGGTGGCCCTGGGGGCACACGGAGCCGATCCGGTGCTGCGGCTGGCGGCCCTGCTCGAGGGACCGGTGGGCGAGCCCGTGGCCCGGCGTCTGCGCCTGCCCAACACGGTCCGCGACCGGTTGGCGGCGGCCTGCGTTCCGAACCCGGACATTGCCCCCCACATGACCGAGGCCGCGGTGCGCCGGGCGGTCTGGCGCGACGGATCCCAGGCCTCGGGCGACCGGATGCGGCTGGTCTGGGCCCTGGTGCCATCGCCGGACTGGCCGGCTCGGGTGGCCGTGGCCGATCACTGGGTGCCGCCGGCCTTCCCGGTCACCGGGGACGATGTGGTGGCCGCCGGGGTGACCCCCGGCCCGGCGGTGGGCCGGACGCTGAAGGCGCTGCAGGCGGGGTGGATGCAGGCGGATTTTCAGCCCGACCGCGCCGCCCTGATGGCGCAGCTGCGGGCGCTGGTGGCGGCAGGACCGACCTAGAACTTGCCGTGAGGCAGGCCGTCGCGGCCGGGGCAGCCATGCAGGCCCAGCTCGCACTCCGGCCGGGCGGGCACAGGGAGTGCCCGGGGGCGGCGGTCGTGGGGACGGGGGCGTGCCAGGCTGCCGGGAACCGCGCCGCGGCGGCCTTGTGGCCGGCGGGCAGCAAGGGCTGGTCTACGGGCAGCATAGGCAGAGGATGATGCCGCGGCCGGGGCCATGGGCTGGGCGAGGGCATCGGTCAGGGCCGCAAGGCTGGTGACGGCGGCGAGCGCCATGGCCAGCAGCCCAACCCGGAATGTGCGCGAGGGGGTCATGGTCGGCCGTCTCCCTGTGAGGATCCCCGGGCTGTGAAGAGTCCCGGGGTGGGGTCCGTCAGGGCGTCGGACAAACGACCTGAGGCGGCCCAGATCACGACCGCCTCAGTTAGGTTAACCCAGAATGGTCCGGAGTTCGATGTGGAATCGGGCCTATCGGAACAGGCTCAGGAGGCCCTGCTTGGAGGCGTTGGCGATCGACAGCGCCTGGACGCCCAACTGCTGCTTGGTCTGCAGGGCGGTCAGGGTGGCGCTTTCCTTGGCCACGTCCGCATCCACCAGGTTGCCGACGCCCTGGGTCAGGGTGTCCTGCAGATTGCTGATGAAGTTCAGATGGGTGGTGAGGGCGTTGGAGGCGGTGCCGAGGGAGGCCACGGCACTGTTGACGTTCGTGATCGCGGTGGTCACCGTTCCGAGGTAGGTGCTCGCCGTGGCGGTCGTGGTGAACACCGTGCCCAGCGCACCGAGCTTGGCACCGCCGACCGACAGGTCCTGGGCGACGACGGTCAACACGTTGGTGCCGCCATTGGCATTGGCGAGGGCCGAGATGTTGACCCCGCCCGACTTGATCAGGTTGGTGCCGTTGAAGTCGGCATTGCTGCCGATGCGGGTGATCTGGGCGACCAGGGCGGTCACGTCATTGGCGAGGGCGGTCCGGCTGGTGCTGTCGAGGGAGCTGTCCGACGCGGCCAGGGTCTTGGCCTTGATCTGGTTCAGCAGGTCCGAGATGGTCTGGCCGGCGGAGACCGCCACGTCCACGGTGGACTGGGCCCGCTGCAGGGACTGCTTCACCACATCCAGAGACGAGACCTGGGAGCGTTCGTTCTGGGCGATCTGCCAGATGGCGCCATTGTCCTTGGCCGAGGCGACCAGCATGCCGGTGGAGATCCGGTTCTGGGTCGTCTGCATTTCGGCCGCGGTGGCGTCGTAGTTCTGCAGGGCGATCATGGCCGCGGTATTGGTGTTGACGCTGTTGGTCGACAAAGAAGATCCCCCTTGAATTCGATCCGGCCGTCAGCCCGGCGACCACCCTTCTGCGTGCGTGCGCTCGCAAGTGTCGGTCTGGTTTGAGCGCCTGTTCACGACAATCCTTGCAACAATACATTAAAAAACGACTTGGTTATTTGGTTAGGGAAATCTTGATCGGGTGTCGCGGTGCGCGTCCGGGCCGGTGAGCCGCCGGGACCTGGGCGCGGGGATGTGTCGCGATGTTCGGCGGTGTGGCGGGTGACGATGAGCGTACTGGTTTACATGAAAAATCCGGTGTGATCTTATGGGTGTCACGTCTTTTAATATTGATGAATTGTAAGTTTATTATTTTCACAAGGGGTCGCGACGTGTTGGCGGCCTCCATAACGGAATTTCAAGACTATCCGTGCACACCGGACGGGACGCGTATCGGGGGGCCTCTTGTCGACTTGGAGATTCATATCTGCCACGGGAGCGGCCCTTGTCGGCCTCGCGGCAGCCTGTTCGACCTTCGCAGCGGTGTTCGGGGACCCCCTGACCCTGGCCCAGCAGATCGAGGCGCGGGCCCTGAAATCGAATTTTGCGGCTCTGGATCGCTTCGGCGAGGCGGCGCTGAAGGAGCATGGCCGCGAGCGTCTGGCCAAGCTCAGCCATGTCGCGATGGTCTATCAGAACCAGTCCGACACGCCGCGCTTCCATGCCTGGAACGACCGGCTGGCTGCTGCGGCCCGCGCCGACAACGACCCGCGCTACATCGCCGTCGCGGAACTCAATGACATGGCCGCCAAGGGATCGGACGGGGACTATTCCGCCGATCCGACCCTGAAGACCATCGCCGCCACGTCTCCGGACTGGTACGTCCGCGTCCTGGCCATGGTCTATCTGTCCTATGACGAGGCCAGCCACAAGTCCGGGGAGGTGATCCGGCGGATGTCCGATGCCGAGGCCCTGGTCCCGGACAACGATCCTGACGCCGGTCGCGCCCGGGCCCTGATCTGGGAAACCAAGGGTCTGGCCCTGAAGGAACTGCACGACACGACCGGCGCCACGGCGGCGTTCCAGAACGCCCTCGCCCTCAGTGCGCGCTCCGGCTATCCGGAGCCGGATTTCGACACGGTCTTCAACCTGGCGCGCCTCGCGATTTCCAACGGTAACGAGCCTCTGGCCCGGGCGCTGCAACGCATCCACCACAGCCTTTCGGTCCGATCCGATCTGGGCGGGCTGAAATTGTGGGATGCCTCCCTCTGCGCGCAGCTCAATGTCCAGTTTGCCTCGCCGCGGACCGCCCTTCAGTGCCTGAACGATGTGCCGGCCAATATTCGCCCGCAGGATCTTCTGACGACCGGCATCCTGTCGGCCCGGGCGATATCGGAGGCCCGGGCGGGTGATGTGGTCCGGGCCCGGTCCGACCTCGCCCTCCTGAAGAAGCTGAAGGCCGACGGCCTGTCCGGAACCGATCCCCTCGAGTCGGAGACCTTCGCCCTGATCGAGGCGGAGATCCTGGCAGCGCAGGGCCGGTCGGCGGATGCCGTCAAGCTGCTGCGCACCTACAGCCGGGACGCTGTTGTCCATCAATCCCGGCATTTCGACTCCGGGATCCATCAGGTGACCTCCCTGATGGGGGATGAGCTCGGGACCCTGCGACAGAATGCCAAGCTGGAAGAGGACTCGGTCAATGTCCACCGGCTGATGACCGCTGCGGCCCTGGTCGTTCTGGCGGCCGCCGTCGCGATCGCGATCTATCTGCTGCTCCTGTCGCGCAAGCTGCGTAGCGCCACCGAACGCGCGGCCCAGGCCAGCAAGGCCAAGAGCGACTTCCTCGCCAATATGAGCCACGAGATCCGCACGCCGCTCAACGGCGTCATCGGCATGGCCGACATCATGGCGCTGGACACCCTGAGTACCCGCCAGAAGGGTCGCCTGGACGTCATCCGCGAGTCGGGTCAGGCGCTCCTGTCCGTCATCAACGCCATTCTCGACATTTCCAAGATCGAGAGCGGCGCATTGAAGCTCGAGCGCATCGCCTTCGACATCCGCACGCTGATGAACGCGTCCTTCGCGAGCTTCCATGTGCTGGCGCAGGCCAAGGGGCTCGTCCTCAAGGTCGAGTTCACGGGCGAGATCGCCGACGGCTACATGGGCGATCCCGTCCGGATCCGGCAGATCGTGGACAATATCCTGTCCAATGCCCTCAAGTTCACCCAGCAGGGCGGCGTCGACGTGGCCGTGATCGGCGGACCCGGCGGGATCTCCATCGCCGTCCGCGACACCGGCGTCGGCATGTCGGAGGGGGCCCTCGCCCGGATCTTCTCGAAGTTCGAGCAGGCGGACAACTCCATCACCCGCAGTTTCGGGGGCACCGGGCTTGGCCTGTCGATCGCGCGACAGCTGGCGGAGGCCATGGGCGGGTCGATCACGGTCGCCTCCACCCTCGGGGCCGGTTCGACCTTCACCATCGCCCTGCCGCTGGCCCCGGCCCTGGCCCCGCCCGTCGCATCGGAGCCGGACGTGACCGGCCCGCCGATCGTCACGGGACTTCGCATCCTGGTGGCGGAGGACAACAAGACGAACCAGATCGTCCTGCGCGCGATCCTGGCCCAGCTCGACTGCCAGCTGGAGATCGTGGAAAATGGCGAGGCGGCTGTGCGCCGGGCTGCGGCGCAGCCGTGGGACGTGATCCTGATGGATGTCCAGATGCCGGTCATGAACGGCCTCGACGCGGCCCGGACGATCCGCGCGGCCGAGGCCGCCCAGGGCGAGCGCCGGACTCCGATCCTGGCCCTGACGGCCAGCGCCATGGACCATCAGGTTCAGCAGTGTCTGGCCGCGGGCATGGACGGGCACCTGTCCAAGCCGATCGATGCCCGGCGGCTCCTCGCCCTGATCGCGCGGGCCAGCAGTCCTCCGGAGGTGGAGCGCCTCGCCTCCTAGGGCGCGCGCCCCGGGGGAGGCAGACGCGGCGGTATCAGGTCAAGATCGATTGTTCGTGTCTGGCCGAAAAGCGCATGAAATAAAGACGCTCAAGCTTCGAAGGCGAGGCTCTATCTTCGTCGATATTTATGTTTTTTTAGGAAATATTTACCGACTTTACGCATTGAATTCCGCAGGACGTGGGGGAATTCAGGGGTGAATTTTACCCAGTACTGACGGGGATCGATTCGATGTTCGGACTCAAGATCGATGGCGGCGCGGGCGCGGTATTGGCAGCGCTGGACCGGTCCCTGGCCATCATCGAGTTCGATCCCACCGGAAAGATCCTCACCGCCAACCGGAACTTCTGCGAGGCCATGGGCTACAGCCTCGGCGAGATCCGCGGCCAGCACCATCGGCTGTTCGTCACCCCGGCCGAAGCGCGGTCCGCGGACTATGCCCAGTTGTGGGCAAGGCTCGCCCGGGGCGAATACGACGCCCGGGAGTACCTGCGGATCGGCAAGGGCGGCCGGCAGGTCTGGATCCAGGCCTCCTACAATCCCGTCCGGGGCGCGGACGGCCGGGTCATCAAGGTGGTCAAGGTGGCGACCGACATCACCGCGACCAAGCTGCGCAATGCCGAGTTCGAAAGCATCACCGCCGCCATCTCCCGGGTCCAGGCGGTCATCGAACTGTCCACCACGGGCGAGATCCTGACGGCCAACGAGAACTTCCTGAAGGCCCTCGGCTACAGCCTCGAGGAGGTGAAGGGGCACCATCACCGGATGTTCGTCGACACCGCCTATGCCCAATCGGCCGACTATGCCGACTTCTGGGCAAGACTGAACCGGGGGGACTATGTCGCCGCCGAATTCCTGCGGTACGGCAAGGGCGGCAAGCCCGTCTGGATCCAGGCCTCCTACAATCCGGTCTTCGACATGGACGGGCGCGTGCAGAAGGTGATCAAGTTCGCCACCGACGTGACGGCCCGCGTCCTTGCCGTCAACACGGTAGGCGAGGGACTGGTGCAGCTGGCCGCCAACAATCTCACCCACCGCATCGAGGACCGGTTCGACCCGACCTTCGAAAAGCTGCGGACCGACTACAACGCCGCGCTGTCACACCTGCAGTCGACCCTGGTGGCCGTTGCCGGGGCCACGGCCAATGTCGCCAGCGGCACCCAGGACATCGCCTCGGCGACCGACGATCTGGCCCGGCGGACGGAACAGCAGGCCGCCAGCCTCGAGGAGACGGCCGCGGCCCTCGACCAGATCACAGCGACGGTCCGTCACAGTGCCGAGGCGGCGCAGCAGGCGGCCGGGAGCGCGACCGCGGCCAAGGAGGAGGCGGAGCGGTCGGGGGAGGTCATGGCCGACGCCGTGACCGCCATGGGCGAGATCGAGCAGAGCGCCCGCAAGATCACCCAGATCATCGGCGTCATCGACGAGATCGCCTTCCAGACCAACCTCCTCGCCCTGAATGCGGGGGTCGAGGCCGCCCGGGCCGGGGAGGCCGGTCGCGGGTTCGCCGTGGTCGCCCAGGAAGTGCGCGCCCTGGCCCAGCGGTCCGCCGACGCGGCAAGGGAGGTCAAGGGTCTGATCTCCACCAGCACCCAGCAGGTGGCCCGCGGGGTCCGGCTGGTCGGCGATACCGGGCAGGCCCTGGAGGAGATCGTCAGCAAGGTCGCGGCCATCGACGACCTGCTGGCGGACATGGCCCTGGCGTCGCAGGAGCAGGCCACCGGGCTCAACCAGGTCAACAGCGCGGTCAACCAGATGGACCAGGTGACCCAGCAGAATGCGGCCATGGTGGAACAGGCCACGGCCACGGCGGCGGGTCTGCGGGGCGAGGCGGACGGCCTCTATGCCCTGATAGACCAGTTCCGGATCGCCGGGCCCGGCCAGGCCGCCGGCCGCCGGTCGGGGGGACAGGTCGGGCAGCGCCCGGTTCCCGCGGCCGGGGCGCGGATGGCCGCAGCGTCCTGACCCCTCCGCGCGGGCGGGCTCAGCGCGCCCCGTATTGCCGCAGGGCCTGCACCGTCTGCAGGCAGGCCGCGGCCGCTTCCCGGCCCTTGTTGTGGGCATCGTCGGCACTGCGCGCCTGGGCCTGCTCATCGGTATAGGTCGTCAGGATGCCGAAGCTCAGGGGCTTGTTGATCTCCAGGGACGCGGTCATCAGGCCCATGCTGGCGGCCAGGCTGATGAACTCGAAGTGGGCCGTGTCGCCCTTGATCACGCAGCCGAGGCAGATGACGCCGTCCAGGGGCCGGGAGACCGCGACCGCACGGGCGATGATCGGGATCTCGTAGGCCCCGGGTGCGCTGACAATGTCGGAGTCCGCGAGTTCCACGCCCTGCTCGGCAAGATACTGCCGGGCACCGGCGAGCAGGCCTCCGGTGACCTCCGGATTGAACTGGCTGACAACCACGCCGAGACGGATGGGAGATGCTTGGGTCATGCGACGAACCTCGGGGCATAGGTCCCGGCGCGATCCGGGCCGGGCTCTGGGGTGGGGGTGGGCGTGGATGCGGGGGGGGCTGCGTCCTCCAGATCGTGTCCCATGCGCGCGCGCTTGGTGGCCAGATATCCCGCGCTGTGCGGGTTGGCGGGCATGCGCAGCGGGATGCGTTCCAGGATCTCGATGCCGTGACGGGCGAGCGCCTCGGCCTTGCCGGGATTGTTGGTCATGAGGCGGATGGCACGTGCGCCCAGGGCCCGCAGGATCTGGGCAGCCCCGGCATAGTCCCTCTGATCCACCGGCAGACCCAGCGCCGCGTTCGCATCCACCGTGTCGCAGCCGCGGTCCTGAAGGGCATAGGCGCGGATCTTGTTGGCGATGCCGATGCCCCGACCCTCATGGCCCCGGACATAGACGACGACGCCCGCGCCCTCTTCGGCGATCCGCTTCAGGGCGTGGGACAGCTGGTCGCCGCAATCACACCGAAGCGATCCGAACGCGTCCCCGGTGAGGCATTCCGAATGCACCCGGACCAGCGGGGCCGTCCGGGGATCGCCCAGGGTGATGGCCACGTGTTCGGAGCCGTCCACGAGGCTCCGGAAGGCCCGGATCCGGAAATCGGCATCCACCCCGCTGATCGGCAGCCGGGCGTCGGCCACCTCCTCCACCAGGGTTTCCGTCGCCAGACGGTGCTCGATCAGGGCCTTGATGGTCAGGATCGGCAGGTCGTGCTCTGCCGCAAACACCTCCAGATCGGGACGGCGGGCCATGGTGCCGTCCTCCTTGAGGATCTCGCAGATGACGGCGGCGGGCTTGAGACCGGCCATCCGGGCGAGGTCGATGGACGCCTCGGTATGACCGTCCCGCTGCAGGCAGCCGCCCTCCACGGCGCGCAGCGGGAAGATGTGCCCCGGGGAGACGATGTCGCCCGCCGTGGCCCCGTCGGCGATGGCCGCCTCGATGGTCCGCGCGCGGTCGAAGGCGGAAATGCCGGTGGTGACACCGGTCCGCGCCTCGATCGACACGGTGAAGCCGGTCTGACGGGCCGTCCGGTTCCGGGCGACCATCTGCGGCAGGCCCAGCCGGTCCACATGCTCGGGCGGCAGGGACAGGCAGATCAGTCCGCGGCCGAACCGGCTCATGAAGTTCACGACCTCGGGGGTGGCGAATTCCGCGGCGCAGACCAGATCGCCCTCGTTCTCCCGGTCCTCGTCATCCACCAGGATGATCATGCCGCCCGCGGCGAGTTTCTCTAACGCGACAGATAGGGCTGACATAGGCGCTCCACATATTTGGCAATGACATCGACTTCGACGTTCAGATCGTCGCCGACGGACAGGGCGTGCAGGTTGGTGTGGTCCCAGGTGTGGGGAATGATGGTCAGGCCCACCGCGAAGGTGCCCGACGCGTCCGGCGGCGCGACGGTGTTGAGGGTCAGGCTGATGCCGTTCAGGGCGATGGAGCCCTTCTCCACGCAGTAGCCGTAGAGGGCGGCGGGCAGCGACACGGACAGCCGCCAGGCCCCTTCGCCGGCGGTGACCTCGGCCAGTCGGCCCCGCCCGTCCACGTGACCCTGGACCATGTGGCCCGACAGGCGCGTCGACAGGGAGACGGCCCGCTCCAGATTGACCGTGTGGCCCGCCTCCAGGCCGCCGAGATTGGATCGGGCCAGGGTCTCCGCGCTGACGAAGAAGTCGGCAGTCCCCGTGTCGGTCCGGGCGACGACCGTCAGGCAGACCCCGTTGATGCTGACGCTCTCCCCCAGATCCAGGTCACCATAGGGCGTGCCGATGGACACCCGGCAGCGGCCGGGCTCGCGGTCCACGGCGCGGACCGCGCCCAGTGCGTCGATGATCCCTGTGAACATGTCAGGCGTGGTCCTTCTGCGGGGCGGGGTGGGAGCCGGTGTCGGCCGCGTCGCCGGGTCTGCGCGTCACCTCGAGGATGTCCGGGTCCATGTCTGTGGCCCCCTGGCGGATGCGCACATGTTCGTCCCAAAGCGGGGTGGCCAGGACCGCCGCCGTCAGGCCTGGACCGGCCTCCACCAGCACCCTCAGGGTGCCGTCGCGGGCGAGCGCGCGCAGGGCTGTCTCGAGGTCGTGGGCGATCACCGGCCTCAGACCCCGGGCGCTGGCGGCCTCGAGGTAGTCGGCGGGCGTGCGGCCGGACCGGTCCATGATCACCAGCGGCCGGCAGCGGTTCGGGTGATCCGTGACCCGCCGCACCGTCATCAGCGGCGCATCGGCCAGGATCGTGCCGACCCCGGTCAGCAGGGCATCGGCCTGCCGGCGCAGATGGTGGGCCAGGTCGAGGGAGGCGTCGGACGAGAAGGTCTTGCGTCCCGGTGGCGGGATCATGCTGCCCCGGCGGTCCCGCACCTCCTTCACCGTGACCCAGGGCAGGCCGGTGCGGCAGCGCTTGGCGAAGGGGGCGATGAGATCCGCGCAGCGCCGGGCCAGCTTCGTCTGGTCAGGGAGTGCCGTGGACACCGGCTCGCAGGATAGGCCTGCTGCCTGCAGTCGGCCCCGGCCGCCGCCGGCGACGTCCGGATTGGGATCGGCCACGCCGAAGATCACCCGCCGGACGGGCGAGGCGAGGATGGCCTCCGTGCAGGGGCCCGTGCGCCCGTGGTGGTTGCAGGGCTCGAGGGTCACCACCAGGGTGTGGGCCTCCGCGATCCGGCCCGCCTGCCGGCAGGCGGCCAGGGCGACCGCCTCGGCATGGGCGGTTCCAGCCCCCTGATGGGCCCCTGCCGCGAGCCTGCGCCCCGCTGCGTCCAGGATGACGCAGCCGACGGGCGGGTTCGGGGCCGTCGCCCCGATCATGGCCTCGGCCAGTCCGATCGCCTCGGCGAGGGCCGCCACCGACGCGGGGTCGCCGCCGGGGGGCGCGAGGGCGGACTGGGAGAGGACCGAAGGGGACACGAGACAAGCCGGACAGGAGGAACCAGCCGCCCTTAAAGCGCATGTGATCGGCAGGTTTCAAACCGTAAAACCACATTTCTCCTGAAATATCAGTAACATGTGGTGTGGCATTTCAGAGTGTCGTTGGGTCCGGTGGCCGCCGCTCCCGCCGGGCGCAGGTCCCGGCCCCGACCTGTGCGCCCCGACCTATGCGTTCTGGCCGCCCTTGCGCGCCCGGAGCCGACGGACCCAGAACCAGGCCAGCAGGATCGGCGTGACGGCACCCAGGGCCATCACCCCGTGCAGTCCGCCGCCCGGAACCGTCCAGAACAGCCAGGTGTCGCTCCCGCCG
>Ga0007833_1000249_pt1 | contig 11967 bp, 7 predicted proteins | sample CryBogCBE25Jul07_FD_71204 | JGI IMG/M metagenome (GOLD analysis project Ga0007833, IMG submission 71204) | Freshwater microbial communities from Crystal Bog, Wisconsin, USA - CBE25Jul07 | ecosystem: Environmental > Aquatic > Freshwater > Lake | place: Crystal Bog, Wisconsin, USA | collected...
GGCTCGCTCTGTCCGATCTCGAACGCATGATGGCGCGCGATATGGTGGGTTATTTACCCGATGATATTTTGGTGAAAGTGGATCGCGCCTCGATGGGCGTATCGATTGAATCGCGTGTCCCGATGCTTGATCACCGCATCGTTGAATTTGCTTTGACACTGCCGATGCATCTGCGCCGTCGCGAAGGTATCGGCAAATGGATTTTACGCGAGGTTCTCTATCGCCATGTGCCGAAGGCGATGGTGGAACGTCCTAAGAAAGGCTTTGGCGTGCCGCTGGCGCAATGGCTACGCGGTCCCTTGCGCGATTGGGCGGAAGATTTGCTTGACCCTGTTTCACTCAAGCGAGACGGAATGTTCGATGCGGCACCAATTGCGCGTGCGTGGCAGCAGCATTGCTCGGGCGCGAGTGATCGGCACAATGATTTATGGCCCGTGCTTGTTGCAACACAGTGGTTGCGGGCTCAATAAAGAGCTTATCGATCACCGTCATTGCGAGCGTAGGCGAAGCAACCCAGTTGATGGTTTTCGATCAGTTGCGGTGGGTCTATCGTGCTCTTGTAACTGCCCTCTAGCTGGGTTGCTTCGCGTTCGTCACTCAAAACGATTCCCCGGATCGTTTTGTTTGCTCCGCAAACCGCTCCTCACCTCGCAATGACGAAAAGGTAGTTTAGTGATTACCGCGCCACTGCCTAAACCAGCTGATGAAACGTCCAACGCCGACATCGAGTGGTGTTGAGGGTTTGAAATCAACCGCTTCCATCAGCGCATCCACATCGGCATAGGTTTCTGGCACGTCACCGATTTCGATGGGAGCCAAAATTTTCTTGGCTTCAATGCCCAAGGCTTTTTCCATCGTGCTGACGAGATCCATCAATTCGACGGGGCTGTTATTGCCGATATTGTAGACGCGCCATGGTGCTTTGCTGGTTCCCGGATCGGGCTTTGCGCCATCCCAATCGGGATTGGGCTCGGCGGTTTTAGGCACCAAGCGCGCAATCGATTCCACAATGTCATCGACATAGGTGAAATCGCGCCGCATTTTGCCGTGATTGAAAAGCGTGATCGGCTCGCCCTTTAAAATCGCATCGGCGAAAAGCCACATCGCCATATCGGGGCGTCCCCAAGGACCGTAGACGGTGAAGAACCGCAAGCCCGTTGAAGGCAGGCCGAACATATGCGCGTAAGAATGCGCCATTAACTCATTGGCCTTTTTGGTGGCGGCATAAAGCGACAAAGGATGGTCGACATTGTCATGCACCGAGAAGGGCATTGCCGTGTTCGCGCCATAGACCGATGAGGACGAGGCATAAACAAGATGCTGGATCGCATTATGGCGGCAGGCTTCGAGAATATTTAAAAACCCTGTGAGGTTAGCGTCCCCATAGGCTTTTGGATTTTTGAGCGAATAGCGCACACCTGCTTGTGCCGCCAAATTGACGACATGGGTAAATTGGCCCGCTTTAAAGGCCGCATCAACAGCATCGGAATCGGCCAGATCACCTTCAACAAAGGTGAAGCGCGCTTCTTTGGCGAGCTCGGCCAGACGCGCATGTTTAAGCGTCACATCGTAATAGGGGTTTAGATTGTCAAAACCGGTGACGATATGGCCTTCCGCCAATAAACGGCGGGACACATGGAAGCCGATAAACCCGGCGGCGCCGGTGACGAGGATTTTTAACTGGGACATAACGGCCTTATAGGCGAAGGGTTTCTGTTTGCCAAAGCGAAAATACGCCTAACAGGCCTTGCCAAAACGGGAGATGAACCGTCAAGTCTGCTCAACGGCAAATTTGCGATAGGAAGCTTGAATGGCGCATATAACGGTGATCGGGGGCGGGATTATTGGCCGTTCATGGGCCGTGGTGTTTGCACGTGCGGGCGTAATGGTGCGCATTTTATCCCGCAGGAAGGGCGCGAAAGCTTCGATTTTGGACGATATCGCGGGTACGGCGCAGCGCGCGCAGGCGATAAAGCCGGAGGTTACGGTCGAAGCGCTTCTTGCCCGGATCACGGTTCACGAGGATCTAGGCGAAGCCGTAAGTGATTCAGGTTTTGTGATGGAGGCGGTCGAAGAAGACCTTGCTGTCAAAGCCGCCTTGTTTCGCGATCTCGATCATCATGCTCCGCCCGATGCGGTGATTGCGAGTTCAACCTCGAGTTTCGGTATCTCGCGGTTTGCGGGTGAGATTTTGGGACGGCATCGCTGCATTGTGGCCCATCCCGCCGCGCCGCCACATTTAATTCCGGTGGTTGAGATTGTGCCTGCGCCGTTCACCTCGCTTGAGACCGTCGAGATCGTCTATGAATTGATGCAAGCCATTGGCCAATCGCCCGTGATGGTGAAACGCGAGCAACCGGGCTTTGTGATGAACCGTTTGCAAGGCGCGTTGCTGACCGAAATGTTTCGCGTGATTGAAGACGGGTTGATGTCGCCGGAAGATATTGATCGGTTGATCAGCGACGGGTTTGGCTTACGCTGGGCGTTTCTTGGCCCGCTAGAAGGCATCGATTTAAATGCTCCCGGTGGCATTGCCGATTATTTGAAACGCTATGGTTTCATGTTCAATGATTTGGCCAATGAGCGAGGGGCAACCGCGCCTGTTGTGACGCAGAAATTGGTGGGGTTGCTGCATGATTCCATGCGGTCCGCTTTGCCTGTCTCGGACTTGCCGCGTAAGCTTGCGTGGCGGGATGAGCGCATGGCGCAATTGCGGGCGTTGCGCGTGAAGCTCGGCCCGTTTGAAGCCGATACAGATGGGCATTAAAACGGTTTGATCCTTGGTAAATTAGGTTTCTGTGATGTTTAAAGTTCTCTTTTCACCCCTAGCGCTTGGAAGCGGTTTGTCTTTGCCTAACCGCATTGTCTCGACCGGCCATGATACGGTTATGGCGCATCATGGCCATGTGACGGATCGGTTGATTGCCTATCATGAAGCGCGCGCGAAAGGCGGCGTGGGTTTGATAATCGCGCAGGTCGCGGGCGTGCATCACACCGCACGCTATACGTCCCATATGTTGATGGCGGATGATGATTCTTGCATTGCAGGCTATCGCGCGCTGGCCGATCGTGTTCACGCATATGGCACAAAAATTTTTGGTCAATTGTTTCATCCTGGCCGTGAAATTATGGAAACGGATGATGGCACAGCACCCGTTGCCTATGCGCCGTCGGCTGTTCCCAATTCGCGCTTTCATGTGATGCCGGTTCCGCTTTCACAAGCCATGATCGCCGAGATTATTACAGGCTATGCGTCTGCGGCGCGTAGACTTCAGGAAGCCGGACTTGATGGCTGCGAAATTGTTGCAAGCCATGGCTATTTGCCAGCGCAATTTTTAAATCCACATGTCAATCGGCGCGATGACAGCTATGGCGGAAGCCTTGAAAATCGAATGCGGTTTTTGTCCGAAGTCGCAGCTGCTATTCGTGCAGAAGTGGGTCAAAATTTTGTCGTGGGTTTACGCATTTCAGGCGATGAGCGCGATGCGGAAGCGATTGCGGCACAAGAAGTTTTAGATGTTTGCAAAGCGCTTGATGCCGAAGGACGCCTTGACTATTTCCATGTGATTGCGGGTAATTCCGCGTCGCTATCGGGCGCCATCCATATTGTGCCTCCGATGTTTTACGAGACCGCCTATGTCGCGCCATTTGCGGCATTGGTAAAAGCGGTTGTCACAATGCCTGTGATCGTGACGGGACGGATCAATCAGCCACAGATTGCCGAAACGGTATTAGCCAATGGGCAGGCTGATTTATGTGGCATGACGCGCGCTTTAATTGCGGATCCTGACATGCCCAACAAAGCAAAGGCGGGCAAGGCTGATGATATCCGCGCATGCATTGCGTGTAATCAGGCGTGTATCGGGCATTTTCACAAAGGCTATCCGATCTCGTGCATTCAGTTTCCAGAAACAGGCCGTGAGACGACTTTGGCTGCAAGGAAGACGCCAACACGGTCGCGGCAAAAACTCTTTGTTGCCGGTGGCGGACCTGCGGGGATGAAGGCTGCCGCTGTGCTGGCTGAGCGTGGTCATGATGTTACGCTTTATGAGGCGGCCTCCCAATTGGGTGGGCAGGCTCTGCTCGCGCAACTCTTGCCGGGGCGGGCGGAGTTTGGCGGCATCGTTACTAATTTGACGCGTGAGATGGAAATAGCAGGCGTCACCATCAAGCGGAACACGCGGCTTGATCGGGAAACCGTTGAAAGCGAGCGGCCCGATGCGGTGATTGTTGCGACGGGTGCTTTGCCTCGACGCCCTGCTTTCGAGGGGATTGAAGACGCTCATACCGTTACCGCTTGGCAGGTTTTGAAGGGTGAGGCCAATATCGGCGGGCGCGTGGTGATTGCTGAATGGAAACCGGACTGGATCGGTATGGGTGTTGCCGAAAAATTGGCGCGCGAGGGGCGGCATGTCAGGCTTTGCGTCGATGGCTTGATGGCCGGACAAGCACTGCCCTTTTATGTGCGCGACGAGATGGTGGGGCGGTTGCACAAACTTGGCGTTGAAATCATTCCCTATGCGCGTCTGTTTGGTGCGGATGAGAATACTGTCTATTTTCAACACGCGACCTCGGGTGAAGCGATGATGATGGAGGAGGTCGATACGCTCGTCCTCTCGCAAGGCCATGAGCGTGTGAGTGATTTAGCCGATGCGCTTGAGGGGAGCAGCGTGCCTGTTCACGTGATCGGCGATGCGTTAAGCCCGCGCAGCGCAGAAGAGGCCGTGCTCGACGGCCTCAAACTGGCAACGCTTGATGTGTTCGGATAGGTGTTAGGCTTGCGGATTACCGTAGAACAGCGTGACGACGTGTTCGCCTTGCGCGAAGAATAACCAACGCTCGACCCATGCGGCTATTAGCATCGTGAAAAAAGCTGCAATCGATATGAGTGGAATAAAGGTAGCGAATAGCTCTAAGAGTCCGACGCAAAGCAACAAGACAAAGAATAATCCACGCAAGCGGCTCGCATGGCGGCGTACTACAACGAAACCCATTTCGCGTTGGACGAAATTTTTGGTCGTGTGGGGCACTTCCCATTGCCGAACATTCGCGCCAAGGCCTGTTGCCTTGGACATTGTGTGATCGCGCGGAGCGGCATCGATCGCGCGCCAATAGAGGAATTTTAGAAGCGCTAATGTGACCAAGGCGATGAGAGCAACAGGGGCAATAGCGCCCGGATCACGCCCAAATAGGGCTGATAGAGCCAGATGGAGGGAAGAGCCTGAAGCGAGAGCAAAAAAGAGATAGACGGGCACGGTTAAGGGCTGATGCCACGCGCGAATAGTTTTGAGCGTGGCGTAAATTTTACCCGTTGTAAAAACGGTGATGAGCGATAGTCCCGATGTGATTAAACTAAGCGGAGCAATGGCATCGGTTGCCGAGTATAGACCGGACCATGTCATCCCAAAAGCGAGTGCGAAGGGATAGGTGACAACAGCCGCAACGCCTTCACGCGAGAGCCAGGATGTTTTCCATTGCGAGAGCGCCCGCCATGCTCGTTCCGGATGGCCGAGATGCAGGGTCGAAGATAACAAGCCAATGGTTATGAGGCCGAGGGCTATGACCATCGAGGTGATGGCAAAACCGAGCGATGGTGCTTGACCGACGGAGGATGCCGTTAGCCCTAAGAGCGCCAAGAGCCCATAGCCTGCACCCGAGGCGGTGGTAAAAAGAATAACAGAATAAGCAGGATTCATCGGATCAGTTCCCGCTCAGCAATCGATCGGCTAATTTAAACAAACGGTCCATGGCGGAGCCATCGCCTTTTGGCAGCGCTTCGATGCCTGCTTGCGGCGTGTCGCGCTTGGCACGAGGCGGCAAATATTTGTTGGTGGGTTTGTATCCCATTTCAGGCAAGAGATCGAAGCCGCCGCGTTCTTTCACAAGTTGCGACACAGCTGAGTTTTCATCGCCCAAATCACCGAAATGGCGCGCGCCGGTTGGGCAGGCTTTGACGCAGGCAGGTTGGCGATCTTCGGGCTCGAAATTTTCATTGTAGATTCGGTCTACGCATAGCGTGCATTTTTTCATCACGCCTTCTTGCACGTCGTATTCACGCGCGCCGTAAGGGCACGCCCAAGAGCAAAGTTTGCAGCCAATACAGGTATCGGGATTGATCAGCACAATGCCATCTTCGGCGCGCTTATACGATGCACCCGTTGGGCATACGGTGACGCAAGCGGGCGTTTCGCAATGCAGGCAGGAGCGCGGAAAGTGCACGACGCGGCTGTCTTTGCCGGATGCGTCTTCCACCTCATAGCCATGAATGCGGTTGAGCCATGGGCCATGCGGATCTGGTCCGCGTGCGTCTTCATCTGCAAGCGGCGCTGAATAACCTTGTGTGTTCCATTCTTTGCAAGAAGTGGCACAAGCCTGACAGCCGACGCAGGTGTCGAGATCGATTACAAGGCCGAGCTTTTTGGTGGTGGTTTGAGGCAATGCGGTCATTGACCCACTCCAAGGTTTTTGAGCGTCGGGAATTGCGGACTGCTGATGTTGGATTGATCGACGGCTTTTTCAACGCGCACGCGTAAATCATACCACGCCGCTTGCCCTGTGACAGGATCACTATTGGAGAAGCGATAGCCGCCTTCGCGTTCGGGTAGAAGCTCGGAGATCAAATGATTGAGCAAGAAGCCTTGCTTGGCCTCTGGCGCATCTTTTTTTAGGCCCCATGTGCCCGAGCGTTTACCGATGGCATTCCATGTCCAGACCGTATCGGGGTTTACGCCATTCATCAGTTTGGCTTGGCCTTTGATTTGACCGTGATGAGATGTGACGGTTACCCAATCTTCATCTTCAATGCCAAGAGTGTGCGCGCGTTCCTTGGCGATGTAGAGCCAATTGCGGCCAAGAATTTGACGGAGCCACGAATTTTGCGAGCCCCATGCATGATACATCGCCATCGGGCGTTGCGTGACGGCGTGCATGGGAAACGCAACTTCGTCTACCAAGTCCCCTTCAAAGGGCGGATACCAAAACGGAATAGGATCAAACGCTTCGATGATGCGCGCGCGATGCCCATCGGGCGGTTGAATGGCGCCATGGCCTTCAGCCGCTAAACGGAATTTTTGAAGCGGCTCGCAATAGAGCTGATGAATGATCGGCTCAGGCTTTCCGATGAGGCCGAAGCCCGTGGCCCATTCGAGATAGCCTTTGTTCACATGCTTGAAATATTTGTGCTCGTCCGGCAGCTCGTAAAACCAGTGACAGCCATTATCGATATAGGCTTGTAATTGGTTCGGGTTCGGCGCGCCTTTGCCCGATTGTGTGCCGTCAACGCCACGAAAGCCTGCCAGCGGGCCAACGCCCGGTGCACGTTCATGGTTGACGATGTAATCGGGATAGCCACCGGGATAGCGCGCAGTCCCTTCCGGCGTTGTCATACCCGGAAGTTTCAGGCGTGCTCCGATATCGAGCAGTACGGTTTGAAACGGCCGCACATCGCGCTCGGGTTCGACAACCGGTTGGCGAATGGAATCGGCAGGGCCATCGGCTTCCGAAATCGGACGATCGAGCAGCGAGATGCAATCCCAGCGTTCGAGATAGGTTGTGTCCGGCAAGATGAGATCGGCGTAATGCACCATCTCGGAAGCGTAGGCATCGGAGTAGATGATTTTCGGAATGATGTAGTCGCCCGTCTTTTCATCTTTAGCGGTTAAATATTTGAGCGTATCGGGGATATTCATCGCCGAATTCCAGCTCATATTCGCCATATACATAAACAATACATCGATGCCGTATGGATCGCGCTTGGCGGCGTTGGTAATCACCATATGCATCATGCCGTGGGCGGCGATTGGTGCGTCCCATGAATAGGCTTTGTCGATGCGCTGTGGTGTTCCATCGGCTGCGAGCAGCAAATCTTCGGGACCTGTGACAAAGCCAAGCGGTGGACCGGGCAATGGCTCATTCGGCCAGATTTGATCGGGCTTGCCGGTTGGTTTGATGTGCGGCGGAATAGGGCGCGGGAAGGGCGCTTTGTAGCGGAAGCCACCCGGCGTATCGATGGTGCCGAGCATGATTTGCAATAAGTGAATGGCGCGGCAGGTTTGAAAGCCGTTGGCATGGGCGGAGATACCGCGCATCGCGTGCATGGCGACGGGACGGCCAATCATTTTCTCATGACGCCGCCCGGTAAAATCCGTCCATGGCACATCGAGTGTGACGGTTTCTTTGAAGGCTACATGCGCGAGTTCGGCAGCAAGGCGGCGGATGGTGTCCGCTGGCACGCCGCAACGCTCGGTGACGGCATCGGGCGCGTTTTCTGGTGCGAGATAGCGCTCGGCAATAAGCTGGAAAGAGGTCGCGACCTTGCGCCCATCGGGAAGCGTAAAGCGTCCCATCAGCGCGCGTGCGGCATCGTGATCCGATGTTGTAACGGGCGCTTTTTTATGCGCATCCCACACAAGCGTTCCGCCGTTCTCATCGCGCGCGAACAGCCCGTGATCGGCAGCGCCTTTATTGTCGATGACGAGCCAGGGCGAGTTGGTATAGCGGTTCAAATAGTCGCCATCGATTTGCCCGGCGTTTAAGAGTTCATGGATGATCGCGCCCACAAACAAACCATCGGTGCCGGGACGGACGCCAACCCATTCATCGGCAATCGCCGAATAGCCGGTTTTAATCGGGTTGACGGATACGAATTTCGCGCCGCGCTTTTTAAGTTTTCCAAGCCCCGCTTTAATCGGGTTTGAGCCATGGTCTTCGGCTACGCCAAAGAGCAGGAAATATTTGGTATGTTTCCAATCGGGTTCGCCGAATTCCCAAAACGAGCCGCCAAAGGTGTAAAGCCCGGCTGCCGCCATATTGACGGAACAAAAGCCGCCATGCGCTGCGTAATTCGGCGTGCCGAATTGGGTGGCCCACCATCCCGTTAAGCCTTGGCTTTGATCGCGGCCTGTGAAGAAAGCGAGTTTTTTGGGGTCAGTCTTGCGGACATTGCCGAGCCATGAGGTGGCGGTTTGAAGCGCTTCTTCCCATTCGATTTCACGAAACTCGCCAGAGCCTCGTTCACCAACGCGGATCAAGGGCTTTGAGAGACGACCGGGGGAGTAATGCTGTTTGATGCCTGCAGCACCCTTGCCGCAGATCACGCCTTTGTTGACGGGGTGATCGCGGTTGCCATCAATATAGGTGACGGTGCCATCTTTGAGATAGACTTTAATGCCACAGCGACACGCGCACATATAGCATGTGGTGGTTTTAATCTCATCCCATGTTTTAGGCGAAAGGGCGACAACAGGCTCAGAGGACATGATGACCTCTTGTCTCGACGCGAATGGATCGAGGCTGCTTCAATTATCGTCTCCACCCTTAAAATACAGAATCATTTGTATTTTATGGCATGGTGGACCCATCGCGGCATGGGGCCAACCGTATAACGAACTATGGACAGGTTGGTTACTCGCCCATGGCTTTTCCGGCGGGCCTGCGGGAATCATTGGCGCCATAGACAAATCCGGCTCGCATTTTGCCCGATAAAGCCATATCGGCGACCGTTGCGCTCGCATTCGCTTCTGGTTTTGGCTGACCGACCGCAATGGCTGCAACTGCGCCCCATTGGCCTTGCTCCGTCACCTTATAGCCCATGGCTTCAAGCTTGGCCTTGGTGTCAGGCGAGAAGCCGCGGGTTTCGACATAGATTTCATCGGGCAACCATTGGTGATGGAAGCGCGGGGCATCGACCGCTTCTTGAAGCTCCATGCCGTAATCGACGAGGTTTAGAATGGTTTCGAGCGTGATGGTGATAATGCGCGCGCCACCGGGCGAGCCTAACACCATGACAGGCTTACCATCACGGGTGAGAATGGTAGGCGACATGGAGGAGAGCGGCCGTTTGCCAGGCGCGATGGCGTTTTGCGGACCTTGCACGAGGCCAAATAGATTAGGCTGGCCGGGCCGTGTGGTGAAATCATCCATCTCATTGTTCAAGAAAAAGCCTGTATCACCTGCGATGACGCCCGCACCAAAAAGCCCATTAATCGTATAGGTGACAGCGACCGCATTACCCTCTTGATCGATCACGGAATAATGCGTTGTCTCAGGCTTTTCATGCGGCTCGGTGCCGGGTTGGAGATCGCTTGATTTCATCGCCATATCGGGATTGATTTTGGTACGAATGGCAGCTGCGTATTCAGGCGATAATAGACGCTCAAGCGGGTTTTTAACAAAGTCCGGATCACCCAACAGCGTGTTGCGATCAAGATAGGCGTGACGCATCGCTTCGGTAATCAGATGAATGCTTTGGGCTGAGCGAAAACCTAAAGATTTTAGATCATAGCCCGACAGGATGGTAAGGAGTTCGCACAAGGTTGTGCCGCCTGATGAGGGCGGTGGTGCAGAAAGAACCGTATAGCCGCGATAGGTGCAGGAAAGCGGTTTCATTTCTTGCGCTTGATAGGACGCGAGATCCGCCTCGCTGATCAGCCCGCCATTGCTGGCATTGGCATTGGCGATGGTGTGGGCAATCATGCCTTTGTAAAAGCCGTCTGTCCCTTTTTCAGCAATGGCGTCAAGCGTTTGCGCGAGATCGGTTTGGATGAGCTTATCTCCAGGCTCAAACGGTGTGCCATCCGGCCGAAGAAAAATTTTGGCGAGTGCAGGATCGGCTTTGAATTTCGCGGTTGCGACTTGGAGAATATCAGTATCGCCGCGCGTCAAAATAAAGCCTTCCCGCGCCAGTTTAATCGCGGGTGCCATGACTTGGGCATGGGGCAATTTACCATAGTGATCATGCGCTAATTCAAGCCCTGCCACAGTGCCCGGAACGCCTGATGCGAGATAGCCGTTAAGGCTTGCGCCTTTCTTCAACGAACCATCTTTTTCCAGATACATATCGGCGCTGGCGAGCGCCGGTGCTTTTTCGCGAAAATTGATAAAATGATCGCTGCCATCGGCAAGATGAAGCGTCATAAAACCACCGCCGCCAATATTGCCACAGCACGGATTGGTAACGGCTTCAGCATAGCCCATCGCAACGGCGGCATCGACCGCATTACCGCCCGCTTTTAAAATGTCGAGACCAATTTCCGCCGCCAAATGTTGGGCTGAGACCACCATCTGATGCTTGGCTTCCAGCCCAGGGAGAGAGGCCGCTTTGAGCGGGCCTTGAAGGAGGGTAGCGAGGCTTAACGAGGCTATCCACAGGGTCAAACGGGCGTATTTCGTTATCGGCATGCTGGCTTTCCTTCAGGCCGTGGGATTGGCACTTTTCGGCAATGTATAGGAGAAAATGGGGTTAGCCCATGGTGGAATCTGACCTATATGGCTGGAAATGGCGGTGATATTTACAGATTGAACGATTCTATGATCTATTCCGTCATGGCCGCGTCGGCCGCATAAAAACAACCAAAAGCATCGAATGGGGAGTGAACATGACAAACGCAGCCTGGATTGAGCGCGCCCGCGCTGTCATGCCCGATGGTGGATTTGGTAATTTCGAACCAGCAACCTTTATCCGCGAAGGCCGAGGCTCGCGTGTGTGGGATGAGGATGGCCGCGAATATGTCGACTACCTTATCGGGTCCGGTCCGATGTTGTTGGGCCATGGCCACGCGGAAGTTGTGGATGCGGTCGCCGAGCAAATGGCCAAAGGCATGACCTTCTTTGCCAATAACAGTGCCGGCATTGAATTGGCCGAGGAAATTTGTCGCAGCGTGGCGTGCGCCGAACAAGTGCGCTTTGTCTCATCGGGCGGCGAGGCTGATATGTATGCGATCCGTCTCGCACGCGCGTTTACTGGTCGATCAAAGATCCTGAAATTTGAAGGTGGCTATCACGGCATGTCAGCCGAAGCGCAGATGAGTCTGGCGCCATCCTCGCTTGTGAATTTTCCGCAGGCTGTGCCCGATAGTGCCGGTATTCCGGATGGTGTGCGCGGTGAGATGTTGATCGCGCCTTATAACGACATTGCCTATCTTGAGAGCCTGCTTACTGAGCATGGCAAAGACATTGCTGGCCTTATCA
>Ga0007833_1000256_pt1 | contig 11793 bp, 11 predicted proteins | sample CryBogCBE25Jul07_FD_71204 | JGI IMG/M metagenome (GOLD analysis project Ga0007833, IMG submission 71204) | Freshwater microbial communities from Crystal Bog, Wisconsin, USA - CBE25Jul07 | ecosystem: Environmental > Aquatic > Freshwater > Lake | place: Crystal Bog, Wisconsin, USA | collected...
CTCGCGCAGACCTTGGCGCGAATGCTCAACGTCCCCTTCGCCATTGCTGACGCCACCGCGCTGACGGAGGCCGGTTACGTCGGCGAAGACGTTGAAAACATTCTTTTGAAGTTGCTCACCGCCGCTGACTACGACGTCAAGCGCGCCGAACGCGGCATCATCTACATCGACGAAATTGACAAGATCGCCCGGAAGGCTGAGAACCCCTCAATTACCCGCGACGTTTCCGGCGAAGGTGTGCAGCAGGCATTGCTGAAGATTCTTGAGGGCACGGTGGCCTCGGTGCCACCACAGGGTGGCCGCAAGCACCCACACCAGGAGTTCATTTCCCTCGACACCGCGAACATTCTCTTTATATGTGGCGGTGCCTTCGCGGGTCTCGAAGAAATCATTGAGCGCCGACTGGGCAAGAAGTCCATGGGTTTCAACCAGCCCGTGCAGAGCAAGCGTCAGGGCGATACCGAACTCTTCAAGCACGCCCTGCCCGAAGACCTGGTCAAGTTCGGCCTCATCCCCGAGTTCATTGGCCGTCTGCCCATCGTGGCCTCGGTGCAGCAGCTCGACCGCGCCATGCTGATCAACGTGCTGACCGAACCTCGTAACTCTCTGGTCAAGCAGTTCACGCAAGTGTTGGCCCTCGACGGGGTCCAGCTCGAAATAGAGCCGGCGGCGCTCGAGGCCATCGCCGACCTCGCCCTCGAACGCAAGACGGGTGCTCGCGGGCTGCGGTCCATCTTGGAACACGTGTTGCTCGAGCCGATGTACGACCTCCCTGGCCGTTCCGACGTGGAACGCTGCGTCATCACCGCTGAAGCCGTGACCACGGGCTCCGCCCCGGTCTACGAGTTGCGCAAGCCCCGCTCGCGCCGCGCTTCGTAGTGACCCGACCCACGAATCACCACGAGGCCCTGACGTGGCTGGAGTCGCACGTCGATTTCGAACGCATCGCCCCGAACCGCTCCACGCCACCATCGCTCGAGCAGGTCCGTGCTACCTTGGCCGCACTGGCCGATCCCCACATGGACTACCCGTCGATTCACCTCACCGGTACGAATGGCAAGGGTACGACGACCACACTGACCAGTGCGCTGCTCGTCAATACGGGCCTACGGGTTGGCACCTTCACGAGCCCCGATCTGCACGCCATAAACGAACGCATCGCCATCAGTGGCGAGCCCATTGATGATGAGGACTTCTTTCAACTACTTGGTCGCCTCTACGACGTTGAAGTCGCAACGGGTATTGCACTCACTCGTTTCGAACTTCTGACGGTCGCGGCCTTCTTGCACTTCTCCGATGAGGCAGTGGACGTTGCCGTGGTGGAGGTTGGTCTCGGCGGTACGTGGGACTCAACCAACGTCATTAATGGTGACGTCACGGTATTGACCAATGTCGACCTCGACCACACCGCAGTGCTGGGGCCAACCGTGGCCGACATTGCGCGCGACAAGGTTGGGATCTTTCGCACCGCGGCCATCGCGGTGCTCGCGACGACCAACGCCATCGTCACCGAAATTGCCACGCAAAAGGCCACCGAGCTTGGTGCCACTCTGTGGCAAATTGAGAACGACTTCGTGCTCGAAGAAAACGATCTCGCCGTTGGCGGGCGCTCCATCACGCTGCGTACGCCATTCGCTCACTATGAGGCCGTGGCGCTGTCACTGCACGGTATTCACCAGGGTGTCAACGCGGCGACGGCCATCGCGACGGCGGAGGCCTTCCTCGGTCGAGCGCTGGGAGACAATGTGGTGCGGGCGACACTCGCGAGTGCCCGCATGCCCGGCCGCATGGAGCTTCTGTCCCGACACCCCATGATCGTGGTTGACGGCGCGCACAATCCGGCCGGCGTGCAAGCACTCTGCGATGGACTCGACGGGGCCTTTCACGTGACGGGGGAGCGACGCTGTGTCCTGGGCATGTTGAGTGGTCGTGAGGTTGCTGACATGGTCGCCCCACTGGCGGCGATGGGCTTTAGTGAGTTTCACGTCGCCGCTCCGGACTCGCCCCGAGCTATGCCCGCGGCCCTCGTGACCAAGGCCCTGCGCGATCTCGGCGCGGTGGCCCACGAGCACTCGTCGGTGGCCCTCGCCCTCGCGCACGCTCGTGAGCGGTCGAATGAGGACGACCTGATCGTGGCCTGCGGCAGTCTGTACTTGGTCGCGCAGGTACGGGCCGACGTGCTGGGTCTGGCCTCTCACCACTAATCGGGCTGGGCTAGGCTCGGTACCCATGAACAGAACGCTCGTCCTCATCAAGCCCGACGCCGTGGCGCGTGGCCTCGTCGGAGAAATCTTGAGTCGCTTTGAGCGTCGTCAGATTGTCCCCGTCGCCATGGAACTACGCACGCTCGACCGTGCCACCGCTGAGTTGCACTACGCCGAACACGTTGGCAAGCCCTTCTACGAGCCCACTATTGCCTTTATGACCGGCGGCCCCTTGGTGGCCATGGTGCTCGAAGGTCCTGATGGAACGTGGGAAATTGTGCGCGCGATGATGGGCACGACGAATTCTGCCGCCGCCGCACCGGGCACAATTCGCGGTGATTTGGCGACGTTGATGAACCGTAACCTGATCCACGGCTCGGACTCGGCCGAGTCGGCCGCGCGCGAGATTGCGGTATTCTTTCCCTCCCTGGCGTAGGGCTGAAAATGGGGGTCACCGCGAAGGCGTAGCCTTTAGAGTGGCGAAGCGTGCCGGGGGCCGGACAGGGGTTGTGCATGGTTGAAAAAAGTAAGTTCTCACTGCTGGGTCGCGACATGGCGGTCGACCTAGGCACCGCCAATACCCTCGTCTACGTTCGCGGCCGCGGCATCGTCTTGAGTGAGCCTTCCGTCGTGGCGATGGACCTCAATGACGGCAAGGTCTACGCCGTCGGCGCTCAAGCGAAGCAGATGATTGGCCGTACTCCGAGCAACATTCGCGCCATCCGCCCCCTGAAAGATGGCGTCATTGCCGACTTCGAAATCTGCGAAAAAATGCTCCGGTACTTCATCCACCGCGTGCACCAGCGTCGATTTGCGAAGCCTCGCATGATTATCTGCGTCCCCTCCGGTATTACCGGCGTCGAGCAGCGCGCCGTGATGGAAGCGGCCGAATTCGCCGGTGCCCGCAAGGCATACATCATCGAAGAGCCCATGGCGGCCGCGATTGGTGCGGGATTGCCCATCAATGAGCCCACCGGAAACATGGTCGTCGACATTGGCGGTGGCACCACCGAAGTTGCGGTCATTTCCCTCGGCGGTATCGTCAACTCCGAGTCAATCCGCGTCGGCGGCGACGAACTCGATGAGGCCATCATCACCTTCGTCAAGAAGGAGTTCCAGCTGGCGCTCGGTGAACGAACGGCGGAAGAGATCAAGATTCAGATGGGATCGGCCTACCCCCTCCACGAGGAGATGAAGGCGCAGATCCGCGGACGTGACCTCGTGACCGGTCTGCCGAAGACAGTCGTCATTTCGACGGAGCAGATTCGCCAGGCCATCGAAGAGCCCGTCCAGGCGATCATTGACGCCGTCAAGTCCACGCTCGACCGCACACCACCCGAATTGAGTTCCGACCTCATGGAGCAGGGCATTGTCCTCACCGGTGGTGGAGCGCTGCTGAACGGCCTCGCCACGCGACTGCAGGTTGAAACCAACATGCCAATCGTGGTGGCTGATGACCCACTGAACTGCGTCGCACTGGGTTCGGGTATGTGCCTCGAAAACCTCGAGGTCTTCGAACGCATGCTCAAGACCACGCCTTCGCGCTAAGCCGTGGCGCTCAGTCCCTCCCGCCGCCGAGCCATCACGCTGTCCGTGCTGGCCGGCGTCACCGCCGTTGGTCTCTACCAAGCGGGTGGTGTCGGTAACGGTATTCGCGGGTTAGCGGGAGGAGTGCTGCGACCCTTTAGCTGGACCGTCAATCTCGTGGCCGCGCCAATCGGACACCTGCTCGCGGGTGCCGTCAACTACTCCGACCTGGTGAGTCAGAATCAGCAACTGCGCGCGCAGCTTGGCAAGGCGCAGTTGGCCGCCAGTGTTAACGCGGGCGCTTCGCAGACGTTGGCCGCCCTTGACGCCGTCCTCCATCTGCCCTTCATTGGCTCCACTCCCAGTGTGGTGGCCCAGGTGGTATCGGTCTCACCAACGAATTTTGCGGCTACCGTGACACTCTCAAAGGGGGCCGACGATGGCCTTTTGCCCGGTATGCCCGTGGTGGCCAACGGGGGAGTCGTAGGCCGTATTATCGCGACCACGAATCACGGCTCCACGGTGCGCTTAGTCACCGATGCCAACTCGAGTCTCAACGTGACCTTCGGCAAGCAGGCCACCACGGTGCTCGTGGATGGCCGAGGGGTCAACAACGGACTTTCCATGAGCGGCATTCCGGTGACGGCACCGCTCACCATCGGTCAAATCCTGCTGTCGAGCTCACTTTCGGGCAGCACAATGCCCGGCGGCCTGCCGGTCGCGAAGGTGACTTCGATCGCGGTGACACCGGGTTCGTCCACCTACGCCGCCACTGTCAGCCCCGTGGCCGACCTCAATCATCTCTCCTTCGTCGACGTGCTGTTGTGGGAGCCCTCGACGTGAGCCGACTGCTCGCCACGTTGGTGGTGCTCACGGGGCTTCTCGTGGCCGTGCAGGTTGATGTTCTTGCCCACGTTCGGATCTTCGGCGTTGTTGTCATGGTCGTGTGGCTGTGGCCCTTCGTACTCGGGCTGCTCGGCGCCGGTCCACTCGCGATGGTGATGGGCGCGGTGAGTGGACTTTGTTTCGATGCTCACGCCGCGACGACATTTGGACTTAACGCGGCGGTTGGCGTCGCCGTGGCCGCTGCGGCCCTTCGATTGGAGCGCAATGGCGTGGGAGACATCGATGGTGCGGCGTGGTGGACGGCACCGGCACTCGCCGCAATGACCGGTCTCGTCGCGCCACTGCTGTTGATCGTGGCGGGCGCATTCACACTGGACTTTTCTCTCTGGCGAGGGTCACTCCTGACGACCATGGTGGTGAACGCCGTCGTCTTCGCCCTCATGAGCCGGCCGTTGCTGGTCGGGACGCGCATGATCACCGGCCTAGCTCCGGCGAGGCGCTGATGGCGGGCAGTTGGCGCAGTCGCCCCACGGGGACGTGGTTCTCACGTCTGTGGCGCCCGTGGAGTTCGATCAATCCCTTGCGCCGCCCCGGCACCGCCATTAATCAGCCGAAGACGGTCGGTATTCGAGACCTCGTTTCGGCGCCCGAAGAGATTGAGGCCAACGCCGATCGACGTTGGTCGGTCATTGGCGTATTGTTTGCCCTGCTCTTTGCCGGACTGATCGTACGCCTCGTGCTGCTGCAGGTCATTGAGCACAAGACCGCGGTGGCCTCGGCCAACGGCAACGCGTTGCGGGTGTCAACGCTGCCGGCCAACCGCGGGTACATCTTGGACCGCAATGGCAACCCCCTAGTGACCAACGTCGACACCACCGAGATTCAGCTCTCCCTCGTGCAGGCCAAACTGCACCCTGAGGTCATCGGTGCGCTCGCCCTGCTGACCCACCAAACCACTGCGCAGGTGTGGGCCAAGGCCAAAAACGTCCAGTACAACCCGTACCAGCCGGCGCCCATTGTGACCAACGCCGACGCCTCCACGGTGAGTTTCATCAAGCTGCACCCGTCGGAGTTCCCCGGGGCCGTCGTCCAGCCAATTGCGCAGCGCGCCTATCCCAACGGTGGCGACACGGCCTCGCAGGTACTCGGCTACGTGGGCCCCATCACCGGTCAAGAGATTGCGGCTAATCCGAATGCCGGCTACCAGACCAACTCCATTTTCGGAAAGACCGGTATCGAGGTCTACTACGAGCACTACCTTCGCGGTATCGATGGCCAAGTGACCTTCCGAGTCAATGCGGCGGGTTCAATTCTCGGTCGAACCAAGTCCGTGGCACCGCGAATCGGGGACACCGTGTCTCTCAATATCGACGCGGGACTCCAAAAGGCGCTCGATGGATACCTGGCGAAAGACATTGTTCGGGTGCGCCACACGGTTGACCCGATTTCGGGAAAAATTCCGAAGGCCATCAACGGCGCCGCCATTGTCATGAGCCCGACCACGGGAGCCATCTACGCGATGTCGTCCTTTCCGTCGTACAACTTGAACTCCTTCGTAAACGGCTTGAGCCAGAAGACCTACGACGCCCTGCTGGCCAACGGCTCCTTCACCAACTACCCAATTCAGGGACTCTTCACTCCTGGCTCGACGTTCAAAATGATTACCGCCACGGCGCAACTTCAAACCGGCATCTTTAGTGCGTATCAGACGGTGAATGACACCGGCACCTTCACCGTGCCGGGTTGTTTCGGTGGTAACCACGGCTGCGTCTTCCACGATGACAATCACGAAAGTGCGGGTCTGATCTCCCTCCCCATGGCGCTGACTAAGTCGTCGGACTACTACTTCTACAACCTGGGCTACCTCTTCTGGGCTCACCAAAACCGCTACGGGACCGAGCCCATTCAGACGGTCGCCGCTAAGTACGGACTGAGTCAGTACACCAACATCGACTTGCCAAATGAGGTGCAGGGCCGAGTGGACTCGCCAACGGTGCGCAAGGATCTCCACGCGCAGGCGCCCAAAGCCTTCCCTAACGTCTCGTGGTACACCGGTGACAACGTCGAAATGGCCTTCGGCCAGGGTTCGACGGCGGTGACACCGATTGAAATGGCCTCGGCCTACGCGACCTTCGCCAACGGTGGCACGCGGTACCAGCCCGAGGTGGCGGCCGCAATTGAGGCGCCTGGTGGAAAGGTGCTGCTGCGCTACGGCGCCCGCGTGCTCTCCCACGTCGCTCTTCCCGCCGCGGTCCGCAATCCCATCATGGAGGGCCTGATCGGGGTGGTGAACAATCCTTCCGGTACGGCCTACTACCCCTTCCACCACTACGCGACTTTCAATATGAGCTCGTTCGTGGTGGCGGGGAAGACCGGTACGGCTTCGAACGCCTACGGCCAGGAGCCGAATTCGTGGTTCGTGTCCTTCGCCCCGGCCGCCAGCCCGAAGTACGTCGTTATGTGCGTTATTGGACAAGGTGGCTACGGTGCGGACGCCGCCGCCCCCGTCGTGGCCCAGACCTACAACTATCTGGTCAAGCACCCCATTACGCCCCTTGTGACAACTCCCAACGTGGGGGCCAATGGTCTCCCCGTGACCACAACCACGAAGGCCCCAGGGGCAACAAAACACCACTAGGGCGCCATTTGGCGGCTAGCCTTGCACTGTTGGGCGTTCGGCGACGTGTCGCGAACGCAAAAAGAACGCCGCTGGTGCCGTTACGGCACCGAGCGCTTAGAGGACACCCCGTGTTTCAATTCAGTGAGTACAGCACGAAGAACCGTTGCCTCACCGTTGACCTCGCCCTCCAACGCACCCAATCGAAGTACCGCGTCGACGGCCTGAACCGTCTCGACCGGCTAGTCGACGCCACCTGCGGCGTCGCACACCACCAGCACGCAAGGAGACTCCGTCGTGAGCGACGTATCCAACAACACACCACCAACCGGTCCTCGGATTGGTGACACTCGACCCGCACCACAAGTAGGCGACACTCGCCCCAGCCCCACGCCCAGTGGGGAAGCGCGCCCGAGCGGTGATGCCGCTGGTCGCACGGGAAATGGCGGTCAGCGTCGGCGACGTGGCGGACGTGGCCGCGGTAATGGCACCGGAAACGGTAACGGTGGTGGCAACAGCGGTGGCGGTTCGAACCAGCGTCGCAGCACCCCGCGTCCCGCCGATTCACCCGTTGAGGCCTCCGCACCGGCCTTCGCCGAAGAGGGAACCCGCGCCAAGCGGCCCCAGAAGCGACGTGGCGCCGAGCGCACCGACCGTTTGCAGGGTCGCTACCTCATGTGCGTCCACACGACGAAAGACGCCACCCATATCGCCACCCTCGAGGGTCGCATGTTGGTCGAGTACACGGTCGCCAAGGCCGCCGACGAGACGAACCAGATTGACGGGAACATCTACGTCGGGCGCATTCAGAACGTCCTGCCCGGCATGGAACTGGCCTTCGTGGACATTGGTATCCCGAAGAACGCCGTGCTCTACCGTGGTGACATCACCTTCGATAGCGATGATGTGGACACCTCTGGTGGGGGAGACCGTCGTATTGAGCAGATGATCCGCTCCGGTCAGACCATCATTTGTCAGGTCACCAAGAACGCCATCGGGGCCAAGGGTGCCCGTTTGACGCAGGAAGTCTCACTGCCTGGTCGTTTTGCCGTTCTGGTACCGAACTCCAACACGGTGGGTATCTCGAAGCGACTTCCCGATGGAGAGCGTCGTCGTCTCCGTCGCATCATCGACGAAGTGAAGCCCGAGCGCCACGGGATCATCATCCGCACCGCCGCCGAAGGTGTCGCCGAAGCTGACTTGGCTCGTGACGTGACGTCGCTCTGCGCTAAGTGGGACGCCATTGAAGCGGAAGTAGCCAAGGCCAGCCACCCCCGTCTCGTCTACCGCGACCTCGACCTCGCGGTGCGCGTTCTGCGTGAAGAACTCAACGACGACTACCGCGGTGTTTTAATCGACGACCTCGACCTCTACACCAAGGTCCGTGACTACGTCATGGCCGTCAACCCCGAGTTGGCGGACCGCATTGAGTACTTTGACCGGTCGGCCGAAGATCTGCCCTTGTTTGAGAAGCACTTCGTGCACGAGCAGCTCCACCGCGCCCTCGACCGCAAGGTATTCCTGCCCTCGGGTGGATCGCTCATTATTGAGCGCACCGAGGCTTTGACCGTGGTGGACGTGAACACCGGTAAGAACGTTGGTACGACCAACCTCGAAGAAACCGTGTTCCGTAACAACCTTGAGGCCGCCGAAGAAGTCGCTCGTCAGCTCCGGTTGCGCGATATTGGTGGCATTATCGTGATCGACTTCATTGACATGGAGACCAAAGCGCACCGCGAAGCGGTGGCCGGGGCGCTGCGCCAGGCCCTCAGCCGCGACAAGACGCGCACCCAGGTCTTCGACATTTCCGAGCTCGGATTGGTTGAAATGACCCGTAAGCGGGTCAACGAAGGGCTCCTCGAGTCCGTCTCCAAGGCCTGTGCTGTCTGTGACGGTCGAGGATTTGTCCTCGATACCGGCCTGTAGTTCGCTTTCCCCTCCGCCCATCCACTAAGATAGAGACCCTATGTACGCCGTCATCCGTGTTGGTACTTCTCAAGAGCGCGTCACCGAGGGCCAGTTGGTCCGCGTTGACAAGCGCGCCGAAGAGCAAGGTGCCGTAATTGAATTCAAGCCAGTGTTGCTCGTGGACGGTGCCAATGTGCTCGCCGGTCCCGCGCTTGCTGGCGCCACCGTTACCGGCACCATCGTTGGTGTCGAGTCAGGCCCGAAGATTCGTGGTCTGACCTACAAGGCCAAGGCCATCCAGCGTCGTCGCTGGGGTCACAAGCAGTGGTACACGACCGTTGAGATCAACAAGATCTCGGCTAACTAAGGAGTAAGAGATGTCAAAGACAAAAGGTGGCGGTTCTACACGTAACGGTCGCGACTCTAATGCCCAGCGACTTGGTGTAAAGACGTTTGACGGCACCGCCGTCAAGACCGGCAGCATCATCATTCGCCAGCGCGGCACGCGCTTTCACCCGGGCCGCAACGTCGGCATCGGCCGTGACGACACCCTGTTCGCGCTCGCGCCGGGCAAGGTCAAGTTCGGCTTCCGCGGTGGTCGTCGCTTGGTCGACATCCTGACCGAAGAGTCGGTCAGCGCTTAAGTTTCGCTTCACACGACGAAGCCCCGAGGCCGAGAGCCTCGGGGCTTCGTTCGTTAAGGGCTGGGTGAGATGCTCGGTCAATGGCCATCGGTGCCGGAATGGATGCCGAGCTCACGAGCGCATGAAAAAACCCCCGGGGCGAGGCCCCGGGGGTTTTCGCATTGCGAAGGGAAATTAACCCTTGACGGACTTCTTGAAGGTCGAACCGATCGACACCTTCGGGGCACGCGACGCGGCGACCTCGATGGCCTCACCGGTCTGCGGGTTACGGGCGGTGCGGGCCTTGCGGTCAACACGCTCGAACGAGAGGAAGCCGGACAGCACGATCTTCTCGCCCTTGGAAACGTTCGTTACAACGACCTCTTCGAATGCACGCAGAACGTCCTGCACTGCAGTCTTCGTTGCGCCACTTTCGGCAACAATTGCATCTACCAACTCGGCCTTGTTCACCGGTCGACTCCTTACTCTTCTATGAAACGGTCCGGGATAGTTCCCAAGACCTGAGCCATCTTTGCCGAGATTTGTTGGATTTAATGGCATTTCCACGGCTTTTTTCCTTGATTTTCGGGCTTTCCGTTCAATATCCCTGATAAATGGGGTTTAAATCCTGTGTAGTAGTCGGTTCACATCGCGGATTCCTTGAATTTTCACGGTTTCTGCACCTGGTGGCGTTTCGTAGAATGGAGGTATGTCCTCCTTCGTCGATTCCGCCCAACTCCATGCCAAGGCGGGTGACGGTGGTGCCGGTTGCGTCTCCTTTCGCCGTGAAGCCCACGTCGCGAAGGGCGGTCCCGACGGGGGAGACGGTGGTCGCGGGGGTAGCGTCTGGGTAGTCGCCGACCACAACCAGGCCTCCCTGCTGGGATTCCGTGACCACCCCTTCCGTCGGGCGACCGACGGGGAGAACGGTACCTCGAAGCGCCAGCACGGCAAGTCGGGCCAGGACATCACGGTCACGGTGCCAGTCGGCACCATGATCTACTCCCAGGACGGTGAACTCCTGGTGGACCTCGCCGGACCGGGTGACCGTTGGTGCGCCGCCGAGGGTGGTCTTGGTGGGCAAGGGAACAACCGTTTTCTCTCCAACTCGCGCCGGGCGCCGGCCTTCGCTGAGCAAGGCGAGTTCGGTGCCGAGCACTGGTACAACTTGGAACTCAAGCTGCAGGCCGACGTTGCACTGATTGGCTTCCCCAACGTGGGCAAATCCACGCTCATCTCTCGCGTCTCCGCCGCTCGACCAAAGATCGCCAACTATCCCTTCACGACCCTCGTACCGAATCTCGGCGTCGTTCGGGTGGGTGCTCGTTCCGGCCGGCCCGCGGACGCCACGGAATACGTCATGGCCGACATTCCCGGACTTATTGAAGGGGCGGCCGAAGGCCGAGGCCTCGGTCACGCCTTTCTGCGACACGTGGAGCGAGCGCGGGTGCTCTGCGTCATGTTGGACTTGTCGTCAATCGCCCCGGTACCGCCGGACGAGCAGCTAGAAATTTTGCTGCGCGAACTCGGTGACTACCAGGCCGACCTGCTGGACCGTCCCCGTTTGATCGTGGCGAGCAAGTCCGACGTGGCCCATTACGAGGCCGGTGGCTACCCGGAAATCTCCGCCATCACGGGTGAGGGAATCGATCAGCTCAACAACACGCTGGCGGGACTGGTCATTCAGGCCCGTGCCGACGAATTAGCTCGCCTCGAGCATGTCATCGTCGTGCACAAGCCACTGCCAGACGAGATTCACGTAGATCTGGTGGGCGAACGCTCATGGGAGGTGACGGGACGCCCGGCGCTGCGCGCCGTCCGGTTCCAGGACCTCACCAACGACGAAGCCTTAGCCGAGATCGTCAAGCGGCTCAAGGCACTGGGTGTCGACCGGTTGCTCAACCGGGCCGGTGCCCGCGATGGCGACGTTGTTACCATCGGACCGCTCTCCTTCGAATGGTGGCGTGACGAAGGTGGCGCTGGCCTCGACCGTGGCGAGCACCACCGTGCGACGCGCCGCGAGCGTCTGGCGCGTCACGGCCGACTCGACCTCGACGGGTGGTCGGCG
>Ga0007833_1000259_pt1 | contig 11716 bp, 11 predicted proteins | sample CryBogCBE25Jul07_FD_71204 | JGI IMG/M metagenome (GOLD analysis project Ga0007833, IMG submission 71204) | Freshwater microbial communities from Crystal Bog, Wisconsin, USA - CBE25Jul07 | ecosystem: Environmental > Aquatic > Freshwater > Lake | place: Crystal Bog, Wisconsin, USA | collected...
TTAAAGCTCAAGTAGCGATGGCCTAAAAAACTGACCAAAAATGCAATACCAAACCCACACGCGTTAGCCCACTCATTGGGCAGCTCGAAGGTTTTTACGGTAGTAGCATAAACAAAAAAATGAACTACAGCGGCGCTCGATCCTACGAGGACGAACCAAATGGCAGAGCGAAATGCTCTGCCATTTTTGGTGATTGAACTTTTAATGCTAGAAATAAAATTCAAAATAAACTTGACTTATAAGGGTCTTGAAGGCCTTGGCCCATTTTTTGAGCAACAATGTACCTGGGCCTACGTTTGACCTCTTCGTAAATTCTTCCCACATATTCAGCCAATATTCCGACTGATAGCATTTGAATCCCTGAAAAAAACATCAATCCAACGACGATAGTTGCGTAACCTGGAACATTAATTCCGTAAAAAAAGTATTCAAATACGACCCAACAACCGTAACACATTGCAGCAATTGAGAGGAAAAACCCAAGAAAGGTCAACATGCGCAGTGGGGCTACTGAGAACGAAACTATACCCGTGACTGCAAGAGCAAAGGAGTCATTAAATCCGAATTTACTGACACCATAAGCGCGGTTAAGTGGGGTGTAATCTATTGCAATGCTTGGATATCCAACCCAAGCATAAAGTCCCTTCATGAATCGGTTGCGCTCAGGCATGGAAATTATTGAGTCCACAACGCGACGACTCATTAGCCTAAAGTCCCCTGCATCCAAGGGAATTTTGACGCGATTTCCCCAGTTGATGAGTTTATAAAAAATCCTAGTCAAACTAATACGCAAATGTGTTTGATCGCTTCTAGTTTTACGGACTGCATAAACGACGTCATAACCTTGACTCCAATGCTCAAGCATCGTAAGTACTAAATGGGGGGGGTGCTGCCCGTCTGCGTCCATGAGTACGACGGCCTCGCCTCTTGCGGCGTCCAGACCAGCACTCAGGGCCGATTCTTTCCCAAAGTTTCGAGATAAATTCAACCCAAGGATGCGCGGATCTGCGGCGCATAAATTACTTAAAACCGCCTGAGTATGATCTGAACTGCCGTCATTGACGACAATGACTTCTAAATTGGATATTTCATGATCCAGTGTCGATATCAACTCATTGATAAAAGTTGCGAGATAGTGTGCTTCGTTAAAGGCGGGGACAACAATTGACAAAGACAGTGGGGCTTTAGAGCGTGGGGACAAGCTGTGCATTCAAGAATGATGCCACGAGTTTTACAAAAACTGACTGAAAACTTGATTTTCTTTGCGAAAACTTTGAATTTTCAAGGCTAATATTCGCTCTGGTAGGTCTAGAGTGTGTGGGAAATCAATTAATAAGCGTCAAGAATGATGATGTCCTGCGTGGTCTGGCTACAACGGCCTTAAAATCAAAGAATGCAAATAGTTAAACAAGAACTCAAAGAAGCGCTCATTAGCGTAGTTGAATCGTTGGCGCCTGGTGCAGGAGCACGTGCAGAGTTTGAAACTCCGAAGGTGCCAGAGCACGGGGATTTGGCCGTTACGGTGGCAATGTCCTTGGCTAAACAGCTTAAGAAAAACCCAAGAGAATTGGCTGAGACTTTAAAGCAAGGTTTGGAGGCGCAGCCGGCTTTTCAACATTGGGTTGATGCGATGGAGATCGCTGGGCCAGGATTTTTGAATCTGCGTCTCAAACAAATCGCTCGACACCAAGTTATCAAAGAGGTTCTTGAGCAAACTGGCTCATACGGATCTAAGTCAAAGAACGGACAAAAAGTTTTGGTTGAATTTGTTTCCGCCAATCCTACTGGGCCACTACACGTGGGGCATGGACGACAAGCTGCCCTGGGAGATGCAATTTGTAATCTTTTTGAAACTCAGGGTTGGCAAGTTCACCGGGAGTTTTATTACAACGATGCCGGGGTACAGATAAATACTCTAGCTCTAAGTACACAAATGAGGGCTCGGGGACTTAAGCCCGGAGATGCTGAGTGGCCAAGTGGTGAAAATGCTGCTGTTTACAACGGGGAATACATTGCAGATATCGCAAATGACTTCTTAGCCAAAAAAACGGTAACCTCGGATGATAGAACTTTTACGGCGAGTGGAGATTTAGAGGATTTAGAGGGCGTTAGGGAATTTGCTGTCGCCTATTTGAGACGAGAGCAAGATTTGGATTTAAAAGCATTTGCTGTGCATTTTGATGAATATTATTTAGAGTCCAGTTTATATACCACTGGTCGGGTAAGGGACGCAGTCCAGTCAATGATTGCCTCTGGACATACTTACGAGGCAGATGGGGCACTTTGGTTGCGCTCAACTTCCTTTAAGGACGATAAAGACAGGGTCATGAAAAAGTCTGACGGTACTTTCACTTACTTTGTGCCAGACGTGGCCTATCACCTTAGTAAATGGGAGCGCGGCTACCAAAAGGTGATTAATATTCAAGGCACCGATCACCACGGAACAATAGCCCGCGTAAGAGCTGGTCTGCAAGCTGCATCTGAGTATCAAAAATTAGGTATTCCTGCTGGATATCCAGACTACGTGCTTCACACTATGGTCAGAGTCATGAGAGGTGGCGTAGAGGTGAAGATATCAAAACGCGCTGGCAGCTATGTCACCCTCCGAGATTTGGTTGAGTGGACTTCCAAGGATGCGGTTCGGTTCTTTTTATTGAGTCGTAAACCGGATACAGAGTATGTATTCGATGTTGATTTGGCACTGGCTCAAAACAATGATAACCCCGTTTTTTACGTACAGTACGCACATGCTAGGATTTGTTCTGTTTTGTTGAAAGAGTTGTTAAGTAGCAGTGATCTAGACCTAGATGAAAAAGAAAGGGTGGATAAGGTTCAAGAAATTACGAGATCACTTTTACATGTCAATTTAGAACCCCTAGATTCTGTTGCTGCTAAAACCTTAACCTCTCAATTGGCTCGTTATCCTGATGTGTTGAGTGCGAGTTCTGAGAATTTTGCGCCTCATGACATAAGCTTTTATTTGAGAGATCTGGCGGGGGCGTATCATAGTTATTATGATGCGGAGCGAATATTGGTTGAGGATGTGAATGTTAAAAATGCGAGATTAGCACTTGTGGCTGCAACTGCGCAGGTGATTCGTAACGGACTGTTCGTTTTGGGGGTCAGTGCTCCCACTCAGATGTAGTTACTTAAAGCTCTAAAGATTCATTAAACGACAATCATTTAACAATCTAATTGATATTAAATAAAAGGCATTTGAATATGGTGTTGGCTCAAAGCAAACTGCGGTCGCAAAAGGGGGGGACAATTCTTGGGTTTATCCTTGGATTGTTGGTTGGACTTCTTATTTCCCTTGGGGTTGCCATCTATGTCACGAAAGTCCCCATTCCTTTTCTTAATAAATCAGTAAGTAGAACGGCTGAACAAGATGCGGCTGAGGAAAAAAAGAATAAAGACTGGGACCCTAACGCTCCGCTTTACAACAAGACTTCAACAAAGCCATCTGTTGCTGCTAACAGCGCTAGCGTTGCGTCGTCAAAATCAGATGAAAAACAAGAGCCGGTGTCTGAGAAGCCACCCTCCTCAACCGCTGATTTGATTGGGGATTTAATTCGCTCTAAGACTGATACCAGTGCTGCAAACTCAAACGGGAACACTGCAATAGCCAGCGCCCCTTCGGGTACAAATACTCCAGCAACTGACCCCTTTTATTATTATGTCCAAGTCGGCGCTTTCAGATCTAATGAGGAAGCGGAGTCTCAGCGTGCTAAATTGTCATTGCAGGGATATGATCCTCATATTTCTGACAAAGAACAAGCTGGTAAAACGGTTTTCAGAGTACGCCTGGGACCATTGATGAGTAAAGATGAGGCAGAGAAAGTTCAAGTTAAGTTGGCGACTCAGAAAGTTGAGGCGGCAATTATTCGAGTTCAACGTTAAATTTACAATTGAAAATTCATTTAAATGATTCTGGGTTGAGTGAGTTTTCAAAAAAATTAAAAATAACTGCAATTTAGAAATTATTAATTAAGAGGGTCGGCATATGAGAAGACGTGAATTTACATTGGCAACTGTCGCTTCAACCTCAGCCATCGCAATGCTTGGAGCCACTGGTAAAACGGTTTTAGCGCAAGGCGCTAAATTTGAAGAGGGCGTTGACTACATCTCCTTAGATAAGAGAATTCCAACCGAGGCAGGGAATGGAAAAATTGAGATCGTAGAGTTCTTCTGGTACAGCTGCCCACATTGCAATGCATTTGAACCCCGATTTGAATCTTGGATCAAAACAGCCCCCAAAGACTTCGTTATTAAACGTGCCCCAGTTCGCTTTAGGGATGACTTTGAAGCACTTCAGCGCATGTACTACGTATTAGAGACGTTGAATAAAGTGGACGCTTTGCATTCCCAAGTTTTTAAATCGATACACGTTGATCATTTAAATTTATCTACATCTGAGAGTTTGGCTAATTGGGCGAATTCACGTGGTATTGAAAAAACTAAATTCATGGAGCTATTCAACTCTTTTGGCGTTGCCACTCAAGCAAAAAGAGCCGCTCAGTTACAAGAGGCCTACAAAGTTCAAGGTGTACCTGCATTAGGTATTGCTGGCAGATTTTATACAGATGGCTCCTTAGCTGGCAGTATGGAACGGGCATTGCAAGTAGTGGAATATTTAGCAAATGAAGTAAGAAAAGGTAGATAAGTCTTGCAATTAAGGCATAGACTGGCCCTACAATAAAGGCATGAAAAATATTAACGCAATTTTCGTGCCTTGAAGCGATTCATTCTTGCCCTCACCGTTTTCGCCGGCCCCATGCTCTTGGGTCAGGGAGCCGTACACGCTGAAAAAGCCGATCGGGACAAGCCGCTGAAGATAGAGGCAGACAAATTAGATTACGATGATTTGAAACAGCAAAGCGTTTTTTCGGGCCGCGTCAGTCTGGTCAAGGGTTCTATAGAAATGCGGGGAGATCGTTTGGATGTAAGACAAGATCCTGACGGCTTTCAATACGCTGTTTTAACTCCTTCTGTAGGTTCTCGTTCTAGCTACAGACAAAAAAGAGATATTCAAAATGAGAGCGTTGAGGGAATAGCTCAAAGGATTGAGTATGACGGCAAAGAGGACAAGATCTATTTAATTGGCAATGCTGAATTAAAACGTTACAGGGGGTTGGTAGTTAGTGATGAGCTGAGCGGACAGCGTATCGTCTATGAAAACCTAACTGATAAATTCACTGTGGATGGCAAGTTGCCTGCAGGATTAGGGGCCGGATTAGGTAATGCCAGTGGAACCGGGGGAGGATCAAGGGTCAAAGCAATTCTTTCTCCTGCAAAACCCTCAGAGGTAAAGCAGTGAACAGCCCGACTCAGTCCATGCCGTTTGAGGCTAGTCGGCTTGAGGCACACAATTTACAGAAATCTTACGGGAGCCGTAAAGTCGTACGAGACGTATCGGTTGCGGTCAACAAGGGTGAGGTTGTTGGCTTACTCGGCCCAAATGGCGCAGGTAAAACAACCTCGTTTTATATGATTGTGGGACTCGTACGAGCGGATGCCGGGAGGATCTACATTGATGGACAATCTATTGAGCATTTGCCTATCCATAGGCGCTCGCGATTGGGGTTGAGTTATTTACCCCAAGAGGCCTCTATATTTAGAAAATTAAATGTTGCTGAAAACGTAAGAGCGGTGCTTGAACTTCAGCACGATGATGAGGGTAAATTTCTCAGTGAAGATCAGATTGAGAAAAAATTAACTGAACTACTTGCTGAGTTGAGAGTTGAGCATCTGCGAGACTCCCCAGCCATCGCGTTATCGGGGGGTGAGAGGCGTCGCGTAGAGATCGCAAGAGCCCTTGCAACTCAGCCCAGATTTATTTTGCTTGATGAGCCCTTCGCGGGAATTGATCCCATCGCAGTTATTGAGATCCAAAGGATCATTCGGTTCTTAAAAGGCAAAGGAATTGGTGTATTGATTACGGACCATAATGTGCGTGAAACATTAGGTATCTGTGATCATGCTTGTATCATTAGCGAGGGTAATTTATTGGCACAGGGAACACCTGCAGAGATCGTAGACAACTCCGAAGTACGAAGAGTGTACTTGGGCGAACATTTTAGAATGTAAGGCACAGGCACATACGCATGAAACAAGGTCTGTCACTAAGAGTTTCTCAGCATCTTGCGCTGACTCCGCAGTTACAGCAGTCTATTCGCCTTTTACAACTCTCTACGCTAGAGCTCGGTCAAGAGATAGAGCAAATGTTAGATGACAATCCTTTTTTAGAAAAAGAGTTTGAACTCGCACAAAGCGAAGAATATGGTCTTGATCAACAAGATGTGCCTGTTAAAACAGACGATGATGGTGACGGTGAAGGCAGTCCAGAGCTTTTAGGCATTGCAGATACGGGTACTGACACACTAGAAAGTCTGGAGATGGAGGCGAACACCTCTGGAGCTCTGGAAACTGATCTTCCCGTACAGGATTTATGGGACGGGCCCATAGACCGAGCAAGTGAAATAAGGGTCGAGGCCAACGCTTCCTCAGAGACTGAGCCAGATGTGCAAGGTGTTGCTGAGAACTGGGACGGAGACGGTAGTTTTGAATTCTCTGCAGATGACTCTGAGTGGGGAGGAGACGCACCTGCGTCTCAGAATAACTCAAGAGAGGAGACCGCTCAGGCCAGTGAGTTGGCCCGGAGTCAAGAGTCGATGACGGAGTTTTTGCATCGCCAAGCTCTTTCACTTCGATTGAGTGAGACAGATGTTGCCGCGCTTCGGTTTCTGATTGAATCTTTAAATGATGATGGATATTTGGAGGATACGCTTAGATCCTTGGCCGAGAGTTTGGCTGGAGACAATGAGGAAGAGTGTGAGGAATTAGAGCACCGCCTAACTGTGGCTTTGCGATTGTTGCAAAGTCTTGAACCAACGGGAATTGGTGCTAGAGATTTAGCGGAGTGTTTAACTCTTCAACTTAAAGCCATGGTTTGCTCTGACCCAGAAGTTGAGGAGGTGCGAGCTGTCGCCTTACAGATATGCTCAGGCACTCTTGATTTACTGGCCAAGCGGGATGTTAAACGTTTAGTAGCACTCACCTCCTCCAACGACAGCTTAGTTAAGTCTGCGATTGCAATGATTGCAAGGCTTGAGCCCAAGCCTGGACGCAGATTCGTTGATTTAGAGAGGCAAGTCGTAATTCCAGATGTACTCGTTACTAGGACTGGAGAAGACAGAAGCGGGCAGCCGAAGTTTCAAGTTATTTTGAATCCAGATGTTATGCCTCGTTTGAAGGTGAACGACATATATGCCAGTGCATTAAAGTTTAGCGGTAAGAACGAAGGCCATTTGGGATTACAGCAAAGGCTTCAAGAGGCAAGGTGGTTTATTAAAAATATTCAACAACGCTTTGATACGATATTGAGGGTAAGCACTGCAATTGCGCAAAGGCAGAAAAACTTCTTTATACACGGTGAACTTGCAATGAAGCCAATGGTTCTTCGTGAAATAGCCGATGAACTTGGACTCCATGAGTCTACGATAAGCAGAGTGACCACTTCTAAATTCATGTCCACACCCTACGGTACTTTTGAGTTGAAATATTTCTTTGGCTCGGGCTTGGGAACTGACAGCGGCAACAACGCTTCAAGTACGGCCGTTAGGGCGTTGATTAAACAACTTGTGGCAAGTGAGAACCCCAAAAAACCCCTCTCCGATAACCAACTCTCCGATATGCTTAAAGAGCAAGGTATTGACTGTGCAAGGCGCACTGTTGCTAAATACAGAGAAGCGCTTCGAATAGCGCCTACACATTTAAGACGAACACTGTGAATTCACTACTACTTTTTCTTCCCTGCGCAGCAGGGCTAGAAGTTTATCTTGCCTATGAAATTTATCAAATATTAGGGTCCTCAGTTCAAGAGCTTAGAACCATGCGTGGTGGCGTTCAGATAAAGGCCGCTTGGCGTGACGCCTTGTTGCTTAATCTCCATTCACGACTTGCCCAGCGTGTTTTAATACAGTTACAAGATCAAGCTTATGAAAGCGAACAAGACATTTATAACGCTGCCCAATCCGTAGCTTGGGAGTTGTGGTTTGATATACAAAGTAGTTTCAAAGTCGACATCACTGCGTAGCATAGTCCATTAAAGAGTTTGAATTTTGCAACGCTTAGGGTCAAAGACGCCGTGGCTGATCGGTTTAGAGACAGGACGGGTGAGCGCCCCAACGTTGAGACTTACCGTCCTGATGTTCGTATTCACGCGCATTTGACCGCTGAACGCGTTATCCTTTATTTGGATACTTCTGGAGAGCCTCTTTTTAAAAGGGGATGGAGGTTTGAGAAGGGAGACGCACCGCTCAAAGAAACCTTGGCAGCCGCTATGCTTGCTGCTAGTGGATGGAGCATGCCCGTATTGCAAGAGGGCACAAGCACGCCAGTGAGCGGATCAAAAAGTGGTGTTGAACTTGGGCAAGCACTTTATGATCCCTGCTGTGGAAGTGGCACGATCGTGATCGAGGCGGCTCAAATTGCTTGTCAAATTGCAAGCGGCTTAAATAGACGCTTTGGATTTGAAAAATTAAGGCCATTCGAGTCTCGTCTTTGGAATGAACTGAAAGATACAGCGAAAGCCAAGCAAGTGCCTGCAAGAGCTGAGATTTTTGGAAGCGATATTTCTCACAGAATGGTGGACTTTGCAGAACAAAACGCGATGAAGGCTGGCGTATCAGGAGTTACAAAATTTCGTGCCGGAGACGCATTACAAAGGATGCCTCCACTTGATGGGGGTGGCCTATTGATGTTAAATCCGCCTTACGGTGAGCGAATTGAAACTGCAGGTGTTGCTGGAGCACGTCAAAACGCAACAACCGAAGATGGGGGTGAGTTCTATGCCCAATTGGCTACGCATCTTAAAACTAATTACACAAATTGGACTGCTTGGATTTTGACGCCTGATATGAAGCTTTCAAGCAAAATGCGACTCAAGGAAAATCGACGTATACCCATGTGGAATGGCCCAATTGAGTGTAGATTATTCAGATATGAAATAAAAAAAGGACGTATGGCAGATGCAACCTAAGCAGTCTGAGGCTGGGGTGGTGATTGACACCAATGTGGCGTTGGACATGTGGGTTTTCAAAGACACGAGGACAGAGGATTTAAAAAACGCGCTAGATAAAAAAACTCTAAATTGGATTGCGACAAACGCGATGAGGGAGGAGCTCAAAAGGGTCTTAGATTATCCCCATATCAAATTCAGATTGCTGAAGATGCAGAAAACATTGGATGACGTAATGGGTAATTTTGATGCGCTCGTGGATATAAAAGCAGACGCATCCAAGTGTGAATTCACCTGCAAAGATCCAGATGATCAGAAGTTTATAGATTTAGCGGTGTTTTATAGCGCTGAGTTAATTAGTAAAGACAAGTGTGTATTGACAATGAAAAACAGACTACAGCGTCTAGGAGTTGTCGTTCATTCGCAGTGGCCCCAAAAGTCGAACTAACTTGAAAATATAAACACGGTATTCGCTCTTCGCTGTTAAATTGTGTGTGTCGGTTTAGTCAACCAGTGCGGCTCTCATATCTGAGATGACGGAGGCATAATTTTTTTGTCCGAAGATGGCACTTCCTGCCACAAAAGCATCTGCACCAGCATCAGCAACACTTCGAATATTCTCGACTTTAATACCGCCATCAACTTCAAGGTGAATGGGTTTTCCGCATTCTTGAATTAGTTTTTTGACTCGTTCTATTTTCTTAAGAGAGGAAGCAATAAAAGATTGACCGCCAAAACCAGGGTTGACGCTCATAATCAAAATCAAATCTAATTCATCGATGACTTCATTCAATATATCTATAGGCTGAGCGGGATTGAATACCAAACCCACTTTGCAACCTGCAGATTTAATTGCTTGAATGCTTCTGTGTACATGGTGGCTTGCGTCGGGGTGAAAGCTGATGAGGTCAGCGCCAGCAATAGCAAAGGCTTGCGCAATGGCATCCACAGGCTCGACCATAAGGTGAACATCAATTGGAACGGATTTTTTATCTGCTGTGTAAGCAAGGGGCTTTAGAGCCTGACATATCATTGGGCCGAAGGTTAAATTGGGCACATAATGGTTGTCCATCACATCAAAGTGAATCCAATCAGCACCTGCGTGAATGACTTTTTGTACTTCTGCCCCAAGTTGGGTAAAGTCTGCAGATAAGATAGAGGGGGAAATGATGAATTTTTTTGTCATTTTTAATTCCAAAAACCTAGCACTTAATTCTGTGCGAATAGATCATTTTGAAAAAGCTTTGAATGGCGTTAAGAATGTTGATTTTGTCATAGATTAATACAGCTTTACTTTATCCATACCAACTCATTTATGCTGAGCCAATTTTTGCCACTCTTGGGGCAGTTTTTTTGAATTAATAGGATTTTTGCGTTCTTTTTGGTTTTGTTGCCTAGGCAGTGTCAAAATACACTTTGCTTAAGCATAAGATTATTGCAAATTATTTTTCCTTCAATTGAATACTCATAAATTTATTAGATGTCTAAATACGAACTGAAAGTAGAAGTAAAACCCCAATATATGGCCGAGCACTCATCTGCTGAACAGGAAATATATTCATTTAACTATGCTGTTAGCATTAAAAATGTCGGCTCTGTTGCAATCCAATTAATTTCTAGAACTTGGCACATTAACGATGCCAATGGTTTTCATGAAAAAGTTAAAGGTTTGGGAGTGGTTGGCTACCAGCCGTTGATTCAACCGGGCGAGGTGTTTGAATACTCAAGTGGAGCTAGACTTCGAACCCCCACAGGTACGATGCATGGAAGTTATTTTTGTGTTGCTGAGGACGGTGAAAAATATGAGGTTGATATACCCATGTTTGTTTTAGACGCCTTAAGTGACGAGGACCGTCGTCCAAACCTACATTAAAAGGGAAATAGATGGGAGAGTTTGACGTTATTGCTCAGTACTTTACCAGGCCTCCTAAAAAGGCTTTGTTGGGTGGGGGCGATGACTGTGCTTTGTTGCAACTCGATCAAGGAATGGTCCAATGCATCAGTAGTGATATGCTGATAGAGGGACGACATTTCTTATCTACAGTATCTCCATACAGGCTAGGAGTAAAGGCGTTGGCGGTTAATTTAAGTGATTTGGCTGCTTGTGGAGCCACTCCCTCTGCATTTACTTTAGCAATCTCTTTGCCTGAAATAAATACGTCTTGGTTGGAGTCATTTTCTGATGGGCTTTGGGAGACTGCGGATGAATATTCAATTGATTTAATTGGTGGTGATACGACAAAGGGCCCTTTGAGTATTTGTATTACTGTTTTTGGGGCGATGCCGGCTAATGAGGTACTACTGCGCAGTGGGGCAAAGGTAGGCGATGATATTTATGTAAGCGGAACACTTGGAGATGCAAGGTTGGCTCTTGAGGTTTTTAAGGGTTCACAGAGCTTGGATAGAGAATCTTTTGAGCGCGTAAGAATGCGTTTAGAACAACCCACACCAAGAATCAATCTTGGTGTGGCACTTCGAAGAATCGCCAATTCCTGTATTGATATCAGCGATGGACTGGTTGGAGATTTGGGACACATCTTAGAACGTTCTAACATCGGTGCAACACTTAGAACGGATTGGATCCACGAAAGTGCAGCTATTTCGCAGGATTTGCAGAGGCTAGAAGTTCTTAAAAGATTGGATTATGTATTGAGTGGCGGTGATGATTACGAGTTGTTGTTTACTGCAAGTCCACAT
>Ga0007833_1000261_pt1 | contig 11651 bp, 12 predicted proteins | sample CryBogCBE25Jul07_FD_71204 | JGI IMG/M metagenome (GOLD analysis project Ga0007833, IMG submission 71204) | Freshwater microbial communities from Crystal Bog, Wisconsin, USA - CBE25Jul07 | ecosystem: Environmental > Aquatic > Freshwater > Lake | place: Crystal Bog, Wisconsin, USA | collected...
TGCTCCGTGAGGCGGTTCTGAGGAAAATTATAGGTACGGATTTTTTCCTCGCGGCCACCGGATCCGATCTGGCTCTTGCGGTGTGCCGCGTATTTCTGCGCCTCTTCGTCCCGTTTCTCCTCCAAGAGTCGTGATCTGAGAATGGTCAGGGCCTTCTCCTTGTTCTTCTGCTGACTCCGTCCATCCTGACAACGGACGATCTTGCCCGTCGGGATATGCATGACCTGAACGGCCGAGTCAGTGGTGTTGACCCCCTGACCTCCCGGTCCCCCGGCCCGGCAGACCTCGATACGGAGATCCTGCGGACGCAGTTCGATGTCGACCTCCTCGGCCTCGGGGAGAACGGCGACAGTCGCCGTGGAGGTGTGGATGCGACCTTGGGCCTCCGTGGCCGGGACACGCTGCACGCGGTGAACACCACTCTCATAGCGGAGTCTGCGGAAGACATCGTCGCCGAAGACCTGGAAAATGACTTCCTTGAAGCCACCGGCATCATTGGGGCTGGCCTCGATCATTTCTGTCCGTAGTCCTGCCATCTCCGCATAGCGGGTGTACATCCTGTAGAGATCTCCCGCAAAGATGGCGGCTTCCGATCCACCCGTGCCTGCACGAATTTCCACAATGGCGTCGCGATCGTCATCCGGTTGGGGAGGGAGCAGTGAGAGGAGGACTGCCTGTTCAAGCTTTGGAATCTTGAGATTGATTTCGTCGATCTCGGCCTTGGCCAACTCGGCCATCTCCTCGTCGCCAGCAACCAAGAGCTCCTGATTCTCGCCCAACTGGGACCTCAAGCTCTCCAACTGGTCCCACGTGGTGATGAGCTCCTTGATCCTTGCGTGCTCTTTCAGGACCTCACGGGCTTTATTGGCGTCATCGAAGAGGGAGGGATCTGTGATCACACCCTCGAGTTCCTCAAAGCGCTGACGACGCTTGGCAATCAGCGGTTTGAAATCAAGATTCACGGCTTCTCAAGTGTTTACCCCCGATTCTGAGATCGGGGGGAGCAGCCCAGCACCGGTGGAGACCGGTGCCAATCGTCCTCCCGACACTTGGTCGGGAAGAGGTAGCTAGGATTTTTTTGTCAACGACGGCTTGGTTGCGCGCGTGGCGCGAACATTGCCGTAACGGCGAGTGAACTTCTCGATACGGCCAGCCGTGTCGATGAACTTCTGCTCTCCGGTAAAGTAGGGATGGCAGGATGAGCAAATACCGATCTTGATATTATCGCGGGTCGAGCGCGTCTGATAGGCTGCACCGCAGGCGCAGATGATCGTGGTCGGGTTATAGTTGGGATGAAGACCGTCTTTCATAAGAGTTTGTTAGAATGCAGAAAGGTGACTCGGGAGGCAAATAAAAAGGATATGGAAGAAGAGCGTTCAGCCTAAAATGGCACAACTCAGGAGATTGATAACCGGTAAAAATTGGGTTGAGGGAGCATTAAGAACTATGGTGAATGTGTGAAAAAGAGTTAGAACGTTGAAAAATCAGCTGTGAATCCAACGCATCCGAGCATTATTCGGGGTTCATTGTTTTCAACCACTCCCTGTAGATAACCGGCGAAATCTCAGACGGCTTGATCTCGCTACGACCTCCCCAGAAGACATTGGTGTAGAGAAGAGGGATCCCGGCCTCTTGAAGGTGCCTGTCCATGGCCGCCTTGTGCTCAAGAACGCGCTCTTTATCTGTTCCGTGGGCCACACCCATGATGTTCACATTATTGAACTCCGGTCCCCCCTCGCGCCAGTAGCAGTGGGTCATGATGTCATGACGTCCGATTTCCGCGCCAGCCTCCGCTTCTCGGCCTTCAGGTACCGCCCAGTGAAAGAGGGCATTGAAGCGAGTGACGCGCACTCCTGTCGCCGAGGGCTTCACATGCTCGAGAAAGGTGGAGAAACGCCCCAGTAGTTTTCGCTCAAGAAAGGACCTGGCCACCGAATAGAACTCCTCAGGACTGACCCCCGCCGCCTTGGCTCGCCTTAGCCAGGGGAGGGACGTGATCTCATCAGCGGCGAACTCACGCTTAAGTTCCAGAAGAACACGCCATTCCAGATCGCTCAGATGAACGACGGCAGGAGTCATCATGGTCGCCGGCACCCCAGAGCGTTCTCCCGGTTGCGAATTCTTCCTGCGGACATGACCGACGCCCAGCGTGAAGATCCCCTTCGCCTGCATCATTCGGTAGGAGTCAGCTCCGATCCTGCGGGCGAGCAGTTCACAATGATCAGTGAGAGAAAAGCCAGACGGCACCTTGAGCGTCGTCCAAAGGCGGAAAGCCCCCCCCTGGATACGGGCGTCAGTGGAACGGACGACAACATGACCGGAAAAGGGATCCTCTTTGAAGAGAAAATCAAAGGCGGCTTCGAGTTTTTCCTCGGGTACACGCCAAGCGACCAACCCCCCCTCGGCAAGATTATTGGCTATTAGGGTCTGCCGGACACGACGGATTGTGCCAGCCTCAAGCATCGCACGAATACGCTTCAATACCCTCTCCAGAGATTGACCGGAACGTTCCGCCACGATGGCGAATGGATCCTCATGGAAACCCTCGATCTTGTCCTCGGAGATCGCAAGGATGGAGGCGTTGACCGGATCGTTGTGCTCGGTGGGAATCATGGGGAGAAAAAAGCTGATAGCTGTTTAGGCTGAAGATTGAAGGTCCAATCTAATGGTTTACTGATATTAGCTCTTGATGGCCTTCGAGAGAATCTCGATCACACGATCGATCTCGGAGGCGGTATTGTAAAAATGAGGGCTAAATCGAAGCCAGAATCCGTGATCACGTGTCCTTCTGTAGGAGGCAGAGATGGACGCTTTCTGGAGGTCTGAATAGAGATTGGCGGGATCCTTCGAGGGATGACGTGTGGTCAGGATGCCGGAGCGGAGGGGGTCATGACTCCTTGGTGAGAGAAATTCGAAGCCAAGTCCGGCAAGTCCCGATTCCAACTGGTCCCGTCGCTCAAGAATCAACGATGAGACTCTCTCGAGACCCTGCTCGGCAATCAGGTTGATCGAGGCCCTCATCCCGTAGATTCCCGCGACATTCAGCACACCCGGTTCATAACGCCTTCCCCCATCCTCGAACTCGATCACCGGCTGGGCCAGAAAGTCGGGTGACTTGATATTCCAGGATCCGAGCAGTGTGGGGCGGCATTCTGCAAAGCGATCCTTGGACACATAGACAATCCCTGCGGCAAGAGGTCCCAGGAGCCACTTGTGAGCATCGGCTGAGAGGAAATCGACATGTTCCACCGGCGTGGGGAAGGCCCCCAGTGTCTGAATGGCATCGAGTGAAAAAAGTATCCCCTTCTCTTTGAGCATGCTGCCGATCGCCGTGATATCGATCCGCCATCCGGTCTGGAAGTGGCAGGAGGCCAAGGCCACAAGACGGGTGGAGGGAGTCAAGGATGCCTCCACATCGGCCATGGTGATTTTTCCAAGGAGTTCTGTTTTGAGCCATTTGACAACGACCCCACGGTGCTGAAGATTTAGCCACGGGTAGACATTGGCCGGATAATCGTCGACGTACACCACCACCTCGTCTCCCACTTTCCAGTCGATCCCGTTGGCAAACAGGCTGATTCCGAGCGATGTCGGCCCCAGCAGGGCGATCTCATCAGCCTCAGCCCCGATCAGGGCAGCAGCATCCCTTCGTGTTAGACTGATCTCCTTGAGAACCCCGTCGAACTCCTGCTGATCCTGTGAGCTTGAATCGATATATTCCTTCATCGCCCGGGCCGATCTGGCTGGGAGCGCCGTGACTCCCGCATGCCCAAGGAAAATCCGCTTTCTGGCGACGGGAAATGACTCGAGGCGATCGCTCTCGCCTGCGGAAAGGTTCATTAGCGAGTCTCCTGCGCGGGTACCGGTTCGTGGAGCATTTTCCAGAATTGGTCTGTATTCTCCATGCCGTCTGTCAGATCGTCATCGGTCATCGGAAGCTTCGACCGGAAAAGGAAATCCCGGATCGTGTTCTTATGGAGGACGCGGTGAATGAGGATCCCTTCTGCATGACGCTCAAAGTAGATGCGGTGGTCGCTGCTGCGAAATCTGTGGAGCGTCCGCCCGTCGCGCTGGATCTTGCTGAAGTTCTCTCCTTCCAGCGAGTTGAGATCGTCGGGCATGACCTGGAACTCGGAAAGCAGGTCGAGTTGGAGATCTTTCGGGAGTGCGCTCATTTCCGCCGCACTGATGGGATTGAAGATGACTTGGAACACGGATGATAGAGTACAAGGAACCTTCCCCAATGCGCAACGCCGTAGCGACGGCTAGCGCCTTGTATCGTTGCGGAAGCTGGCCGCGTTCAGAGAGAGGAGGACCGTCGATTCATGCTCGTAGCTAAGGATATTGAGCACGCCTGTCTGGATCACAAAGTGGCGTCCCTCGACAGGGGGGAGCTCCAGCCAGCGTGCAATGAGCACGCGGAGCACATGGCTGTGGGCAAACAGGAGTACATCATCCTGTACGTTCTTGAACCTCTCAATCAGCCGATCACAACGATCCGCCACCTGGTCGGGAGTTTCCCCTCCGGGAGTGGGATGGGTGAAAACAGTCCAAGTCGGATCCTTCTGGCGGATCTCCTTGGTCGTGATCCCCTCATATTCTCCGTAATTCCACTCGGCTAGGTCATTCGTGATCTCCGCCTTGTCAGTGAAACCGGCCAACTCGCAGGTCCTCATGGCCCGCTTTCTGGGACTACAGAGCACGAGCTTGAAGTCCCATCCCGAGAGCTCCGACTTCAACGAGGCGGCCTGACGCTCCCCCTCGAGCGTGAGGGGAATATCGCTGAAGGAAGTGTGCCGCCCATCCTTGCTCCATTCGGTTTCACCGTGGCGGACGAGGACAATCTGGGGACCGGAAGCGCGCATAGTGCCAGAAGTCAAAAGTGATTGACCAAAAATGAAAAGGGGGAAATGGGAGGCATTAGGCGATAGCCAATTCTAACTCGGTCTGGCCCGGAGAGATCTCGCAGAGAACTGGGACATGCGATAGCTCTGGTAGGAGTCGGCGGTTTCCCTCGGCGGCCAGGTCCCCGATATCATCAGGGTGATTGTTCAGGACGATTCCTTCGCAGGTGAGTCCGTGAGAGGCGATCGATTCGAGTGTGAGTAGGGTATGATTGATGGCGCCAAGCTTGTTACGAATGACAAGGAGCACCGGAAAATTCATCGCCCTCGCAAGATCCGCACTGGAATAGTCCTTTGTCAGCGGAACAATCCATCCCCCGATACCCTCCACCAAGAGAGAGCGGTGTGTTCGGTGAAGTCGCTCGAAGGTGGGAAGCACCTCCGAGGGATCGAAGGCACGTCCCTCTAGTCGCGCTGCCTCGATCGGGGCGAGGGGAGCCTTATACGAGACGGGTGTCACCTCGGGAAGGGAGAGTTGATTGTCAGCGGCTGCTTGGAGGAGGAGAGAATCTTCGGGCTCGCCACAGGAGACAGGCTTCATGGCCACCGTGTCGAATCCCGCCCTTCGCAGGCCTCTGGTCAGGAGTGATGTGACATAACTCTTGCCGACATTTGTATCTGTTCCGGTGATGAAGAAGTTCATGCTGGATGGTTAAAAAGTTGAAACGTTAAGAAGTGAAACGTTTTAGCAATGTGCAAATGAAATCCGGGAAAGCCGTTTTAACGATCTAACCTTTTACTTGTTCACATCCCCCTGTGTCGCCTGCAGAAAGACTGTTTCCAGATCTTTCCGTGGATGGCGGGTTGAGATAAGTTTGCCTCCTCTCAAGGCGATCAGGGAGGCTATTTCAGCCTGGAGATCGGGTGGGGCGTTCTCAATCACGTATTCCGTGAGGTTGGTCTCTCCCGTGAGCTCGTCCAGTGAACCCTCCCTGACCAGGCGTCCCCGAGCAAGAATACCGATCCGGTCACACACTCCCTGTACCTGCTCCAGCAGGTGTGAGGTTAGGAGGATCGTCTTTCCACGGGCCTTCAACTGCAGGATCAACTCGCGAATGGCATGGGATCCCGCCGGATCGACCCCCGCCGTGGGTTCATCAAGAATGAGGAGGCGAGGGTCGTGCACCAAGGCCTGGGCGAGGCCAATGCGCTGAAGCATTCCCTTGGAGTATCCGCCGATACGCCGCGATCCCGCCTCTTGCAGACCGACGAGCTCAAGTAGTTCGGCAACCCTCTTTCGAAGGGAGGGGCCTGAGAGTCCGCAAAGCTTTCCATAGAAGGAGATGGTTTCGGCACCGGTGAGGAACTTGTAGAAGTAGGGATTCTCGGGAAGAAATCCGACATCCGTACGGCTTGCCACAGTGGAACTGGGAAGGCCAAAGATCTCGGAGGTGCCTGAGGAAGCTTCGACGAGTCCCAATAGGATTTTCAGCGTGGTGCTTTTTCCCGAACCGTTCGGACCCAGCAGTCCGTAGACCTGACCCTCGGCAATCGTAAGCGTCAGTCCGGTCAAGGCAACGACTTGTCGACGAGTCAAATGGATGGGGAAGACCTTCTTCAGGTTGCGGATGTCTACCGCCGCTTTCGCTTTCAGCGTGGATATCATGGCTTCCAACTCAGGCAATGATGCGGAACCCTCTAAGCTCCGGTTCCGGAGGGGCGGGGAGGATGGTCTCACGATCGATATGCCCGGCGAGGTGGCTTTCGCGGATTGATTGCAGGAAATCCTCCACTTCCGGATTCTCTCCGCTTACGAAGAGCTCAACCCCACCATCCGGGAGATTCCTTACCCATCCCCTGACTTCGTATCCCTTGGCCAGTGAGAGTACGGTGGCACGAAAGCCCACTCCTTGAACCTTTCCCTCGAAACAAGTGCTGAGCGTCACCATATCCTTGACTCGGTGGTTAGCGGACTTGTCCGTTCCCGCTGACGAGGTACTTGTAACTGGTGAGCTCCTGAAGTCCCATGGGGCCGCGGGCATGAAGCTTGTCGGTGCTGATGCCTATCTCGCATCCAAAGCCGAACTCGGACCCGTCGGTGAAACGAGTCGAGGCATTCCAGTAGACGGTTGCGCTGTCGACACTCCTTTGGAAATGTCGGGCTGCCTCGGGATCCTCCGTGACAATCGCGTCGCTGTGATGCGATCCGTGGGACTCGATATGGGCAATCGCTTCATCGACGGAACCGACGATCTTGAGAGCCAGAATGAGCGCAAGGAACTCCGTTCGGTAATCCTCCTCCGAAGCTTCCTTGATGAGGGAGGAATGCGACGTCTTAATCGAGACGGGGAGGAGCTCCAGGGTCTCCCGGTCGCAACGGATTTCCACTCCTTGCTCAAGTAGGGTTGGGATTCCATCGGAAAGGAACACTTCGGCGATCTCTCTGTGAAGCAGGAGGGTCTCTGCCGCGTTGCAAACACCGGGGCGCTGGCACTTTGCATTCATGATGATGGCACGAGCTTTCTCAAGATCGGCACGGGCATCGACATAGATGCTGCAGATTCCGTCATAGTGCTTGATCACCGGCATTCTGGCATGCAGAGAGACTGTCTCGATCAGGCCCTTGCCTCCACGGGGGATGATACAGTCGAGATGCTTCTCCATGCTGCACAGCACACGGACCGCTTCACGGTCAGTTCCCTGGACAAGCTGAATCGAGGCTTCGGGCAAGCCCGTCTTGGCAGTCCCCGCCTGCAGGGAGGCGACGATCGCCCTGTTGGAGTGGATCGCCTCGCTTCCGCCCCTCAGGATCACGGCGTTGCCGGCTTTCAGGCAGAGTATCGCTGCATCGCTTGTCACATTGGGCCTGGATTCGTAAATGATCCCGATCACACCGATGGGGACGCTGACTTTTTGGAATGCGAGACCGTTCTCCTTGGTCCACTCCTTGAGGATAGAGCCCACGGGATCGGGAAGCGAAGCGGCGACGCGGATCCCATCAGCCATGGCGGAGAGACGATCTTCGTCGAGACGAAGTCTGTCGAGCATCGACCGGGAGAGGCCAGACTTTTCGGCATTCTCGAGATCGATGGCGTTGGCGGCGAGAATCTCAGGGGCGTTGGCAAGAATCTGGTCGGCCATCGCAAGCAGGGCGGCGTTCTTTGCTTCGGGAGTAGCCACGGCAAGAATCCGAGCGGCGGATCTAGCACGCTCACCAATAAGATGAAGTTCTGATGTGAGGTCGTTGGCCATGAGGATCATTCTTTCATAATTGAGCCGAGAAAAAACAGCAATCGCCGGATGATTTCCCAGATAATGGGTATGTCACCCCACATGACTGAATTCTTGTCTCATCGCCTGCTACATAGACAGGGGGAATCGTACTGGTTATGAAGGATGACCACCTCTCCACACAAGCGCATGACACCCGCATCAAAAGCACTCTCCTCTCTCGGTAAACGCTATATCCAGCGTACCTGCTCCGACTTCCCGCAATGGGGAAGTGGCATGGGCTTTTTACAATACGAGTCCAGGCTTGCCGGTAGCGATGAGCGGACGAGATTTGCTCGCAACCAGTTCTTGGAAATACTGCTGGCCGAAACGGAGAGCCTTTCCTCCAAATCCTTGGAGGGCGATGATTGGCTTGATCGCCGTTGCCTGTTATCGTTACTGCGTACGGAGTTGCTCAATAGCCGTGATCTTGAGCGCTGGCGAACGAATCCCCAGGAGTGTTGCGACGGGGCCGTCGGGTCCGTTTTCGAACTGGTTAGCAAGCACTCCGATAACTTGAAAAAAGCTCGCCCTGCGATCGAGTCACGTCTCGCCCTGATTCCTAACTTCCTCAAGGAGGGGGCTTCAGCTGTCAGGAAGCCCATCCCGCTTTGGACCAGACTAGCGGTGCAGTCGTGCAAGGGGGCGAGGGAATTCATTCTCACGATCGGCGAGACCATGGCCGAACTCTCGCCCGATCCTGCAAAGACACGTAAACTCGCCATTGCGGCAGCGGATGCATTCAGCAACTACGCGAAGGTCGTTGCGGCCAAGAAGCAAGGAGCGCGGGGGGATTTTGCCATCGGGCGTGAACGCTTCGAGTATCTGGTCAGGGAACGTGCCGGTTTGGATTGGAGTCTCCCCGAGATCGAAGCCGAAGGGTACAGACTCATTGCGGCACTGCAGTCTGAAATACAGCAAGAAGCCAAGAAACACCTTAAAAAAGATGGCAAGAAAACTGCCAAGCAGATTCTTGATTCGGCTCGCGATACCTGGACTCCCGATGCTCCGCTCCTCGAACTCTACACTCGCTCCTCGGAGGAATGGCGTTCACGGGTTCTCAGGAGCGGCCTCTATCCAATGCCTCCGGGTGAGTCGCTCAAGGTCACGCCGGTACCGGATTTCATGCGCGATCACTTCCCAACGGCCGCATACAGCGCTCCCGGGCCTTTTGAGAAACGTCAGTGCGGTATCTTCTGGGTGAACGACCTTGGAGCTACCAAGAGAGACCCGGCCGCGAGCCTAAGGGAAGTTCGACAGCACTTCGGCCTAGAACTCACGAGTGCTCACGAGGGATATCCCGGTCACCATCTTCAGTTTGCCATTCAGAACAGGCATAAGAGTCACATTCGTCGGCTCTGCGGACATGCGATCTTCTACGAGGGATGGACGATGTGGTGTGAAAAACTGGCCGTTGAAAAGCAGTGGGTAAAAAGTTCGATGGCGCGCCTTCAGCAACTCCATGACGCCTTGTGGCGTGCCTACCGCATCGTCATCGACTGTGGCCTCCATACCGGCAAGCTGACTCATGAGTCGGCGTCTCAGATGCTTGTGAAGGGTGTCGGTTTCACCCCGGCACGGGCGAGGGCAGACGTGAACTGGTACACGACCCAACCGACCGTGCCGATGAGTTATCTCCTGGGTAGGCTTGAACTGGAGCGGGTCAAGGAAGCGATGATGCGAAGGGAAGGGTGGACCCTGAGGGAGTTCCACGAGTGGGCCCTCTCACATGGCGCGATCCCCTGGAGTTGGATTGTTGAGGCAAGGCTCCACAAGACAAAATGATCCCCAATAATCCCATCGATCCGATGATGGGGAACTATGAATTGGTGACCCTCAGGGGAGGAGTCCGGAGTATCCGATCCCTGATCCACGGCGAAACGATGCACGTGGGAACTGATCCTTGCACGGAGGCACTCGAACTTCATGTCGGCCAGCAGAAGATCGTGAAACGCGTTTTGGAACATCAAGTCACGCATCCAGCATCTCCCTTTGTCATCTGGGACATCGGACTTGGTCCGGCTGCCAATGCCATCTCCGCGATGATGGCTCTCCGGGACGCTTTGCAAACTCGTCGGGAGAATGGGGACGTCGAGACCTCCCAGCGCGTCGAGATCCACAGCTTTGAGATCTCCACGGAGATTCTGGAGTTTGCACTCAGCCACGCAGATTCGTTGGGATACCTTTCTGGCTGGGAATCAACGGTTCTTGCCTTGCTCTCGCACGGGAGCGTTGAGGTCGATCCCTCGATCCGTTGGAGACTACACCGAGGTGATTTCTCACGAGAGTCACATGGCGCTCCGTCACCGAATGCCATCTTTCATGATCCCTACTCTCCGGCACGTAATCCGGAGATGTGGAGTCTGGAGACCTTTGCTTCGGAGTGGATGGCGGTCGTAGATCGTGAGGATGGAAAAAGCGGCCCCTGCATGCTGACCAACTACACACGCTCGACAGCAGTCCGGGTGACCATGCTACTGGCAGGGTGGTTCGTCGGCAAAGGAGTCCCGACCGGTGAAAAGTCGGAGACGACGATTGCCGCAAACAGGGTTGAACTCCTTGATGCACCTCTTGGGAGAGAATGGCTTTCCCGAGTGAGATCCTCCACCAATGCCTCCCCCATACGCGGCCGGAATTATGAAAGGGGACCGATCGGGCCGGAGGACTATGCGAAGCTTTGCAAACTGCCGCAGTTTGCCTAAACAGCTTTAGTAACTTTAGTAAACTTTCTTGCCCTGTTTCTTGAGGACACGTGCCTCCACAAACGACTGGATGCACCTGGCAACAAAGAGTCCGCAGAGGAGTGCCGTGGCCATCTTGGCGATGGCTGCACTGCCGTTCTCGGCGGCGGGATATTTCAGGACAATCAGCAGTTTGGAAAAGGCCGAAACCGTCGCGCCGAATCCCAAGAGACCGATGAGGACCGCAACATGCATCACATGCATGTGAATCTTGGGATTTCGGGCAAGGATACCGCAGAGGATCAGTGAGACGCCAAGCGCGCAGGGAATCAGGGCCGTGTAATGGATCCCTCCGGTACCGAAGAAACCAACAAGGCCGACGACATTGAGCAGGAGACCGATAACGAGTGTGACTGGAATCATGGAATTGACACTAGCAGGAGCATCTCCGGAGGCAATCCCCCCTGATGCTGTCCATACAAAGATCCCGAATTCCCTTCATGAGATTGTGCGTTTCAGTTTGAATAAGATGTATCCACTGCCGATCGCAATGCTCCACATCGTCCTGATTGAACCGGAAATCCCGCAGAATACGGGTAATATAGCTCGCCTCTGCGTGGCGACGGGTTCGCGTCTTCATTTGGTCGGTCCCCTGGGGTTCTCAATCAATGAGAAGGCGGTGAAACGCGCCGGGATGGACTACTGGGAGCGCCTTGATCTGAAGACCTGGGGATCATTCGACGAAATTGAACGCGCACATTCCGCCGCGAGGTTCTTTTTTTTGAGCAGCAAGGTGCAGCGTGCGTATTGGGAGGAGAACTTCCATGATGAGGATTTTCTTGTCTTTGGACGTGAG